>Ga0208648_1000522_pt1 | contig 38434 bp, 28 predicted proteins | sample AntAceMetag02UKL_FD_184772 | JGI IMG/M metagenome (GOLD analysis project Ga0208648, IMG submission 184772) | Saline lake microbial communities from Ace Lake, Antarctica - Antarctic Ace Lake Metagenome 02UKL (SPAdes) (version 2) | ecosystem: Environmental > Aquatic > Non-marine Saline and...
TTCTCTCCTGAATTTTGAAACCATACCGCCTCAGCGGGTTTCAAAATTCAGGAGAGAAGATCTAGAGACAGCTTCGCTGAAGCGAACCGGCTAGAAGCCGGTGGCTTAAATCCATTAGGTGGAAAGTAAATGGCCACAGCCGTCAGTAAGGTGATAACGCCGAGACCGGTCATGGTTTCGCGCCAGCCGACAAGTTCGACGGCGATTGCCAGCGGCTTGGCGCCAATAACATTCCCGGCCGTTCCCAGGGCCACAAACCACGACGACAGGATGGCGAAACGCGCGGAGGCAAAACGGCGCGCAAAGAGGAAAAAAGCTGCCATCAAGACAGGCGAACAGCCAATGCCGATCAAACCCATGGCGATGATGATTGCTGTTGGTGTGGTGGCTGCTGCAAACAGAAAGGCACCGCCACCGGCACCAAGACCGAATATGATGGTCGCAGTTCTTTTGGGACCAAACCGGTCGAGCGCAACGCCAACGACAAATTGCATCAATGCAAATGTCAGGAACCACGCACCGGAGGCCAGCGAAAGATCCGCCTTGTCCGCCCCCAGCTCCGAGCCCAGTATCGGCGTCAGTACAGCCAGAAAAGACCGGTAGAACTGAGAAAAAATATAGGCTGTGACAAGCGCTGCAATTCCGGCCATTTAGACACCGTCTTTCGTCATTCGGGTTGCCGATCCGCTATAGATCCGAAAGCGTGAGACTGCGCCCGCAGTCAGACGAGACATTGTTTTTTCAACACCAGACATACGCATCCCCCTAAATCCACGCCGATTGAATATCGTCACCCAAAATGATGAAATTTTGGGCATTCAGATAATCAGACTGGCAAGAATCTCATTATCGGTAATATCCTCATAACGCAAACCCGCATCATCGAATGCCTTTGTCAGGCGATCAAAATTGTCGGAATTCCGGGTCTCGATGCCAATCAGGATGGAGCCGAAATTGCGCGCCGACTTCTTCAGATATTCAAACCGTGCAATATCATCCTCCGGCCCGAGCATGTTGAGGAAATCCTTCAATGCACCCGGCCGTTGGGCCAGTCTCAAGACGAAATATTTCTTCAGGCCGAGATGGCGCATGGCCCGTTCCTTGACGTCAGGCAGCCTTTCGAAGTCGAAATTTCCACCCGAAACGATCACCACGACGGTCTTGCCAGCCAGCGCCTTTTTACCGATGTCCTCAAGCGCTGCTATGGCCAATGCCCCGGCCGGCTCGAGCACAATGCCTTCGATATTGAGCAATTCCGAGATGGTCACACAAACGGCATTTTCCGCAATGAGCATGACCTGATCTGCACCAAATTGCTTCAGGGCTTCAAAATTCTGCTCACCGATCTCGGCAACGGCAGCGCCATCGACAAAATTGTCGACCTGCTTCAGCTTTATCCGGTGCCCGGCCTTCAGGCTTTCCTTCAGGCTCGGCGCACCCGCCGGCTCACAAAACAGGAAGGCCTGACTGGAATATTGATCGCGCAGATAGGTGGTCATGCCGGCCGACAGTCCGCCGCCGCCGACGGGAATGATCATCAGATCCGCATGGATGCCCTTTGGCAATTGAGCGACTATTTCCGAAGCAACTGTGGCCTGCCCTTCAATGATATCCGCGTGATCGAAGGGTGGCACCATCACCGCCCCATCGCTTTCTGCGTAGGCCTTCGCAGCGTCATAACACTCGTCAAAAATGTCGCCGACCAGCCGCACCTCGATGAAGGCACCACCAAAGGCCTTGGTTTTTGCAATTTTTTGCGGCGGTGTCGTCACCGGCATATAGACCACGCCGGATTTTTCGAAGTGACGGCATACATAGGCAAATCCCTGCGCGTGATTGCCGGCAGAGGCACAGACAAACCGCTGCGGCGGTTGATCCACACGCAGCGCCTTGCGAAAGAAATTGAACGCACCGCGAATCTTGTAGGATCGCACCAGGGTCAGGTCTTCACGTTTGAGATAGATATTCGCACCATATTTGCCGCTGAGAAAATCATTATATTGCAGCGGCGTCGGCGCAAACAATTCCCGCATTGCATCTCTGGCATCGTCAACAGCATTTTTCATGTCATGTTTTCCATATCAGTTACCTGTGCAGCGATGCAAAAGCCGTCGTATCCGGCGCATATCCGCCGGGGCAGACAATCGCGAATCACAGCAACCGCAACATCACCACAGCGGGATCGGCCCCTATCGCTTTGCACCGGCTGAATTCTCGTGCAAAATATTCCCCGGAGACCGTTTTATCGTCAGGCCCTGTATCCTGCGATGGGATTTGCACATTTTGCCCCTTGCAACAATGGTCCGCTGGCAATTCAATGAAAAATGCCGGTGAGAGACAACAGGGCTTGCAATCCTGTGATGGATAATTACCAGTAGGCACGCGTGCCCCCTTGGCGAAATTGGTATACGCAACAGACTTAAAATCTGTCACCCGAATGGGTTTGCCGGTTCAAGTCCGGCAGGGGGCACCATTTTTTCGTAACCGACCTGCAAGCAACTTTTCCTATGGTAATTGCTCTGCAGCACTTCGCATGACTGAAAACGCCGATACAATTTCAATCCCGGTCGGAACGCGCGGCAAGCGCGGTGCTTAAGGCGATTTGCCTTATATTCACGACGGCGAAAGCTTTATCAACCCTAAAGAACGATGCGCTATACAAGCGCCTTAAGGCGGTGTTCTTCCAAGCGAGCTTACTCATCTGATGCGCATACGACCCAAACCGTTCCTGTCGCTTCTTTTCAATCCATTCGGGATGCATGCCCGAGGCATGGAATATCGTGACCGTGAACTGCTCATCGATGCCCGGCGAAGTCGGAAGATTCAGCTGAGCAACGTTGCAGCCTCTCCCGCCACAACAAATGGTTTGCTGGCAACGACGATCAGAATCCAGATTGACGACGGCAGCAACATCGCTCTCAAGGGCGTGGATCACCAGAATGCACACATCTTTGTGCGGCATGTCCAGGAAGACTGGATCGCCTTCAATGTGGAACTATTGGAGGAAAAGCGCAGTGAGATTGATGCGATTTTGAGCGCATTGGAAGCCCTTGACCTGCCAACCCGCTATCCCGCCGCCTGTGTTCTTGCACCAATTCTTGACCAGGCCCGGGCGCTCGACACAATGCTGTTTTCGAAACTTCCTTCCGAAGCATTAGGCAAAGCGCCTTCCCAGCAGGTGCAAAAGATCCGTGACTTCATCGGGAACCCAGGTTCTGTGCGCAATCAGGCCATTGCGCGCTTCGAGAAGACAGAACTTGCCCATTGGCAGGCTTTTTTCGACACATTCGACAAAAACCCACTGACTCCAGAGCAAAGGCTTTCCATCATCGCCGATGAAGATGCGACCTTGGTGCTTGCCGGCGCAGGCTCGGGAAAGACAAGCGTCATCACAGCCAAGGCGGCCTATTTGCTCAAGTCAGGCAGACGAAAGTCGGAGGAAATTCTCCTGCTCGCCTTCGCCAGAGACGCCGCCAATGAGATGTCAGAGCGTATCAAGCTGTCCTGTGGCGAGCCTTTGGAAGCGCGAACATTTCACGCATTGGCCTATGACATCATTGGCGTAGTCGAAGGCAGCAAGCCAGCACTGGCTGCGCACGCCAGTGATGACAAGGCTTTTCTGGCACTGCTCAAGGAAATTCTGAGGAGCCTGGTAGCAACGGTTTCAGAGGTATCGAGGGCAATAATCGGATGGTTCTCATACGTCAGGCTTGATGAGAAAAGTGAATGGGATTTCAAGAAAAAGCACGAATTCTACACATACATCGAAAAGGCCGATCTGCGGACCCTGCAAGGCGAACGCGTCAAAAGTTTCGAGGAGCTTGTAATCGCCAACTGGCTTTACGAAAACGGCATCGAATACGAATACGAGCCAGACTACGAACACGACATCTCCGATGCCGGCCGTCGCAACTATTGCCCAGATTTCCGTCTGACGAAAAGTGGCGTCTACATCGAACACTTCGGCGTAAGACGGACCATGACGCCCGACGGATCATACCAACTGTCAACCGCGCCATACATTGACCGCGAAGACTATTTGGCGGACATGGCCTGGAAGCGTGACGTCCACGAAGCCAATGAAACCACATTGATTGAAACTTTCAGCTATGAACGCCAGGAGAATTGCCTGCTGGAAGCGCTGGCGGAAAAAATAGCACCCTTTGAGACGCTCGAACCACGCTCGCGCGAAACGCTTTTTGATCAGGTCGCCGATCTGAATCAACTCGACAGTTTCATTCAGTTGCTCGGGACTTTCCTTCGACACTACAAAGGCGGCGGCTACAGTATGGCAGACTGCGAGGCCAAGCAACGCACGCTGAAACTCGGACGCCGCGCGAAGGCGTTTCTTTCGATCTTCGAACCGGTTTATGGCGCGTATCAAAAGCGCCTTGGCGACCGTATCGACTTCGAGGATATGATCCTGCGGGCGTCACAATACGTTGAATCAGGACAATACCGCAGCACCTTTCGGCACATTCTAGTGGACGAATTTCAGGATATTTCCCGTAGCCGTGGCCGTCTGGTTCGGGCGTTGAAAGCACAGCATCAGGACGCCCGCGTTTTCGCGGTTGGGGATGATTGGCAGTCGATCTATCGGTTTGCCGGATCCGATATCAATCTCATGCGCAATTTCGGCGCTGAATTCGGTGGCCATTTCGACGGTCATACAGCGGTGCACCGAACCGTCGATCTGGGCAGAACCTTTCGTTCGGTTGACAAAATCGCCTATGCAGCCCGTAAATTTGTCTTGAAGAACCCCGCACAGATAGAAAAAACAGTCATACCAGCGGGAAAGGCTGCGACACCTGCTGTCAGTGTCGTGTCGACATTCCGTCACAATGCCGACGCCAAATTGGAGAATGTGCTTCGAGGGCTATCGCAACAGGCCAAATCGGCGGGCAAGAAGGCAAGCATCCTCCTCCTTGGCAGGTATAGATATCTCGCTCCCATTGGCTTGAGGGATTTGCAGAAAAAATTCCCCAATCTCGATGTTTCGTTTCGAACCATTCACGCGTCAAAAGGTCTGGAAGCGGACCATGTGGTTCTGCTGAACCTCCATAGAGGGCGCACTGGGTTTCCATCGGAGATCGTCGACGATCCGCTTTTGAATCTGGTCTCCCCGGATGCAGAGCCTTTTGAGAATGCTGAAGAACGCCGGGTCATGTATGTCGCCATGACCCGCGCGCGCCACACCCTGACGCTGATGGGATCTGCCACCAAACAGTCTGCCTTTGTCAGCGAGTTGCTGGATGACGCGGAATACGAAATTGCCAATTGCAATGAAGATCAGCCACCTGACAAGACCTGCGGCCAATGTAGTGGCCACCTTCTGGCATTCCCGACGAAAGACGGGCGAACCTGGTATCGATGTGAGCACGCGGAACTCTGTGGCCATTCCCTGTCGGCATGCCCAACCTGTGGCCTGGGACTGCCTGAGCGGCGGGCCTCCTCCAGTGAAGCCTATTGTTCCTGTGGCGCCTCCTTTCCGATCTGTCCGGCATGCGACGATGGCTGGCTTGTCGAGCGATCCGGTCGCTACGGTCGGTTCCTGGGTTGCGTCACCTATCCGAAATGTACAGGCAAGAGCAGATCATAGAAATGTGGTGACGGGCGCCATTCAGATTGCAGAAAACCAATGACAAACATCATGCAGATCACGAAGCCGCTGCCATTTGCTCCCCTTGAGTTTGCCCCTTGAATGCAGGGATCGTTTCATTGAATGATGATGCTTTGACATTCCCCTACCGGTATCAAAATTACAATGTTCGCAATATGGATCAGCGTTTTGTTCAAAAGCGCATTTGCACAGGCACCCTCCTCCATGCGATCTGTTGGAACGCGCATCGTCTCTGGATCGATTCACACTCGACAGGCCAATCATGAACACAATGGACCATCTGGTAACACTCGCAACCCAACCCGCTGAAACCCTGCCCGACAAAGCGCGGGCACTGGCGCTGATTTCCCTCTTCGATTGGCTGCTCTGCGGGCGGGCGGGTATCAACGAACCGGTTGCCACCAATATGCGAGCCTTTGCGGCTGCCGAAGGGCTGTCCGGACCGTCTTCGCTCTTTGGCGGCGGCATGGCGCCACCGCGGATGGCCGCCATGGTCAATGGCGCAATCAGTCATGCGCTTGACTACGACGATACGCATTTTGATCATGTCGGCCATTTGTCAGTGGGTATTTATCCGGCTGCGCTGGCTGTTGGCGAGGAGGTCAATGCCAGTGTGACTGAGGTCGCCGACGCCTTTCTGGTCGGCGCGGAAGCGGCGATCCGGATCGGCTGCATTCTCGGAGCTGCCCATTACAATCGCGGTTTCCATCAGACCGCTACGGCCGGCGCATTCGGTGCAACCATCGCCGCAGCCCGCCTGCGCAAGCTCACACCAGACCAGTTGCGCAACGCTCTTGGCCTTTGTGCCAGCAGGGCATCCGGCCTCAAGTCGCAATTTGGAACCATGGGCAAGCCACTCAATGCCGGCTTGTCCGCAGCGAACGGCGTTGAGGCCACTGCCCTTGCCGCTCTCGGACTGACCTCGGCGGATGATGGAATCATGGGCGCACAGGGATTTGTGCCGACCCATACTGATGAGATTGATGAACAATCCGCCTGGGTCGACGCGCCGCCGGAACAATTTCGCTTCCTGCACAACAGCTACAAGTTCCATGCCTGTTGCCATGGTACGCATGCGATGATCGAAGCACTGTCCACCCTGCGTCAGGATCACCCAATAAATCCACAGGAGGTTTCCGCTATTGAGCTGAGAACCAATCCCCGTTGGCTCTCGGTCTGCAATATCGCAGCGCCGCGCACGGGCCTTGAAGTCAAATTCAGCTATGCCTGGCTGGCGGCAATGGTGTTTCACGAGATTCCTACGGCAGATGATCGCGTCTATGACGATGCACTGGCCAGCGATCCCTCACTCAGGGGCGTTGCAAGCAAAGTCACCGTGGTGGGAGATGGCGAAGTGGGTGACCAGCAGGCTTTTGGCACGCTTCGAACAACCTCTGGTGCCATCCTGCCTTTTGCGCATGATTTGGCCAAACAGCCATCGATCGAGGCTTTGAAAACACGCCTCGAAGCCAAAGCGCATGCCCTGTTGTCAACGGAAGTCGGCCAATTGCTTGCGCTGCGGGACAGGTTCAACACTGCGACTGCCAAAGATCTCGGGATCTATATGCGCACAGGTCGCTGACAGAAATTTGGACTGGGGAAGAAGGCCTGCTTCCGTGCCTGCGATAACGCTGTTTCACGGACCTGTTCCAGCCTATGATTTACACACCATAAACACAGCCCAGAGCTGTCAATAAGGCTGCGGATCAATGGCTGTTGGCATAATTCCCCCATGGAACATGGCTTCAGCCTTATTTCTTGGAGGAAAAAGCGCCTTTGATCAGGTTATCATCAAATTGATCCGGGATTTTTCCCTCCACGGCATAAACATAGAGCGCAGCTTTCAGGATTGATCCAAGCGTGGAGAAAATCAGGCCGCTCAGAATACCAAGGGCAATCGCAACCAGGCCAAGAGAGATCGCCAGATAGGGTGATGAATCTGCGATCACCATAGCGATCATAAACACTCCAACGATGAGCACCATGGAAATCCCTGACAACACGGACAATCCGACAACCGAGACCAGTGACTCCCCCCAGGTTTTCCTGACGATCGCAACGGAACGTTTGACCGCACTGATGGGGCCGATGTGTTCCGATACCAGTACAGGCACAACAAAATAGCTGGAAACAGCCCAGGCGCTTCCCAGGAAGCCAAGGAGAAATCGGGTGAGCCCCTTACTCTTTTTTTCCAGCTGACCGAGCACAAAGCCGACCGTGGAAGCGACCAGGGCCCAGGCAAGTATCTGAGGAAGACGCCCCGAGGAAAAGCGTAACCCGTCCATGACGGTAGGATCACCGCCGGCGAAGCGGATCTTGACGCAGGCGATCATCGCGGCGTTAAAGAAAATCATCACGAAATAGGCGATAAAATAAGCGACGAAGGAGCATGCCAGCAACACCCATTCCTGCTGGTTGGCAAGCGTGTCGGATATGGTATCAATCGCTGTTTCCGGATTGCTGAACATGCCGATCGGGCCAAGAGCCGCCATGAGCAAAGCAGCCAGAATGGTCAACGACAGGACAGGGAATACAAGAAGTTCCTTGTCCAGCATCAGCACGCGCCAACTGGCTTTGACCAGAACCAATGCGTTGCGAATTTTTTCCAAATTTTTTCTCCACCGGTTCTGACCATTTTCAGGTCGTTACCCATCATCCAGATTCGTTTGGTGGGATGGGCGCGCGTGCAAAATCAGTTTTCCAATTGTGCCACGGGTGTGCAGGGATACATGGATAACCATCCCTCGCGTGCCGGCAATGCAACTTCAAAATGATCTGAGTAGTTGCCGAGATCAAATGTGACATAGCCCGAAGCCTCTTGCCCATCAATGATGCACGCCCCGTCGTAGTTGGACAGGCCAGAGCCCGCTGGCGCAAAATTGGACAGCTCACAGGAAAAGTCCGGGCCGGAAATAGCGTCTTCCGCAAGGCTGATCAGCATGTTGGGAGCGACTGCGCAACTGCCTTTTTCTGATGCATAGTCCGTATAGATAGCATCCTGGGCTGCAGCATGCGCGCCACCAAAAGCAAGCATCATGGCCACTGCTGCAGCCACTGAACGCACGGAAATCAAGCGGCTTGAATGTGTGCTCTTTTTCAAAATCATTGAATCTATGGAACAAAGTACCGACTGACCTGGTATCGGTTCCCCCCTTCCCGCGTTTGTGACAATTATTCGATTGCTCCTGACAGGAGGAGATAGGCATCAGCCGCATTCACTGCAGCCAGTTGGCGCTTGGCCTGTGAGGCTTTTACGACCAAAACGTCGCACCTTCCCTTCTGAAAGGGGGATAGAAGTTCATCGACACTTGCGCCCGGAAGAAGCGCCACGGTCATATTGTTTTTCGAGAAGAAATCCATCACAGCGCCAGATTCACCGGCCCCTGTATCAGCGAGGCATACGACGGCTCCGTCCAATTGCAACAGTGTGCTCACACCCAGCGCTTTCGAGCTGATGACTCGCCAGCCAGCCATTGGTGATTTAGGCAAGGCGATTGGATTCGACATCACTGGTGCACTCTTTGGGAGCGAGGGCATAGCGCCCGGTTTCAACGGCTTTGGCAGCGCATTCCCCGCAGACGGTGGATTTGGTATTTTCCCCATTTTGGGCAACACGGGCGGAGGCGGAGGCGTATTGGCGCCCTTTGCCGGCAACGCCCCCATGGTTGCCATCAGGGCGGCGCCAAGCAGCGCAATCGAAAGGCTCGCGAATATTGGTATTTTCATTTCGGTTTCCACTTGTTCAATACAGGCTGGACACATCAAAAACACTATCGCTTTCCGTTACTTCGGTCAGTCCGACACACACGGTTTCGCCGTTAAAGGTTGAAAACATGGCATAGGCGAAGCCGATATAGGCATCGACTGCCTGGGTATCTCCAGCGTTGATAACCAGAAGCGGCCCACCCGATCCCGAATAGTCGTTCTCCTGCCCATTCTCATCCAGCCAATATACGTAAAGAATGTCGCTGCCGGCATTGTAGAAAGACGCCGTCGCAGCCTCGCCGGAGTTGTATGAGGCCAGTTGACCACGAAGTTCACACCCCGTCCCGGCCTGTCCAGCCTGATTGCCGTGATCGTAGTCTTCATTGCCCCGATCAGCGCCGTCTGTGTGCTGCTGATCCTGATAATCCACCTGGCCATCGTCTTGATAATTCGTCTGATCATCTGGCTGGGAGTCGGGCTGATTGTCGTTGGCATAGTCCGAATTCCTGACAAGGCTGTCACCCGACATTTGGACACGCACGGAAGACGACGTGATTTCAGTCATGCCGACGCATTGGGTTTGACCATCCCTCATAGAAAACACCGAAAAGTAAAATCCGACACGTCCATCCAGTTCCCGGGTTTCGCCTGCCGCAATGCGCGCCAGTGGACTTCCGGAATGGCTGTAATCCGTATCGGATCCACCTTCATCGATCCAATAGACAAACAAGGCGTCGGACCCGTGATTTGCAAAGGAAACTCTTGCGCCGGCGCCGGAATTGCCGGATGCCACATTGCCGCGCATTTCGCAGCCATATCCGCTTTCAAGAACGACTTCAGTCGGTGCGGAACTGCTATCCTGATAGACCGGATCGTTCGCGGTGTTCGCACTATCGTCATCCACGGAGCCCCTGCCGTTTGCCATGGAGATAAAAGTGTTGGCGCTCTTGATTTGCGCAACGCCAAAACACTGCAATTGATGATCCGCAGTGGAGAACACGGAATAGGCGAAACCGACTTCGCCGACGAACTCCTGCGTTTGGCCGGCTTCGACCAGAGCCAGGGCGCTTCCGGTATAGTCGTAGTTGTTGTCAGACCCGTTCTCGTCCAACCAATAGACATATAGCGGATCAGTGCCGGTATTCGCAAAAGACACCGCCGCTTGTTGACCGGACCGATACGAGGTCACGGAACCGCGCAATTCACACCCTGCCCCGGCAAGCAGTTCAAAATGGTCCTGATTGTTCGGGGCGGTTGAATTTGCGACATTGCTGTTCTGCGACTGCTGCAGGTTCTGATTGGCCACATTGTTGGTGGGAACGACATTGCGGCTCATGAGAATGGTTGTTTCAATGGCGGTGACTTCCGCAACGCCAACACATTCGGTCTGTCCATTGTCAACTGAGAAGATCGAATAGGCAAGGCCGGTGGCTGAACGTATCTTCTGCGTTTCTCCCGGCTGCAGCACCGCCAGCGGCTTGCCGGACCGATCGTAATCCGTATCCTTGCCGCTCTCGTCCAGCCAGTAAACAAAGAGCTGATGTTTGCCGACATTGTTCAGCGTAACATTGGCTCCAACGCCTGATGTGTCAGATACCAGCGTACCTCTACGAGCGCAGCCGTCGCCCGATTGGATGATCAACCGGGCCGCGCCACCATTGCTGTTCGGTGCCTCGTTGTGCGGCGCTGGATTGCCAGTGGACCGGTTCCCCGACGCTTGCTTATTTTGCATCTGCCCAGGCGAATTCCCGTTGCCGCCGACACCAAGACCGAAAATCGGATTGGCCAGCATGCCCTCCAGGCTGGAACATGCCTCTGCGTTTTGCAGTTTGCAGGCTTTGTCGTAAGCAGTTTGCGCCCCGTAAACAAACTCGCCCCGCGCGTCCAGGACATTTTCTCCCAACTGCAGAACCGCCTGAACATCAACATCCCTGAGAGCCAATCGGACATCGAGGTCACCCAGCAATTTGCAACCTGTCGCGTTGTTCAGCGCGCAGGCCTCAAAATAATCATGCCGTGCCCAAGTGACTTCGGCAGGGATCTGTAGAAAAGGACCGGTTGCATAGGGCTTCATGCGATGATTGCCCAGTGCGACACAGGCAGCGGAATCGCCGGATTTGCACCCCTTGTCATGAATGGTTACCGGAAGAAGGTCGTATACGCGATTGCGCTCGTCGCAGGCCGTTCCTGCCCCTTCGCCACCATTTAGCAGTGCATTTTCGCATATTTTTTGTATCAGCGCATAGGCCTGATCCGGATCCCTGTCTGCAAATGTGTCAGATGTGAGTATTCTGGAAGTCTCAATGCAGCTTTCAAGATGGTTGACTTCACAGCCCATCTTGAAAAACGGCAGAGATTCTTTCAGCACATCCACGGGATCCGTCTTTGGATCAGTGTTCGGGTCGGTTTGCGGAGCCAACTCTGCTGAATGGTTCAGGAATATCTTGGCGTATGCATAGCAAGCCGCGCCGTCTGCGGTTTCATTGTAGGCACGTACGCAGCCTGATTGATAGGCATTGCGCGCCCTGCCGTATTGTTGCGCTTCCTCAAACTCCCTGCCTGCTGCTGCGCAGAATGCATTGTCGTTCGCGATCTCGCATTTGTAGTAATTTTTTTCTTTCTCTGCCTTGATTTCGGCTTCAATGTCGGAAGCAATGGAGCAGCTGAATTCGCTGCCATAACCGCAGCCGCGCGCCGCCTCTGCGAGGGCAAGCGCGTAGAGCGGAACCGTTTGGCGATTGCTGAGTGAAAGAGATACCTGCTTCGCCGTGTCCTGTTTCATCTGCGCGATCGCGGCGCAGGAAGTGCCACCATTGAACTGACAACCTGTTTTGTACCATTTGGATGCGGCATCGGTGTCCAGAGGACCGGCCATACCCATTTCATCCAGCCGGCCTCTGTAGAAACATCCGTCATCGTCGAAATAAGCACACAGCTTTTGACTGAAAGCCCTGCTCATTCTGCAGGAGGATTCGCTACCGGATTCACAGAATTCGTACAGGTATTGTGCCGTGGATTGCCATCTGAATTGGATTGAGGGAGGCCCTTCATAGGGGGCGCCCTCCAGGAAAGCCGTTGCCAGCTTGATACAGTTCTCTTCACGATCCTGACTCTGTCTGCAATTGCCTTCCCAAATCCTCAGGTTGACATGAAAGGATGCTGCCTTGTTGATGGCATCTTTTCTCTCGCAACTCTCCTTGAGACCCGCATTGCATGTGGCGCGCAACGGATCCTGTGCTTCGCGACACTCGATTTTTCGCGCCCCGCCCTTATGTTCGCAACGCCTTTGGTATATGGCCAGCACCTGATCGCGAATGCGCGGACGGTTGACCCAATTGTCAAATCCCATCAGTTCTTTGACATATCGTGCGCATGTTGCCGGATCATCCGACACGCATCCCAGGTCTGCGTAATCACGCTCAAGTGATGCTCTGCCCAATTTACCTCTGGTGAGGAAATAGGGGCGAAACGGTTCAATCCTGTAATTCAGTTCGTAGAGGCTGCCTTCCGATTTGCTGGATATCAGAACGCCATTGTATTCGAGCACCCCATTGGTCTTGATAAAGTGGTCCAACCAGCCGGATTCCTCCGGCATGCGCCATTTGGTCCAGCCCAGTGAGTCATCATCACTGCCATAATCATATTCGATCAGATGGATATCCAGGCCGCGATCGGCTTCAAATATCGCGACTTTATTGACGGACAAGGTCTCTTGTGAGCTGATCTTGCGACCTTTCGAGCGACCTCCGTTTGGAAAGATCGAACTGCCATTTACACCAATTTCCAGATCATCGTCGCTATCGCCATAGACCTTGTTGAAGATTGCCTCGCTGGACAAGGCGTTCAGCACATCGTTTGAAACGCCGGCGGCTGCCGCCGCGGCTCCCTCAAAACCCATTGCTTGCTTGGCGCGATTTTTGACTGTTGTTTTTGGGTCTCCCAATGCGCGGTTGGTGGCTTCCTGGACCCCCTTCTTGATGGCTTTCTTGACGATTCTCTCGCCCTGCTGGCGCAATGCAGCCTCAGCTGCCGCTTGCACGGCTTCTCTAGTAACCGCGCGACCAGCCTTTTTCGACAGGGCCTTGAAGCCCGCTTTGGCGCCAGCCTTGCCAGCCGCACTGGCGCCACCCGTGGCAACGCCCATGCCGATATCCACGGCCAGATCAATGCCGCTGAACAACACCTTGGTCGCCCCGTCCTGGCCTGTGGAGGTCTTGATGGCTTTCACCGATGTAATGGTCAGCTTCAGAAGGCTGGAAAGATCATCCGATGGCAGACTCAACTTGGTCTTGCCTGTCTTTGCACGAATGCTGCGCTCGAAATCCGTCAATTCCGACCCGCGGGTGCGCCACAGAAAACTTTCATTTCCAAACGATTTTCCCTCGTGAGGCATGGAGGTCACATTGCCGCCGAAGGTTCTCAAATAGGAGCCCGTGGCCTTGTTGACGATATGAAACTGTTCGGTGAAGCCAGGCATTCTGGATCTGATTGGCCCGGGGACAATCTTCCATTTGAAGTCATCATCTTCACCAATATGCCATCCCCAATTGACAACATTGCGCGATTTTCCGCTGTCGCCCGACAATGTGAGGAAAAGAACTGTCTTCAAATTGACGATGTACCAGTAGCCATCACCAGCAGGCCTCAAAACCCAATCAAACCCCTTGCCCCGCAGTGCTGTGATCAGACCTCTGTCTGCTTCCACATTGCGTTTGTCATCGCGTCTGGCGCCATAGCCTTGCCGCAAGAACCCGCCGGAACCTTCGTTTCTCAGCGTCAGGATTTTCCCGTCCATATGCAGATAGGCTGCAAAATCGTTGCCGGCACGCGCCCTGTCGCCCTGTGCATGATGAGCAAACGCGATCTGTGACAAGCTCCAGCAACACAGAAATGCCGACAGGAACCGGAGCGATTTCACAATGATCACATTCAACATATCTGACTCCCGCCAAAATCAACTTGTCGGAAAGCCGCATTTGGAAATGTTACAAGCACTTAAGATTGTATCTCAAGGCTTCTGAACCCTAATAAGGAGGCTCCAGAAACTCGAAGGTATTATCCATTTTGTCGGTTTGAACCACATCAATACAGTTTCCCCGGCCATCAACAACGACAAAGGCAAATCCGACACGGGTATCAACCTGGTGAAATTGGTCTGGCACGAGGGAGAAAAACGGATTTGCCTTGCCACTGTAGTCAACTTCCTTGCCCTGGTAGCTGATCCAATAGATATGGATATCGCTGTCGCGCGAGTTCGCAAAAGTCGCAACAGCGCCCTCGCGCACAGATGTCGAGACGATCTTTCCGCGCAGATCACAGGAATTTTTCGGACGACGACGAGGGTTTGCATTGCCGGTCGATGGCAGGATGGTTTGCTTCATGCGCGTATATGTGTGGCGACCGAACTTGAAACCGACGACTTTCCCATTGCGCATGTCGAGATCGAATGTACGCGGCCGCCTCGTATCGGTAACCAACTGACGATTTCGCCGGTCCACGGTCAGTGCGAATGAACGTCCATCAAAATCAGTCCACATCAGGCCATTGCCATTGCGTTCAATATTACCAGTGGGCGCTGTGCGGCTTTCATAGGTTCCGATATAGCGCGCGTTTCCAGAATTGTTTCCATTGCCGGTGACCACCTTTTCCAGCTTTACAGAAAGTTGAAAAGCCGATGCCCCTCGCATCGATCCAACAACAATCTTGAAAACGCCATCGCTGGGCAATTGCCCCCTGAAGGATGTCGCGTTGCTGTCGGGCCCGGCTCCAGCGAGCGTCGTGCCGCCGTTCCTGGCCTCATTGACATAGATTTCAAATGTCGGGGACCCGCGCGTGGCTGTCAGGTCTACCTGCAGCGTCTGCCCTGCTTTTCCGTTCACTGCGTAAACGGTCAACTGGTTTCGCGCCAGCGCACCGGAGGTCTGGACTGCATTTCTTCCAGCGAAAACCCGCAGAGGCGTTTCCACAATTTGCGTGTCGGTTGAACCGGCGTTTTTATCCTGCAGATTTTTATCCAGAAGTTTTGAAAAAATGTCCAGAACGCCGACGACGACATCATTCGCGTCCAAAGTACCACCCGGGTTACCAGCAGGTCGCCCATTGTGCGTTTGCGTTGGATTGCCAAGTGACTTGCAGGCGCTCCTGATTCCCTCAATGGCATTGCCGCTTGTGCAGATTGCCCCACCCCATTGATAGCCTTGCAGACCATTGGGCAATCTGATGGAGAACCATGGATACCCCTGGTAGTTGCCTCCGGCGTTGGCAAGCAGAGTGATCGACCCGCCATTCACTGACGAGCCAATTCGTGCGGCGCTGACGCTTGGTGCGCGCCGCACCGTTCCGCCACGCGAAATCGCATTCACCGGAAATACCGTGTTTGCGGAACCATGCGCCGGTGGCAGCGCTGGTTTTGGACGTTTGGGTCCTGTGGTTGCTGGTGGCGAGGCACCAGGTTTGGATGCGACATCCCAGTCTGCTGGCACCAGGTCATCAAAGATCAAAACCGCACCATCTTCGCCCCTGTATTGCTGGGACGAAACAACAAGTCTGCCATTTACAACAATGGCGTCCGTCGGCTGGTAGGTTCCGGTCGCCGGTACCGCCGAGCGCAGCAAGGTCAAATCCCTGGCAGACAGTAGCCAGATCTTGCCGCTTTGCGACAGGGCATAGACGATCTTTCCATCCGACGCGATCTGCACGACCATTTCCGGCAGAATGGTTCTCGCCACTTCAGAGGTGTTCAGCGGATTGATCTTGACGACAACGCCATCTTTGGATGTCCCCTTGGGACGACCACCGCCATAGATGAAATCATCGTCTTTCGCCAACGCCCAAAGTTCCGCATTTGCAAGGTAGAAGGGCTGGCTGTCCATCGTTGCCTTATTGACAATGTTGATTGGCAGTGCGCGCGCGTGGGAGACCCACACATCCGGCCCGAAGTCGATGATATCCAGTGCCCATTCGCCTAGATCGCCAGTGACAATCTGGCGCCCGGATCGCGTGTCGATACGAATCACATTGCTGGTGCCCGAACTGCAATCAGGGCTCGCCAGAACCCACAAGGTGCGCGGATCGCTGGACACCATCTCCTCCGGACAACCATTCAATCGGGCAAGTTCCCTGATCGAGCCATTGCGCCTGAGACGCACAATTTTCTTGTCGGTGGACACCAGTGCATGGGCTGAGCCGTTTGCATTGGCCACAACCTGAACCGGCAGGCGTCCGACCCGGTAGCGCTCGACAAGTCTGCCTGTTTGGAAATCAATTTTGGCTGTCGTGCGCTGGCCACTCTCCGTTGCCCACAAGAAACCGCCGTCGTAGGAAATACCCTCGAGCCACTTGCCCACCTCGACAACCCTTGGGCCAGGATAGACAACATCGGCCACCCAGCGGTCGTCATCACCGCCATGGCCCTCGCCGCAACCCATTCCCGGAGTGGCATCCTCCGGTCGGAAACCACATTCCAGCACACTCAACCGTATGTTTTCGATGGTCCTTTGGCGCTGCCCTCTGCGTATGCGCAAAGCCACATTTCCGCATTCCGCAACCGCATTATCGAGGGCTCTTTGTTTGGATAGCCTGCGTGGCTGCCGATTAAAGGCGCCCTCCAAACAGACAACATAAGCAAGCGCGCTCCTGTCGCTGGATTGCACGACATAATTTGCATCAGAAAGACTGTAATTCTGATTGCGTGCGTTTTGCGCGTTTGCCTGAAAAGTGAATATCACGGACATCAATCCGCAAGCAACAAAGCCCATAAAATTTTTGTAAATCACGATTTTTCATTCCCATTCGAAATATAATAACAAGTACTATTTTCTTCATCATTGTGGTTTGAAAATCACCATCTGAAAAGACCATGGGATTATTGCAATAGCAATAGCCATGCGTAAACTTTAACGAACGAAATACCTTCTTCTCATTGATCTCATGGGTTGACCTGTCTGCCCAACAGCAGATCCAACGGCAAAACGAACCCGCCTGGTCGATCCGTTAGCCAAACCGGATAGAGACTTTCATTTTCATTCGGCAACCTTCAGTTTTACGTTCCTGGCAGCCTGTCATTGCAATTATTGCCCTGCCGCACCAACCAAAACAGTGAACGCAGCCCGGATAAAGTCACGACCCGCAGGAAAGATCACGCCAGCCAACAAGACAATCTGCATGATGACAATGGCGGCCAGATAGGACCTGAAAGGTTGTTTTCGGGTTTTGTGGCGCAGTATTTTCTGACCGGCGACAATCCCTATGCTTCCACCCAGGGCCGCCAGCAGCAAAAGCGTGCTTTCCTTTACCCGCCACCTTCTCTGCCGCGCGCAATGTTTGTCCCAGGCAAACAACAGAAAGCCTGTCAGATTGATGACGACCAGAAATGCCAAAGCAAGGATAATCGGATCCAGGGATGAGAACATTGTCATTGAAAGTCTTTCTGACATTGATCGAATATTGATCCCACCTGCGTTCTTGCTCTACCTGCGTTCTGGCAAATGCCACAATGAAAGCGCTCGTCGCAACCCTGATCCACAGGCGCTAAATGGTCATTTGCGCACGCAAGGCAGTCAGTCTCTTGCGAGCGACAGGGATGCGCGCTACCTGTCACATCAAAACCGCTGTGAGGATAGGTCATGTCAGAAAAAATCATAACGGCAGCAATGATTGCCATCGGCGACGAGCTGCTTTCGGGGCGTACAAAAGACAAGAATATTTCCCATCTGGCGGACATGCTGACGACAGCCGGCATTGATCTGAAAGAGGTGCGTATCATCGGCGATGAGGAGCAGACCATCGTCGCGGCGGTCAACGAATTGCGGGCCCGTTTTACCTATGTCTTCACATCGGGAGGCATTGGGCCCACCCATGATGACATCACGGCAGAAGCCATCTCCAAGGCTTTTGACCTGCCCTGCGAGCATGATCAAAAGGCCATGGATCTGCTCGGCTCCGTCTACAAGGCACGCGACCTCGAATTCACCGACGCCCGCAAGCGCATGGCGCGCATGCCGCGCGGCGCGACCCACATCACCAATCCGGTGTCGACCGCACCGGGTTTCACCATTGGCAATGTCCATGTGATGGCGGGTGTACCATCGATTTTCCAGGCGATGCTGGATGGCTTGCTGCCGACCCTCGAGACAGGCACCGTCATTCAATCGACCATTGTTGAATGTCCCTATGGCGAGGGGACAATCGGTGAAGAACTCTCCGATATTCAGAACCGTCACATGGACACGGTCATCGGTTCCTACCCGAAATTCGATGGCAAGAACTATTCGACCCAGATTGTCGTGCGGGGCCGCGAACCGGCACGGATTTCCGAAGCGGCACGAGAAGTCGAAGACATGCTGGAGCGCATTCGCCTGCAGCGGGCAGGATCATGAGTCCTGCGGCAGCTCCGACCAATTGATCAGGATTTGACTTCAAACAGTCGGCTTGTCATGCGCTGTCCTGATGAATGTCTGAAATGATTGCACCCGGGTGGGCTGTGTTTCCTCACCACGAAACAGGCTCTGCCAGTAGGAAAGATAAAGCGGTGCGAAATCAAATTCGGACTGCAATATGCGCTGCCGGTTCTCTTCGAGATATGCGCGCGTGACAAGGCGCCAGTCATCGACCACACAAACGGGAAGGTCTGCGAACAATCCGGATAGGGCTGATGCACCGACAATGGGCACCGAGCCTAAAAGCAGCGCTTCCCATGTGCGATGACAATCCAGCCCGTTGCCCAATGGGCTGAGTGTGTAAAAATGTTGCGCATTGTTCTTCCAGCTGCGATCCCGGCGCACGGCCGGTTCTTCCAGCTTGATGACTTCAAGCTCTACCCCATTGATACAGGCAAGCCTGTCACCTCGGTTGAGCACATGATGCCAATTGCAATAGGCTGATACAGACTTGTCCGAGAGGTCCGGCGCTTCAAGCCGCACACGATTGAGCGCTGCCTCCTGCTGCTGCGGGGTGGAAAAATAGCCCCACGACTGATAGCGAAACCGCGATGAAAGTGTGTGATAGTCCAAACCGATCGGCATGGGATGGAGCCGTGGATGCGTATAGTCACAGTTCTGTGCATACCAGGCCGTCAACTGCGGATGCGCCAAAATTTGTTCGACCGTGTCTGTCTTGACGAAACGCGAGGCCAGGCCGAAATCACTGCAGCCTGTTGCCAAAACAAAAGGCTGGTTGATCTTGTTGAGCGCTCGGTCGGCAAATTCACTTAAAAAATCGGTTTTGACATAGAGGCAATTATCACGGTGTGATGAAAATTTGCCGGGCCGCTCGATTGGTCCAAATGGATGTCCGGCTTTAAAGCGTTCATCACAGGATTTTCTCAGGCCATCACTGGAAATGAACCGGCAATTCAATGAATTGCGCCCACCGTTATGCAGCCTGTAACTGCCATACCTGTATGCTGCGTCGATTTGTTCTGACGCGCGTTTTTTATATTTTACAAAAGACAAAGCAGTCCGCCCCGGATCCCGTTGGTCGTCTCATCCGCAGTTTTCACACCATGCGGAAGGTGCCGACTTCGCTAACACAATCACGATTTGCCGGCAACGACAGAGAATCGGCCTGCAAACATTCATGATTGCCCCTTAAGCGCGGTTGATGAAAACCCGACAATTGAATATAGCTCCACAGGCTGAGCAGGTGTAGTGGATTTTGTTGCTCTGATACTGGAGAATTCGATGGGTGATATATTGGTGACTGGCGGCTCTGGCTTTCTCGGGTCCCATCTGTGCGACGCACTTCTTGCCCGTGATCAGGGCGTTCTATGCGTGGACAATTTTTTCACCGGTCCAAAGCGCAACATAAAACACCTTCTCAGCCGGCCGAATTTCGAACTGATGCGCCATGACATCACCCTGCCTTTACATGTTGAAGTGGATGCCATCTACAATCTGGCCTGCCCGGCCTCACCCGTTCATTATCAGCATGACCCGATCCAGACGACAAAGACCAATGTTCTTGGCGCGATCAACATGCTGGGATTGGCAAAAAGGCTCAATGTACGCATCCTGCAGGCGTCCACATCGGAGGTCTATGGTGATCCGGAAGTACATCCGCAGACGGAGGAATATTGGGGCCGGGTCAATCCCATTGGTCCGCGCAGTTGTTACGATGAGGGAAAACGTTGCGCCGAAACACTGTTTTTCGATTACCACAGGCAAAGCGATCTCGACATCAAGGTGATGCGGATATTCAACACCTATGGACCGAGAATGAACCCCGATGATGGCCGTGTCGTCAGCAACTTTGTTGTTCAGGCTTTGCGCGGTGAGTCACTGACAATTTACGGCGACGGCTCGCAGACCCGCAGCTTTTGTTATGTCGATGATCTGATTGCCGGCATGCTGGCCCTGATGGACAGTCCCGCCGGTTTCACCGGGCCTGTCAATATCGGCAATCCCTTCGAGTGCAGCATGATCGAGCTGGCAGAACGCATTTTGCGCCTTGTCGGCAGCAAATCGAAACTCGAATTTCGCCCCCTGCCCCAGGACGATCCGCTGCAGCGCTGCCCCGACATCTCCCTGGCCAAAAAACAACTGGACTGGCAACCCAAGGTCCAATTGGAAGACGGTCTGAAGGAAACCATCGCCTGGTTTCGCCGTACCCTTGACGCCTGAGTAAATCTGCCAGGGTCCCAGGCCCGTTAAAACGCTCATTGTTGGCGCTCTGTTTGTCGCCACCACGTCGCGATGTGCATTCCCGATTGACCGAAATCAACGCAGTCCGCTCAGGAACATGCAAAGTGTCACCTGTCCTGACCCAATGTCGGTTGGCATCAATTCAAAGTTGAACGTATTGACATGATCAGGACAGACTGCAGATTCGTGCATGCCTCCTCGCAAGATGATGGCGCGCCCCGAGATGAGAAGGACCTGACGGACATGACAATGAGCTACAAGACAATTTTGGCGATCCTGCGCAGCCAGGACGATTGTGAGCAAGTGCTTGATACGGCAGTTCAGCTGACCCGCCAGTTCGACGCACATCTGATCGGGTTCAACGCCGAGGCGGCCGTCAGGATCGCCTATGCCGCTCCGATCGAGATTCCCGATGCTACGGCGTTCAAGATCGACCAGCAGGAAAGCAAGGAGAAGATGGAGGCCATCCATGCCCTGTTTTCTGCGCGATGCGAACGTGAAGACATTTCGGGGGAATGGCGAACGGTCCATTCGTCTTCCGGTGACAGTGCATTATCGGCCCTGCCAAGCGCCCGTTGCGCCGATCTGGTTGTGGTGCGTCAACAACATCCGGAAAAACTCAATGATTATGCCGATCTTGATGCATTGGTGCTGGAGAGCGGCAGGCCGGTTCTTTTCGTACCCTATATCGGCAGGGAAACACGCCCCATAAAACATGCGATCATCGCCTGGAACGGAACCCGCCAATCGGCCCGCGCTGCCTTTGACGCCATGCCGTTTCTGACGCGTGCCGATACGGTGGAGATCTTCTGTGTCGATCCGGAAGATAATGCCGAACAGACACCGGCCATGGCAGGCGCCGAACTTGCAGCAACGCTGACACGCCACGGGATCAATGTGACCGCCCATACGGAACAGACCGATGGATTGGCACCAGCCTCGGCAATCGAGAACCGATTGTCCGATACAGGCGCGGATCTTCTCGTCATGGGCGCCTATAGCCGCTCCCGGTTGCGCGAATATCTGTTCGGCGGTGTCACCCGCACCATATTCCAGTCGATGACAAATCTGACCTTGATGTCGAGTTGATCGTGACTGCAATTTTTGTCCGTGTCCGCGCAACAATCTACACGCACCCCTTGCATCAGGAACGGTTTTTCGGCTAATTCAGCGAACACTTCGCCATGCCCGTATATTGAGAATCGGGCAGGATCAGTCGTCAGGAGCGTTGTATCCATGTCCCTTCCCGATAAGGCATTCCCGGTTTCCTGGGATCAATTCCACCGTGACGCAAGGGCGCTGGCCTGGCGCATCTCGCGCCCTGACAACCAGTGGCGCGGCATTGTGTGCATCACGCGCGGCGGCCTCGTTCCCGCTGCAATCATTGCGCGCGAACTCAATATTCGCCTGATCGAGACTGTCTGTGTGGCCTCCTATCACACCTATAACGATCAGGGAGACATGCATATCATCAAGGAAGTCAGCGAAGAACTGCTGAAGTCCGAGGGGCAGGACATCCTGATCATTGATGATCTGACGGATACCGGCAAGACCGCAGCGATCGTTCGCGAGATGCTGCCCAAGGCGCATTTTGCCACTGTCTACGCAAAACCCAAGGGACGGCCGCTCGTCGATACATTCGTCACCGAAGTCAGCCAGGATACCTGGATCTATTTCCCCTGGGACATGGGGCTGACGTTTCAGGAACCCATTGCAAAAGACGCGGCCGGGTAGTGCCTTCACCAGCAACCAGCCTGAAGCGTCAAAAGACATCCGTCGCCTTCATCTTCATCGTGATCGTCATCAATATGCTTGGTGTCGGGCTGGCCTGGCCGATTTTGCCAAAACTGATTCAGTCCTTTGAGGGCGGCGATATTTCCAGCGCCGCTTTTCGCTTTGGACTGATTGCAACGGTCTACGCGCTCGCGCAGTTCCTGTTTTCACCGCTGATGGGCAATCTGTCGGACGCCTTCGGCCGACGGCCAATTCTGCTGATCTCGCAGGCAGGCCTGGCAATTGACTATGTGTTTCTGGCCATCGCGCCCGATTATTGGTGGCTGTTTGCCGCTCGCATGATCTCCGGCATGTTCGGTGCAACCATCACCACGGCAAACGCCTATCTTGCGGATATTTCCACACCGGAAAATCGCGCCCGCAATTTCGGTTTTCTGGGGGTCGCATTCGGCATCGGCTTCATTGCAGGTCCTGCCGTTGGCGGCCTGTTGGGTGAAATCAATATTCGCCTGCCCTTTTATGCCGCCGCCGCGCTGACGGCGGTGAACTTCTTCTACGGCTATTTCATCTTGCCCGAATCACTGCCGGTGGAAAAACGCCGTCCCTTGGGCCGCATCTGGAACAGCAATCCCCTGTCAGCCTTGCGCGGCATGGCCGAATTCCCGATCCTCCTGCCTTTGTTCACGGCATTGTTTCTGACTGCCGTCGCCGGTCGCGGCCTGGAAAACATCTGGGTCCTCTATACGGACTTCCGGTTTGGCTGGACCTTGCGCGATTCAGCGCTGTCACTGGCCTTTGTCGGCGTGGTGTTCATCCTCGTCCAGGGATTGCTTGTGGGACCATCCGTGCGCATCCTTGGCGAGCGCCGCGTGGTGATCATCGGCTATGTCATCGCCATTGTTGCACTGTTTTGCTTCGGCATTGCCGATCAGGGCTGGATGCTGTTTCCCTTTTCCGCGCTTTATGTCTTTGGCGCAGCGCTGGCCGAGCCGGCTCTCAAGGCCATATGCTCGCGTTCCGTGCCCGATGACCGCCAGGGCCTGTTGCAGGGCGTCTTTGGCAGCATTGGCTCGGTGGCCGTCATTGTCGGCCCGCTTTCCGCATCAATGATGCTGTCGCATGTGGCCGGGGATTCCCCGCTGTTCAACCTGCCGGGCATCTGGTTTATTTTTGGCTCACTGCTGTTTCTCGTTGCGCTTATCGTCGCTTCGCGGCGCGTGGCAGCGTGACAAGACGCAGTTTTTTCAAATAAGGTGACACGTTACCATCGCCTCCGTGTGATGGTGCGTTTTGGATGGGGAGAAAGTCATGGACAAGAAACTCGTATTGCGCACGCCCGATGAGCGTTTTGACAATATTCCCGATTATCCTTTCGCGCCCCATTATCTTGATCTGAATGATTCCAGGTTTGATGCGCTGCGCATGCACTATGTGGACGAGGGGCCGGCAAACGGCCCCATTGTCCTTCTGCTGCATGGCGAACCCACATGGTCCTTTCTCTACAGGAAAATGATTCCCCCCCTGGCCGAGGCCGGTTACCGGGTTTTGGCGCCCGATTTCATCGGTTTTGGCAAGTCCGACAAGCCGGTAGACAGAAATGCCTATTCCTATCGCAGCCATGTTGACTGGATGAAGCAATTCATCGATGCCCTGAAACTGGCGGACATCACCTATTTCGGTCAGGACTGGGGCGGATTGATCGGCTTGCGGCTGGTAGCGGAAATGCCCGATCTGTTTGCCCGCGTGATGGTTGGCAATACAGGGCTGCCGACGGGAGACCAGAATCTCGGCGAGGCATTCAAGCAATGGCGGGAATTCAGCCAGACCACACCGCAGTTCAATATTGGCGGGATCGTCAAGCGCGGCACGGCACGCGGCCTTGGCGATGACGAGGTTGCTGCCTATGACGCGCCCTTCCCGGACGAGTCCTACAAGGCTGGCGCACGGATCTTTCCCAACCTGGTTCCAGCCAGCCCAGACGATCCTGCGGCCAACGACCAGCGCGCCGCCTGGAAAAGCCTCATGGCCTTTGACAAACCGTTTCTCACCTGTTTTTCAGACAAGGACATGATCATGCGCGGTGGCGAGGTCATTTTCAAGAAACTGGTGCCGGGCGCTGCCGGACAGAATCACTTCATTACCGAGAACGCCGCGCATTTCCTGCAGGAAGATGCCGGGCCGCTCCTTGCTGAAAAAATGATCGCCTTCATCAGGGCCGGCTGACAGCCAATTTGGAGAAATCCAATCTGGAAAATCGCCCTGCATCCCTGTTGTGCCGTGCCCACATTACGGTTGCGCCTTGAGAAATACTCAGGGTTGCATGTCGCTATTTTCACAGCTGGCGAATCAGGTTCTGCACAGGACACAAAGGTCAATCGGGAAATGGCACAGGGTGCATATATATTTTTTTTGACACACAGCTTTTTTGTATTTTCCGTCTTGACCCACCCTTGATCGTAAAGTTTTCAATGGCTTGTGTGCAGTGCAGTTTCCACATGCTGTACCCACAACATATGGTGTGCATATTTCCGTTACAAACTAGCTCTTGACGATGGAAACCGAGTCGCGTTCTAGTATAGGAACGTTTTTTAAACGGCGCGATCTGTGAGTTTCTGGCAGATCATCATCACTTGTAGAGTGTACCGACAAGACGTCCCGGACAAGTTTCAACTTGTCGGGAGGCGTGGGTCTTTTACGCTTTTGCAATCTGGGCGACTAAAAAAAGTGATTGGCGTAAAGAAGTTGTTAATACTATATTTAGTATTTGCGACAAAACTGAGCACCATATATAGCGCGTTTCTGGCGGCGAAATAATCGCAAACACGCGAACACAACCATCGACTTGCTGCAAAGTTTTGTAGTGGGAATACATATTTGCGCCTTGCTGACACTGGGCAGCGGCAGGGTTAACACCAACGAGGAAATAGCATGCGCATCGAGCGTCAATTCACGAAAGCCGGAAAATCCCCCTATGCGGAAATCAAGTTCCGCAAAGCCACAAGCGAAATCAAAAATCCCGACGGTTCGATCGTTTTCCGCCTGGAAAATATCGACGTACCCGCCCAGTTCTCACAGGTTGCCAGCGATATTCTGGCGCAGAAATATTTTCGCAAGGCGGGCATTCCGGCCAGCCTGCGCAAGGTTGAAGAAAATGACGTTCCCTCATGGCTCTGGCGTTCAGCTGCAGATACCAAAGCCCTCGAAAAATTGCCCGAAGATGAACGATATGGATCGGAAATCGATGCACGGCAGGTCTTCTCCCGCCTGGCGGGTACCTGGACCTATTGGGGTTGGAAAGGCGGCTATTTCGACACCGAGGAAGACGCCCTCGCCTTCTTCGACGAACTTGCCTATATGCTCGCCACACAGCGCGTCGCACCCAATAGCCCGCAATGGTTCAACACCGGCCTTTACTGGGCCTATGGCATAGATGGTCCCGGCCAGGGCCATTTCTACGTCGATCCGTTCACGACCAAACTCGTCAAATCAAAATCCTCCTACGAGCATCCACAGCCGCATGCCTGTTTCATTCAGTCGGTTGAAGACGATCTCGTCAATGAAAACGGCATCATGGACCTTTGGGTGCGTGAAGCCCGGCTGTTCAAATACGGCTCGGGAACCGGCTCCAATTTCTCCTATCTGCGCGGTGAAGGCGAAACCCTTTCCGGCGGCGGCCGTTCCTCCGGCCTCATGTCCTTTCTGAAAATCGGTGACCGCGCTGCCGGTGCGATCAAATCCGGCGGCACGACCCGCCGCGCGGCCAAGATGGTCGTGGTCGACATCGACCATCCCGATATCGAGGCCTATATCAACTGGAAGGTCAAGGAAGAGCAGAAAGTGGCTGCGCTGGTCACCGGCTCGAAGGTTGTTGCCGGCCACCTGAAGGCCATCATGAAGGCCTGCGTTAATTGTGAAGGTCCCGATGGCGATTGCTTCGATCCGAACAAGAACCCGGCTCTCAAGCGCGAAGTCCGCGCCGCCAAGAAATCGCAGGTTCCGGAAAACTATGTCAAGCGCGTGATCCAGTTCGCCCGTCAGGGCCACAAGGATATCGAATTCGCCACCTATGACACCGATTGGGATTCAGAGGCCTATCTGACAGTCTCCGGCCAGAACTCCAACAATTCCGTATCGATCAAGGATGACTTCCTCAAGGCCGTCGAGAGCGATGGTGACTGGAACCTGATCGGTCGCAAGGATGGCAAAGTTTTAAAAACGCTGAAAGCGGCCGACCTTTGGGACAGCATCGGACATGCCGCCTGGGCATCAGCCGATCCCGGCCTGCATTTCAACACCACCATGAACGATTGGCACACCTGCCCGGCAGCCGGCCCCATCCGGGCCTCCAACCCCTGCTCGGAATATATGTTCCTGGACGACACGGCCTGCAATCTTGCATCATTGAATCTGCTGCAGTTCACCGAAAACAAGACCAATGCTTTCCGCATCGACGAATTCGAACATTCCGTTCGTCTGTGGACCATTGTTCTCGAAGTCTCCGTCATGATGGCCCAGTTCCCGTCAAGGCAGATTGCCGAACGCTCTTACAAATACCGCACGCTCGGCCTTGGCTATGCCAATATCGGCGGCCTTCTGATGACATCCGGCATTCCTTACGACTCTGATTCAGGCCGTGCCATCTGTGGCGCGATCACCGCTGTCATGACCGGCGTTGCCTATGCAACCTCGGCTGAAATGGCTGGCGAACTGGGTCCTTTCGAAGGCTTTGAGCCCAACAGGGACAATATGCTGCGGGTCATGCGCAACCACCGCCGCGCTGCCTACGGCGAGGCATCGGGCTATGAAGACCTTTCCACAAAACCGGTGGCCCTGATCCACGATCATGACCTGATCGACCACGCGAAGGCTGCCTGGGACAAGGCCGTCGAGTTGGGCGAGAAACACGGTTATCGCAACGCCCAGGCAACTGTCATCGCGCCAACCGGAACCATCGGTCTGGTGATGGACTGCGACACCACCGGTATCGAACCGGATTTTGCATTGGTCAAGTTCAAGAAACTGGCCGGTGGCGGCTATTTCAAGATAATCAACCGGGCTGTTCCGGCCGCCTTGCGCACGCTGGGCTATACGGAAAGCCAGATTGCCGAGATTGAAGCCTATGCCGTGGGCCATGGCAATCTCAATCAGGCGCCTTCTGTCAATCCCGGCTTCCTCAAGGCCAAGGGATTCACCGAAGACAAGATCGACATTATCAACGCAGCGCTGACCGCCGCCTTCGATATCAAATTCGTCTTCAACCAGTGGACTCTCGGCGCCGATTTCTGCCGCGATACGCTGGGCATCAGCGACGAACAGCTCAATGACATTGAGTTCAACATGCTGGAGCACCTTGGCTTTTCCAGAAAGGAAATCGAGGCCGCCAATATCCATATCTGCGGCGCCATGACCCTGGAAGGCGCACCGGCCCTCAAGGACGAGCACCTGCCCGTCTTCGATTGTGCCAACCCTTGCGGAAAGGTCGGCAAGCGTTATCTTTCGGCCGAAAGCCATATCAAGATGATGGCCGCAGCCCAGCCGTTCATCTCGGGTGCCATCTCCAAGACAATCAACATGCCCAATGACGCCGATATCGAAGACTGCAAGTCAGCCTATATGATGTCCTGGAAACTGGCGCTGAAAGCCAATGCACTCTATCGCGACGGCTCCAAGCTGTCACAGCCTTTGAACTCCTCGATCATCGAGGATGACGAGGACGAGGATGCGCTGGAAGAACTGATGGAAGCGCCCGCTGCGGCAAAAGCCGTGACGGTCACAGAAAAGATCGTTGAGCGGATCATCGAAAGGGTGACGCGCGAACGGGAAAAACTGCCGAACCGGCGCAAGGGCTACACCCAGAAGGCCGTCGTTGGTGGGCACAAGGTCTATCTGCGTACCGGCGAATTCGACGACGGGCGCATTGGCGAGATCTTCATCGACATGCACAAGGAAGGCGCCGCCTTCCGTGCGATGATGAACAATTTTGCCATCTCCATATCGCTCGGCCTGCAATATGGTGTGCCGCTGGATGAATTTGTCGAGGCTTTCACCTTTACCAAATTTGAGCCTGCCGGCATGGTTCAGGGCAATGACGCCATCAAGAATGCGACGTCCATTCTGGATTACATCTTCCGCGAATTGGCCGTCTCCTATCTCGATCGCCATGATCTGGCCCATGTGGACACATCGGACTTCAGCAATACGGCGCTCGGCAGAGGCCTGCAGGAAGGCAAGGCAGCCGCTGTATCCAAGGGTCTGACCCGCGGACACAAACTGGAACTGGTCGCCCCCGGCGGGGCCCCCCTCGGCGCCCTGCCCGTGGCCAATAGCAATGTCACGGCCATTTCCGGCGGCACCGCTCTGGCGACAGCCGTTGCAGCACTCGATGCCGCAGAAGCAACCGCCTTCAAGCGCGATTACGAAGAGCGGGCCCTGCAGCTCAGCCAGGAAGTCGCGGTCGAAGAGGCTCTGGGTGATGATCTGTTCGATGACAATGCCGTCGCACAGGCAAAAGCCGAAGCCGCAAGGCTCGAGGCCAACCGCCGCGCCAAGGCGATCATGCAGGGCTATACGGGCGACATCTGCTCGGAATGCTCAAATTTCACCATGGTGCGCAACGGCACCTGCCTGAAATGCGACACCTGCGGCTCGACCAGCGGCTGCAGCTGATCGGGCACAGGATCGACCATAACGCGGGTCGTTCCGTTGAAAATGTACAGTTCATACCCTTTTCACGTGACGATCTACTAGTCAGAAATGTAATGAATTCAAAATGACAGGTTTTCCGGGCACTTAGGTGCCCGGAAACATGAAAAAGAACAAACAGTGAAACAACCCTGTGATTGAAACAAGTACGGTACGCACTGAAACCCGGAGCTAAGCGTAAATGGTAAACTTATGGAAGCACGACCGAGCAAAGGACGCCATCGATGCCCGCATCAAAGAAGTCGAAAACGTTGCAGTTGTCGACTACACCCGCGACACTTCGCTTCAATCGATTCCGACCAACAAAGCCTATCGCTTAAACGGCGTCCATCTCTATGTCGACATCGTCAACTTCGAGGACATGTTGTGGTCCACAGAGTCAGAAGGCGAGACCTCCCATAAACGTGCGCTTCGCTTTCTCAACCTTCACTATCGCGCCGTCCATCGGATCCTGTCTGACGCCGGCGCGATCCGTGTCGATTTCCACAACCAGCGCCTTCACACGGTAATCGCAAAGCCTTACGGCAAGGATGCAGCGAACGACCGCGTCAATCGTGCCATTGCGATTGCGAAGCTGATCACTGACGTTCTCGCCGAGACTGGAGACGACGAGGAAAAAATTCCAAGTGCTGGGGTTCGCGTGGGCGTCGACACGGGCAAAGCATTGGTCGTCAACAATGGTAGGAGTGGCAACCGTGAACCCCTTTTTCTTGGACGCCCTGCCAACATTGCCGCAAAACTGGCCTCGAACAATAAGGCAGTTGGAATATACCTCAGTAACGAAGCACGCGATGCAATCGAATTGGATACCGTTGACGAACCAGCAAACTCAAAACTGACAGACGACGAAATCAAGAAATGTGAGGACCAAGCGAAACTCGGCCTCAGCAAGCATTCAATTGTAGCTGAATGGCGTAAGGACAACGAAAAGAACCCCATAGGATCCTTCGCTTTTTCGCGGACAATCCCGCCATTGAAGAACCTGGATATAACTACCCTTACTCCCGGTAATTCCCGCCGCATGGAAATGGTCTCCGTCTATGCGGACGTCGACAATTTCACTGCCTACGTGGACGCTCATATAAATAAAAATGCAGAAGACGTGGTTAGATGCCTCCACGTCATCCGTGCGGAGCTTGACAGAGTGTTGAGCACGGATTTTTCTGGTCGTAGAATCCGTTTCATCGGCGACTGTGTCCATGGGCACCTTCTGGAAGGTACGGCTTATTCAACAGACACGGACGCTACAGTATCGACAGCAGTTCTTTGTGCCGGTGGCGTTCGAAGTAGCTTCAATCTCGCGATCGCACGCTTGGAAGAGAACGGCGTCGACACAGATGACTTGGGGCTCGCCATCGGGTTCGAATTCGGCCCTGGTGCGATCACAAGACTCGGGATTCAAGGAAGTCGCATACGCTGCTCAACAGGACGATCGGTAGTGCTTTCTGAAAACGAGCAGAAGCGTTGCAACGGCACCCAAACGGCGATAGGCCAGACCGCGTATGACGAAGGACCGACTTCCGTGCGGAAACTCTTCGGATCCTCGAGACGGGTTTCAAACCTTACGTATGACGTTGCCCTAGAAGCGCTAGCTGCCGAAGACGACGCAGTAGCCAAGGCTGCTCGCGCTACCCTCTATGCAACCTGCAGTCCAGCCATCGTGAAGGCGGCAGAAATGCCTTTCCGTCCGCATACCAAGATTAGGTGAACCTTTTGTTGTCGCCGATCCAGCAACTTCACACTGTCGCGCATGATTTTCATGCCCGCCTCGTCTCCTCGGCAAGAGAGGATGCAATCTATGCTGTAAGACCACCCAACGCATCAGGCGCGCCTTCTCCAGAATTCATTCTTGAGGTTCGCCGAGTTGGAGATACCGTTACCGTCAAGGAGCAGTATTCGATCCTGCTCCCCTCCTTCTGCGCAGAGCGTCACATCAATCCAAACGGCACTTTCTGCCTTTATTGGGGAGAGGCAGAGCCATCGGCGATTCAGGATATAGAAGGCGCGAAAGCATGGTGGGGAAAGCTTTTGATCTTCCTTCTTCGCCAACCGTCAGCAGCGGCATTGCGAAAATGGCCAGGCAAGTCGGATGCGCGTGCCCACGGCTCTACCGCGGCCGAATTCCAAGCAAAGGCCGAGGAAAATGCTGCCAAACTAGGGCCGAAATTCCTTTCAGCTCTGGGAGAGGGTCGCCTCTGTTTGACACAAGGCCGCCGCCGAGATCGCCTAACGCTGAAACTCGACGGAAGAAGGCTTTTCAGCGTGCTCTCTGGCGAGAAAAGGGCAATGACGCTTCGACAACGCTGTAAATGTGACGATGCGGATTCCCTTCAGCTTCCTATTGCTGCTTGCAGCGGCCACGCCCGCCACCTTGCTGAGCTTGTTCTGAACCTCGATGATTGGCAAAAATCCGAAAAGATCTTTTACAATGACCTCCGCTCCAGAGAATATGTCTGCTGCGGAACAATGGACGGTTGCCCATTGGCAAAGTGAAAGATGGGAAAAGAAGAGAGCAACTCATCCATGAAAAACAACGAACAGCAAGAAGCGTACGAGAAATTGATGTCCGCCAACCATGGTCGAATGATCGATTTCGTCAAATTCGCTGAGACGAAAAATGCGGCTCTTTTGACTTTTTGTTCTGTCTGGATGGCCGCAATTGTCACTCTGCTAAAGGCATCCGAGGAACTACCAATGGGTTACGGATATGCCTTCCAAGCGACGCTTCCTCTCCTTTTTATAGCTGCTGCAATCTGCCTCAAATCCCTTCTCCCTCTCTTTCTCGACCAAGTTCATGAGCTCGAGAGCGACTACCCAAACCTTCTCTATTTCGGTGATATCGCTAAAGGAGGGGTGAAGAACTATTCAAGAATGGCAGAAGAACTCTACATGCCGATGAAGGACCAATTGGCAAGCCCGGCCTATCTTCAAGACCTCGCAGTACAAACCGCCATTCAAGCGTCGATCGCTCACCGAAAGTTCCAGATGTTCAAGTGGTCGGGGACTTTGGTTCTGCTGGCTTTCCTCTGCATGGCAGTTCCGCCGTTGTCCTTTTGCGCCAAGTGGGTGATAAGCCTATTGCATTGCTAGAGGTGACAACAATGACGATTGCAGATGACATCGAGGCAAATGCCAACACAACCTTCCGTACAAGCTGGACAGTGCGCGAAAGTTCCAATGTGCCCGAGCCCTTGGATCTCAAACTTTCCAATGACGGGGTCCACCTAAATCTAGCGACGATTTTGCACGCAGACCTCGATGGTTCGACAAATTTGGTCGAGAAGAAGGCGTGGCAATTCTCTGGGAGGTCTATAAAACATTTCTGTACGCTACTTCGAGGCTGATACGCACCAATGGTGGAAAAATCCGTCTCGTACTATGGTGACCGCGTAATGGGCATCTTCATATCCAACTGCCAACGCAATGATGCAGTTTCGTGCGCATTTGAAATCAATTATGCGATCAAAAACTTCATCCGACCCGAACTTAACAAACAGTACAAGGCTAGCTTCAAAATCCGTCACATTGCCGGGACAGACACAACCGAATTTAGAGCCGCAAGAACGAGTGTTAGTTGAGATAACCACGTTGTCTGGATAGGGAATGCAGCCAATCCTGCAGCAAAGCTGACCGGCTTCAATGTGGACAAGCCAACATGGATTACTAAACGGGTCTATGATTACCTCGACGATAGCCAAAATACCGGGCCCCAGAGCGAGAGCATATGGAATACCTGGAAATGGTCGCAACAAAACAAAGATGACATTTGATCGACCGCATACTGGAGGAAATTCACTTGAGCAGAATGCTTGAACGATATCAGAGTGAAGAGGGTCGCGATCTAAGGATCGAGGCCTTTCTATCGCAGTCGATTGTCGGGCAGGATCAGGCCCTAGCTGAAGAGCTTGCTACACTGGCAGAGTTGAGCGAGCTACAGACAGCTCAAACATTAATCGAGCAGAATGGAGAAGATGATGATGTATATTTTATAATATCGGGATCCTTCGGGGTCCACGTCAACGGCCGTCGCATCGCAGCGCGTGGACGCGGTGATCATATAGGAGAGATGGCTGCTATCGAGCATACACAACGCCGATCAGCAACGGTAATAGCTGAGGAAGTAGCGCTCGTTGCCAAGTTATCATCGAGCCAATTCGCATCGATTTCCAAGAAATATCCTCACGTTTACCGCCAAATCGCGAAGGCTCTCTCTAGGCGACTAATCGAGCGAAACAAGCACGTTGGTGGGTATCGCGAGAAGGCCCGTCTTTTCATAATCTCCTCCACAGAATCACTCGCAATTGCTCGGCTGGTGGCGAATTCGTTCGAGCATGATCCATTCTTCACAACAATTTGGCCTGATGGTGTATTCAAAATAGCGAACTACACAGTGGAGAATCTCGAAGCCCAAGTGGACGCTTCAGACTTTGCCGTCGCTATCGCACATACAGATGACCTCACCGCGAGCCGCGGAAAGGATTGGCCAAGCCCTCGTGACAATGTGATTTTTGAACTTGGGTTATTCATGGGGAGGCTCGGTCGCAAGCGAGCTATCTTAATGGAACCTCGAGAACATAAGGTGAAACTGCCAAGCGACCTCAGCGGTGTAACAACCATTCCTTACCGATATGAAAAAGGGAAAGATGCTGCGGCTTTGATCGCAACCGCGTGCGATCACCTTCGAAATCACATATTAGAATTAGGGCCTTACAATGGATAATTTTGCGTAATGCGCACCGGGACCCCGTCTGTGTTGGTCAGTCTAATTTCATTTAGAAATGGACGCGCTACCGAACGGATATCCTTGCATCGCTGTGTTCGTAAAGCTTATAGCTTAAAACAATTCTCCCTATGCCACTTCAAGAAATGCGGATGAGGCCGTTCGGCAATCCTACCAGGAACGATTGCCCTGCCCGTCCTGTTGATAAGCGATTGTACACTTTCCGGATCGTTGACATGTCGGGACACAAGAATTTCGAGCTCGTCTGACAGGCTTATCAGCCCGCGATCAAACATCCAGTGTGCCGTTCCTGAAAGGGCAATCCCATTATTGATTACGTCTGGACCGCTAGCTTCGACGGGACGAATATGTGCAGCGTCCACTTCAGCTCGTCCGCCACCGTTGATCAACTTAAGCCCAGTTATCGCACATCGTTTGTCATAGGCTTTCAGTACAACTCGTCGGAAAAGGCGGTCACGAACGATCCGAGAACCAATGTAACTGATCCGATCCCGAGGTAAGTCATAGATAAATGGAACTTCATGATCAGACATCTCTGATGGCAATTCCGCGTTGACCCTTTGGTCGACACGCGGCAATTCCTGTTCGTGTTCCTCCAGGCCCAACGAAAGAATGCGATTAAAGTCCGCAGGCGAAATGGGCCTGACAGCCGACTGCGCGCGGCCAGAAATCTTACCGCCTTCGTTCAATATACCTCTCTCGACTACCCCATCCCCATTACGGAACGGAACAAGATTGAGAAACCCAAGATAGCTCTCTGGTTCGATCAGGGCGAGATACATTCCTTGCGCCTTAGGATCCGCAATAACACGTTCGACCTTGGCAACGGCAAAATACCCACGCGTTTCAGCAACCTTCCGCGGTTCGTAATAGATGATCCAGTCCCCGGCGCAGGCCTGTACGCGACCGAGATATTGTGCTGGAAACTGGTATTGTTCAGCCGGACTGTCATCGTAGATTGAATCTGTGCGGTGAATAAAAACTCCGAATCCCATGTGCAAATTATAGCACGCAACGTTAGTCTATCTCGAATAAATGAGGCTGTGAAGCATGGCAAATTCCTTTTCCTGGAATTTTCAGTTCGGCTTTCCTTATCCAGATCACTTTGGCAAACTCGGAAAGGCGTCCTGCATCATCGATCGCAGTTTGGCAATCGATCCTGATCTTTCGCGAAGCAGTTTTAGAATATGGGAATTCCCGGGGCGATGAAGTAAAGTTGCACACCGTGATCATGAGCCCAACCATCAAGGGCGCGACCTCGTAGTTCACGCCCGTTATCGATGACCAGAACATCCGGATAACCATGCTCAAGTGCCACACGTTCCAGCTTTCCAAAATACGGGAACCCGGCAAAGATAGGGCCACATCGATTGCGGGACACTCCCCTGTGCAGTCGTCCTTCAGGTTGACCGTAGAAAACTATCGTCCGTCGGTAAGAGTATCCATGATGAAATCGAGCGATCCGCGTTGATTGGCGGCAACAGGATGCCAGGCTCTTCCTCGCTAGCCCTTGGGGATTTTCTTGTTATGCGCAGGCGTATAGCCAGCCGTTCCTCACGGTAAAGCAGTTGTACTACTTTCACATCCACTACAAATCCCTCCTGGCTAAGATTGGCAGTCAGTAAGCGATAGCCACAGCACCAGTGCTTACCGAAAAGCGTTATCAACCGCTTACGCAGCCGCGCGCATCGATCTGGCTTTAGTCAGCAATCAGCGCTCGATCTGGGGATGCCAATCAGCCCACAGACCCGCGAAAATCAATAGTCACCACGAAGAACCCCACGGCTTCCTGGCGTCTCGCAGGCGTCAGAAATTTTTTGCCAGAAGCCCCTCAAGCCCGGCGTAGTCCAGCATATTCTCGGTCAGAGGTTCCTTCAACTTGTCGTTTTCTACCTGAAGATCCTTCATCTACCTAAATTCCACTGTCCGCATTCAAGCGAAGCACAGCTGAGAGGGGAAGCCTGAAGGTCACCCTATTCTGAACCTCGGGTGCAAATTGTGGCATCCGACATGCCATGCTTACAATACTGCTCCGAGACATTCACCCCCGCCGCATATTCCCGAATAATCCGGACAAACTGCTCTTCATTAAACCGTGATTGGAGCATGCTCTGCTCTCCTTGCTCAATTAAACATTGTCAAAACAGGGATTCCTCAAATTTGGCGCGTTTTTTTGGGGGGGACAGGTGCCATCAAATGCTTCAATTTCGTCCCGCGAACGATTTCAGCCGACAACCCGCTCTCCATGCGTCACGACGGGATCAATGGGACCCAGCGGACCGCCGACGGCAATCTCGACCGCACGGGCGGCGGCCAGTAGGGCTGCTTCGCCGCGGGGTTTGCCGATCAGTTGTATTCCGACAGGCAAGCCACGCGGTCCAAGGCCAACGGGCACAGAAATCGCCGGCAAACCCGTGACAGTTGCCAAATAGGCGAACCGCAGCCATCCCAGATAATCCGGAAAACTCTGCCCTCCGATGGTTCGCACCCATTCTTCGCTTTGCGGATGCGGCAGACACCCGACTGTCGGGCATGCCAGCACATCGAATCTATCAAACATCTGCACCATATTGGCGTAGAGCGCAGACCTGCCAAGGTTCGCGCCCGTGATCTCATGAACAGTCAAAGCTTCGCCGCTGGCGAAATTATCCTCCAGCACATCTTTGAAATGCGCCCGCACGGACGGCTCGATGCCTCGCGCCATCGTCGCCCACATCAAGCCTCTGAGCGTGCGATAGGACGCATCCAGCCCGGTCATATCCGGACAATGCTGTTCAACGACGGCTCCCTGACCTTCCATGTGGGCAAGAACGCCGCGCAGGTGATCCTCAACCTCACCATCCACCGGTGCGAAGCCATTCAAATCGGCCGTGAAGGCGATCCGCAATTTGCCGTCAGCACGATGAACCGCGTCCTGAAACGATACGTCCGGCGCCGGGAAGGATGTTGGAAAGCGCGAATCAAATCCAGCCATTGCGTCCAGAAACAGAGCACAATCGCGCACCGAACGCGCCATCGGCCCCTGGGCCCCTTCGATCATGAAGGCATTGTCGCGCGAACCGCCGCTGACACGGCCAGGGCTTGGCCGCAAGCCGACGATACCGCAGAATGCCGCGGGTGTTCGCAGGCTCCCACCGTGATCGGACCCATGGCTCAGCCATGTCTCGCCCGTCGCAAGCGAAGCGGCTGCACCGCCTGATGACCCTCCGGCATTGAGACTTGTATCCCATGGGTTGCGCGTTGGACCGAACACATCATTGAACGTATTGGCCCCGGCCCCGAATTCCGGCGTATTGGTTTTTCCCACGACCAGCCCGCCGCGCGATTCCAGTCGTTCGACAAGCAGGTCGCTTTCCGCCGGTATATGGTCGCTGAAGCCCATCGTTCCATAGGTTGTCCGCACGCCCGCAACAGGTGTCAGGTCCTTGATACCAATCGGCAAACCGGCCAGCCAGCCGCAGTGATCTGCCTGGGTCGCATCCACAGCTTTGGCCGCCTCATAGGCACGCTCGCGGCACACCGTCGGGGTTGCATTGATCAACGGGCCAACCGCTTCAATCCGCGCAAAACTCACATCCAGCAGGTCTTTGGGTGATATCTCTTTTCGCTTGAGCAGATCAACCACTTCAAATGCCTGCAAGCGTGACAGGTCGGAGCCGGTGAAATCTGGGTGTTTCGTAGCAGACATGAATTTCCAGTTCCTTCTGTTTAGTGCAACCAAAGGCCCGTTTTGCAGGCCAGTTCGGTTTTGAGTCTCTTGGACAGATATAGATCCGGTCCACGGCAGCTTCGCTCTTTCAGTCGACCTGTCAAAAGGCAACTGCTTCCCGATTCTCCCAGATCGCCCGAGTGGCCTGCCAGACTAAGTCAGCGTCGACATACACACCAGCCGGGAAGTTCACCAGTGCCCGTTGCCCGAACATCAAACGCGACAATATTGCCATGGCAATAGTCTATTTTTGCAGACGCGCTATTCACCAAGAAGAGTGGCAGCCCGGCGCGATGTACGTGACCTTTTACAGGTCGGCAATTGCTGCGCCCACCCGATGGCAGGCAGGAAGTCGAAGAGGCAAAACGGCACCTGCCTGAAACGCGACACCCGCAGCTTGAACAACGGCTGTATCTTGTTGGCTGGGTTTGCTGTTGGCGTTGTACGACTGGGATGAAGCCATTGCGCGGCGAAAAGAGAACTGAATGCGAATGACCCGCCTGACCTGCCCCCGTCTTGAGGGCCAATGATAAAGAAGCGCTGTTCTTGTTGTGTTTGCCGCTAGTGAGCGGCCTGACCAAATG
>Ga0208648_1000525_pt1 | contig 38110 bp, 35 predicted proteins | sample AntAceMetag02UKL_FD_184772 | JGI IMG/M metagenome (GOLD analysis project Ga0208648, IMG submission 184772) | Saline lake microbial communities from Ace Lake, Antarctica - Antarctic Ace Lake Metagenome 02UKL (SPAdes) (version 2) | ecosystem: Environmental > Aquatic > Non-marine Saline and...
AGCGGCCAGTTTGGTATTAGATCAGGCATATTCCATAAAGGATGCTTGCGAAGCTATGGGCGTTGGAACTACAGCAATGCGCCGTTGGGTCACTCAATTAAAAGAAGAGCGTCATGGTGTTACGCCAAAAGGAAGCCGAGCGATTACGTCTGATCAGCAAAAGATTCAAGATTTGGAAAGTCAGATAAAGAAACTAACGAGGGAGAAAGAGATTTTAAAAAAGGCCAGTGCCTTCTTTGCGAAAGAAATGAAGTAAAGTTTGACTTTATCAGAGACGAATCAGAGCCTTTCCCGATGATCTTTTTATGCCCGGTTATGCAGGTAAGCACATCAGCTTATTACGCCTGGAAGAAACGACCAGGGCGGCTGATCAGTGTAGATGTTTTACATCTCCATCGTTGTATGCAAGTGTTATTTAAGCAAAGCCGCAATAGCTTAGGTAACTGTGAAATGATGAAGAAACTACGTGAAGAAGGCTTTCAGATAGGCCGTTACAAAGTACGCAACTTAATGAAAAAGCTGAAGTTAAAAGTCACTCAGCGCGTTGCATACAAGGTAACAACCAAGAGAAAGCACAGTGATGAAGTTGCTTACAATTGGTTAAATCAGAACTTTAACCCTGTTGCACCCAATCAGGGATGGGCGGGTGATATTACCTACTTGAAAACAGGTGCAGGCTGGATGTATTTGGCAATCGTCATGGATCTATATTCGCGCCGTATCGTGGGCTGGTACATCAGTAAACGAATGACAACAGACTTGATCTGTAAAGCAATGATCATGGCTTACAACGTAAGACAACCGGCTAAAGGGTTAGTGTTTCACAATGATCGTGGATCGCAGTACACCAGTAAACGTTATCGTAAATTACTGGATGAATATGGTGTAAGAGCAAGCATGGGTGATGTGGGTGCCTGCTGGGGTAATGCGGTGGTTGAAGGCTTTTTCGGAAGCCTCAAACACGACTGGATATTTAAAATTTCTCAACCAACCGGAAAGCATATAAAGAAAGATGTAGTGGCTTACATGAGGTATTACAACCTTAAGAGGCTGCATACGACGAAGGGTGATCAGTCACTAATTAACTATGAAAATTCTCTGAAAAAAGTGTCCGGTTGGACTTGACCAGAACAGTCGTTGAAAGAACGTTTGCCTGGCTTTATCGATATCGCCGATTAAGTAAAGATTACGAAGTGCTAACCGATTCAAGCACTGCGTTTATTCATATTGCGATGATAAACCTGATGCTTGGGCGGCTTGATGGCTGATTCTTCGAACTTTTAAAACCGCACTTAGGCTCTGGAGAATCAGGAATTCATCGCTTTTTATTTTCTTAATTAAAACATGCTTTCACTACTGTGCCGGGGAGTGGAATAAATTCGAAAAAGTTTGAATTTTCTAGCTCGGACCAATAATGAGTTGAGTAGCTTAGTGATAATAGTGACATACTCGGATACCTTGGATTATGATACTTTAGTCTGGCTAGACTAAAGTATCATATCGCTTACAAATTCCTTTGCAACTCTGGTTTTCCAGCATTTAGAAACACAGTATCACGGTAGTTAATTTATTTAAGGCTGAAACTTATCTGCCTTCAAAAACGACCACTGATCTTGCTTGCACAAAGTAGTTATTATCGGCTATAGGAGTTTGTTTTTCTGGTTTGATAATACCCAGAGTTGAATTTGAAGCAGTATTAACAGCCAAATACCATTTGCGATTTTCAACTATCGGTATTTGCATATTGAGTTCATCTTCTGACATATTAAGTATGACATGTAAATCAGCTTCATTATCATCATCAACAGCCGCCGCTAAGGTAAAAGCGAGAACCTGTGATTCAAGATCTTGCCATTGTGGTGCACCAAGATTAACGCCATGCCATTGAATATCAGGAATATGTCGCCCAGGTACGACTTCACCGGTAAGAAAGCGCCTGCGCATCAGGGATGAGTGACGTTTGCGCAGCGCTATCATTTGCTGCACAAAAAGCAACATATCTGCATTTTTTTCGGTAAGACTCCAGTCAAACCAGGTTAATTCATTATCCTGGCAGTAGCCATTATTATTGCCATTCTGAGTATTAAGAACTTCATCACCCGAAAGTAGCATAGGTACACCCTGGCTTAATAAGAGTATAGCGAAACTATTTTTTGCTTGTTTTCTGCGCAATTCAAGTATGTCGATATCATCTGTTTCCCCCTCCGCACCACAGTTATAGCTCATGTTATGATCACCACCATCGCGGTTATCTTCGCCATTCGCCAGGTTGTGTTTGTGGTGATAGCTGACCAGATCATTCAGAGTAAAGCCATCATGACAGGTAATAAAGTTAATACTGTTTATGGGTAAACGGTCCTGGTGTTTATAGAGGTCGCTACTAGCACAGAGCCGGGTAGCTACTTCTGCAGTCAGCCCCTTATCTCCACGGATAAAACGACGCATGCTATCGCGGTATTTTCCATTCCATTCTCCCCAGCGGTAACCAGGAAAGCTACCTACTTGATACAGCCCGGTTGCATCCCATGCCTCAGCGATCAATTTGGTTTTTGCTAGTTGTTCCGAAAGTTCGATGCCCCATAAAACAGGTGGGTCCTGGAGTACTTCACCATTTTGACCGCGAGCCAGGGCACTTGCCAGGTCGAAGCGGAAACCATCGACATGCATTTCTCGCACCCAATATTCCAGGCAACTGATAATAAAATTAGCTACTACGGGGTGATTGGCATTAACTGTGTTGCCACAGCCAGTGTAATCACGAAAATTTCTTTTATCGTGAGCATCCAGATGATAAAAAATACTGCTGCCTATGCCTCTAAAATTAATCACAGGTCCATCAGAACCCGCTTCAGATGTGTGATTAAAAACCACATCCATTATTACCCCAATTTGCGCCTTATGCAGTGCTTTAACCAGATCACGGAATTCCTCTAGATGGGTTCCTTTTTCTGGAGTCACGCAATATCCGGGGTGGGGGCTGAAAAAGCTATGTGTACTATAGCCCCAGTAATTCTTTAAGCCTAGTGATGCTGTTCCTCGAGGAATATCTTGTTCATCAAAAGCCATGACGGGCATTAACTCAACATGAGAAATACCTAGAGCTTTCAGGTAAGGTATTTTTTCAATCAAGGCAGAAAATGTACCAGGGTTTTTTACACCTGATAATTTATCACGGGTAAAGCCACCAACGTGTAATTCGTAAATAATGGCATTTTCGCTTTTGAATGAATAGGCTGTGTCTCCCTCCCAGTCATAATTTTCGTTAACAACCAGGCTGCGCATTGCTGTATGGCCATTATCACCCAGTAAGCATGCTTTACTTCTGTCCCAAAGTTTATCGCTTATAACTCGTGCTAATGGATCAAGTAGATGCTTTTCTTTATCAAAGCGTAATCCGTTTTCAGAAGGGCAATGTGGTCCATTCATACGCCATGTATACCAGGTGCCAGCAGGAAGCTCATGAATATGGACATGCCAGGTATAAAATGTTTTATTTATTTCGTCTTCCAGGTGAATAACCTGAATCGGTTCAAGGTTATCGGTGCTGTCATAGAGCAAAAGTTCTACAGCGGTAGCGTGACGGCTAAAAATGGAAAAATTAACACCATCGAGTTTTAATTTTGCACCCATTGGGTAAGGTGATCCTGGGGAGGTTTTGAATGTCTTTTTCACGGGGACTGTAGTTGTATTTTTAAAGTTGAAACTGCTAATTAGTTTTGTCGGTAAGCGGCGAAAACTAGCTTTAATTGAGAGAATGCGATTGTGCATACTAAGTTTTTTATCATGATAATCAGTGGTCATCCTGCAAGATGTAGATAAACTGGAAGGTAATGCTACTGGAAGGCCGAATTGGGTTTACTTGAAATGATGTACAGGGCATCGCTGTTCGCGCAAACTGATAATTGGCCAGTCTGCTTGCTCGGCATATTGTTTCAACAAATCATCGGGATTGACTGCAACAGGGTGGTCAACCAGTTTTAAAAGCGGTAAATCATTATGTGAATCACTATAGAACCAGCTTCCTTTTAGATTATAACCGGTATCTTGTAACCATTGTTGTAAGCGGGTGACTTTTCCTTCCTGAAAACACGGAATACCCGATACTTTACCAGTATATCTGTTAGCTACCAGTTCGGGTATGGTAGCTAATAAATGCTTAATACCATATAAATTTACTATAGGTTCGGTAACAAATTGATTAGTCGCAGTAATAACTAGTATGGTGTCGCCCATCTGTTGATGCTTACTGATCAACTCTTGCGCCGGGGCTAATAAAATAGGCTGTATCACTTCTGTTATAAACTGTGAGCGCCATTGATATAGATTTTCCAGAGTATTGTCAGCGAGTGGTTTTAAAGAAAAGTTCAGGAATTCCATAATATCTAATTGACCTTGTTTATATTCCTGATAAAAGCGTTCATTTTCTTGTGCATAATAACTTGCATCGACAATTTTCTGATCAACTAAAAATTGCCCCCATAAATAATCACTATCATCTGCAAGCAAGGTATTGTCTAAATCGAAAATCGCTAAGCTCATGGTAAATTTGTTTTCCGTTAATTCTTATTAGCTGATAGCATCACTCAGGTATTTATGGAACAATGGACGCATGAGTAATGCATAGGGACTGAATAACAAGAGTTCCTATATGTTCAGCTATAGATTTTATCATTACAAGTCTTATTGCGAACAGTAAAAAATAGGTTTTAAAAAATGATTGATTCAAAAGGATACCGATCTAATGTCGGCATCATCCTTTGTAATGCGCAAGGTCATGTCTTTTGGGCAAAACGGTCGCGTGTCAATTCATGGCAGTTTCCTCAAGGAGGGATGGAAGTGGGGGAAGATCCTGAGCAGGCAATGTTCCGTGAGCTTCGTGAAGAAACGGGCCTGGATGCAAAGCATGTCGTAATTATTGGGCGCACACGATATTGGTTGAGGTACAGGTTACCGGAAAAATATATTCGGCGTAATTCACTCCCCTTATGTGTTGGGCAAAAGCAGATTTGGTATTTGTTAAAACTAGTCGGAGATGAAGCTAATGTTATCCTCGACAGACATAATAAGCCTGAATTTGATGATTGGCAATGGGTTGAATATTGGGAGCCACTAAAATCAGTAGTTTATTTTAAGCGTAAAGTGTACCGCAAAGCGATGATGGAGTTAGGGGCTTTTTTAATGTTGAATTCAGTTGATGTGGATGCGACTAGCTATTTATCAAATGATAATATGAGCGAACATCAATAATGAAATCGTTTTTGTTTGTGATGCAAAAAGCCGCATATGGAGGATCTAAAGTACAGGAAGTTTTAGATCAGGTATTAATTGCATCCGCTTTTGATCAACAAGTCAGTATGATGCTATTAGATGACGCGGTCTACCATTTGCAGAAAGATCAACTTAGTGAACAGATAGCCTGTAAAGATATTGCTGCGATTTATCGTTCTTTAGAAATCTATGATATTGAGAATATCTATGTTGAACAAGAGTCATTAACTCAACGTGGATTAAGTCAAGATGCGTTGCTAATTCCAGTAACGTTGATAAAAAGACAAGACATTGCAGCAACTATCAATAGATTTGATGTTGTTTTAAGTGCTTAATAGTTAAATCCGTTAATACTTAGCACTTGTCCTGCCTGCTTCTGCTAAAATACTATTTTTTAAATAGCGACCAACCACACTTAAGCTCGTTGCTGTTCACTCTTTTATTTATACACAATGGATTTACAACATATACGAAATTTCTCGATTATTGCACATATCGATCATGGGAAATCAACGTTAGCCGACCGTTTTATTCAGTTATGCGATGGCTTATCTGACCGTGAAATGAATACGCAAGTTCTTGATTCTATGGATATAGAACGAGAACGAGGGATTACTATTAAAGCGCAAAGTGTCACTCTGAATTTTACGGCAAAAAACGGCGAAATTTACCAGTTAAACTTTATTGATACCCCTGGGCATGTGGATTTTTCTTATGAAGTCTCGCGTTCATTAGCAGCTTGTGAGGGGGCTATTCTGGTTGTCGATGCCGCACAAGGTGTCGAAGCGCAAAGTGTTGCCAACTGCTATACAGCTATTGAACTAGGCCTGGAAGTCATGCCTGTGTTAAATAAAATTGATTTACCTTCAGCTGATCCTGACAAAGTCATTAAAGAAATTGAAGATATCATTGGTATTCCGGCAGAACAAGCTTTGCGAATTAGTGCCAAAACTGGCTTGGGTGTTGCTGAAGTTTTAGAAGAACTTATTCATGTTATTCCTCCGCCAGAAGGCGATGTAAACGGTCCCTTACAGGCGCTTATTATTGACTCCTGGTTTGATAATTATTTAGGTGTTGTATCACTAGTAAAAATTGTTAATGGGAGTTTACGTAAAAAGCAAAAAATTACCATTATGTCCACGGGGAATAGCTTTATTGCTGAACGAATTGGCATTTTTACCCCTAAACGATTAGATACACTGGAATTGAAAACAGGGCAGGTAGGTTTTGTTGTCGGCGCTATTAAAGACATTTTTGGTGCACCAGTAGGTGATACAATTACCCTGACTGGGAATCCTTGTGCCAAGGCATTGCCTGGGTTCCAGAAAGTTCAGCCAAGAGTTTTTGCTGGGCTGTATCCGGTCAGCTCAGACGATTACGAAGATTTACGTGAATCATTAAGTAAGTTGCGTTTAAATGATGCGGCATTGCAATATGAACCTGAATCCTCGCAAGCCTTAGGTTTCGGTTTTCGCTGTGGTTTTCTGGGTATGTTACACATGGAAATCATACAAGAACGTCTGGAACGTGAATATGATGTTAATTTAATTACCACCGCACCAACAGTAATTTACGAGGTAGAAACCAATAAAGGCGACGTATTATATGTGGATAATCCGGCCAATCTACCTGATGTTGGTTCCATAAAAATGATTCGAGAGCCGATTATTCAAGCGAATATTCTGGTTCCTCAGGAATATTTGGGAAACGTCATTACCCTGTGCATTAAAAAACGTGGTGTACAGGTCAATATGCAATATCTGGGCAGTCAGGTTTCATTACATTATGAACTCCCCTTAAGTGAAGTAGTACTGGATTTCTTTGATCGTCTTAAGTCCGTTAGTCGGGGCTATGCTTCTTTTGAATATGAGTTCAAACGCTTTGAAGAAGCGGCTTTGGTTAAATTAGATATTTTGATTAATGGTGATAGAGTCGATGCACTATCGATTATTGTACACAGGGATTTAAGCCAAACGCGAGGGCGTGAATTAGTGGAGAAAATGAAAGAGTTAATTCCACGGCAAATGTATGAAGTTGCGATTCAAGCCGCTATTGGTGGCAAAATTATTGCCCGATCTACTGTTAAATCAATGGGCAAGAATGTGACCGCAAAATGTTATGGCGGAGATATTAGCCGTAAGAAAAAATTATTAGAGAAACAGAAAGCAGGAAAGAAACGCATGAAACAGGTAGGCAATATTGAAATTCCACAAGAAGCCTTTTTGGCAGTCTTACAAGTTAATAAAGAATCTTAAGGTAGGACACAGATATGAATTTTGATTTCTCGTTTTTTTTATTTTCCGCAACTGTAGTAACAGGAATTATCTGGGGTGGCTATTTATATTATCTTAGACGTAGCAATACTGAATATATAGAAGAAAATGAACCACTTATTGTTGAATACGCACGCTCATTTTTTCCGGTAGTCTTAATCGTTTTTATATTACGTTCATTTATTGCAGAGCCGTTCAGAATTCCGTCAGCTTCTATGATGCCAACGTTATTAATAGGTGATTTTATTTTAGTTAATAAATTCATCTATGGTATCCGTATACCGGTTATCAATAAAAAAATAATTGAAATTAACGAACCTGAACGTGGTGATGCCGTGGTTTTTCGTTATCCTAAAAATCCAAGCGTTGATTATATTAAACGTGTTATTGGTTTGCCTGGTGACCGAATTACTTATTTCAATAAACAATTAACCATTAACGGCATTTTAATGCAGCAAGTTTCATTAGGCCGTTATCAAGGGGTAGGGCAGGGGAAAACGATGACTGGAGCTGAACTCATCAGTGAAGATTTACAGACTGTTGAACATGATATTTTAATCAATCATAATGCGCCTAATATTAAAGGAACATTTATTGTACCGAAAGGGCACTATTTTGTTATGGGTGATAACCGGGATAACAGTAATGACAGTCGTTATTGGGGAACTGTGCCTGAAGAAAATCTGGTAGGTAGAGCTTTTTATATCTGGATGAACTGGGACTGGGAAAATACCGGTATCGGTTTTAATCGTATTGGTACCGTTATTAAATAACACGAGGTCGCATATGTATACTACTCATAAAAAGCAACAGGGAATAACTTTAATTTCTTTGATTTTAATTTTAGGGCTTATCGCATTTTTAACTTTATTGGTTTTAAAAATAAGCCCTATTTATATGAACCATAGTAAAGTCGTTCATGCTTTGGAAACCTTAAAGCATCGCACAGATATAGAGAAAAAAAGCAAGACAGAAGTATGGAACTCACTTCAAAAGCAATTTAATATGAACTATGTCTATGATGTTAAACAGAAGGATGTAAAAATTACCTCTAGGGGAGGATACTTAAAAGTGCAGATCATTTATCATGTTAAAGAACTGATTTATGGTAATTTAAGCGTCTGGGTAGATTTTGATAATTCCATAGAAGTAGGGGTTAAATGATCAAGGCGCCTGAACGTCTTAGTAAAAAACTAGGGCTGAGTTTTAACCAACCTGAGTGGTTCGTTTTAGCGCTTACACATCGTAGTATAGGGGCTAAAAACAATGAACGTCTGGAATTTTTAGGTGATTCCATTCTAGGCTTTGTTATCGCAGAAGCTCTGTTTGAAAAATTCCCGGAGGCTCCTGAAGGTGTTTTAAGTCGTCTCAGAGCCAGTCTGGTCAATCAGGAATCTTTAGCCGAATTGGCACGTCTGCATAACTTTGGTGATTATCTTATTTTGGGTTCGGGTGAATTAAAAAGTGGTGGTTATCGCCGAGCATCTATCTTATCCGATGCTGTCGAAGCAGTTATGGGCGCGATAATAAAAGATCAAGGCATTGATAATTGTAAGGCCTGGATTCTGGATTTATTTTCTGATCGTATAGCAGCGCTGCATCTAGATAATTGGCAAAAAGATCCTAAAACACGTTTACAGGAGTATTTGCAAGCTCGGCAATTAGCTATTCCTGACTATTCTTTAATTAGCCAGACGGGTTTGCCACATGAACAAATCTTTAAAGTAGAATGCTCAATTGCTTTATTTGATAAAAAATTTACCGGAGTCGGCGTTTCAAGAAAAAAAGCCGAACAACAATCAGCAGAGCTTATGCTTGCACAAATAGCCAGGAATTCAAAATGAATTGCGGATATGTGGCCTTTATTGGTCAGCCCAATGTTGGAAAATCGACCCTGATGAATCATTTATTAGGGCAAAAAATCAGTATTACATCACGTAAACCTCAAACCACGCGGCACCAGATTTTAGGTATTAAAACCAGTGATAAAGGTCAGGCTATCTATATGGATACCCCGGGTATGCATGAAAGTAGTAAAAAAGCCTTTAATCGCTATCTTAATAGAACAGCAGATACGACACTTTTGGGTGTAGACTTGGTAGTCTGGCTTATTGATGGCCTGGCATGGCAAGAATATGATGAGGTTATTTTTAAAAAATTAGAGCGTGTAAATATCCCTGTTATTCTTGCAGTTAATAAAATCGACAGAGTTAAAAACAAGGAAGCTATTTTTGCTTTTTTTGCTGATGCACAAAAGAAATTCCCTTTTCAAGAGATAGTGCCGATATCTGCCTTAAAACAGACCAATCTGGATGTATTAGATAATCTAATTATGCAACTATTACCGGAAGGTAATACTATTTATCCAGAAGACCAGATTACCGATCGACCTGAACGTTTTTTAGTTGCTGAGATTATTAGAGAAAAATTAACTCGCCGCCTGGGGGATGAATTACCTTATGCCCTAACTGTAGAAATTGAAAAATATGAAGAACTGCCGCATGTTACTAAAATTTATGCACTTATCTGGGTAGAACGCGAAACTCAAAAAAATATAGTGATAGGGAAACATGGCGAATTTCTTAAAAACATTGGTATGGAAGCTAGAAAAGATATCGAAAACCTAATTGGCTCTAAGGTATATTTGCAGTTGTGGGTCAAGGTTAAATCGGGCTGGTCTGATAATGAACGTGCTTTACAAAGCCTGGGCTTTAAAGAATAACTTTATGCCTCAAAGCCTGCAAGCGGGTTTTTTATTACACCACCAGAATTATCAGGAAAGTAGCCTGATCATTGATGTATTTACTCAGACATCTGGACGTGTTTCGCTGATAGCCAAAGGTGTCAGACGCCAAAAGGCTCAATTCCTGGGTCTGTTGCGGCCTTTTATCCCACTAAATATTAGCTATATTGGTTCGGGTAATCTTAAAACATTAAGCCATGTGGAAACAGGCCAGTCAGATACGATTCTTCCTGGTCTTAATACATACTGTGGCTTTTATATTAATGAACTCTTAAGGCACTTTATACCTGTTGGCGAGCCATATCCTGATGTGTTCCTTAATTATCTGATCTGTTTACAACAATTAAAGTCAACTCGCGAGATCGAGGCTGCCTTACGTACTTTCGAGATCCTGTTACTACAAGCGATAGGCTATGGCTTGCAATTGGAAGTTGATTACCAGACACAGTTACCTATTCAGGCAACTCACACCTATCAATACGATTTAGAGCAAGGGCCAACTATTAATGATAATGGTCAGATTCCTGGTGCCACACTGATCGCCATGCAACATGCAAGCTATAGCGATACGCAGCAATTAAATACAGCAAAGCGATTAATGCGCCAGATAATCGATTTTTATTTGCAAGGTAAGCCCCTGAAAAGTCGTATTCTAATTTCTAAACTTATACAAAAAGAATCATGCAAGAGCAATTAATCTTATTAGGGGTCAATATTGATCATATAGCGACCTTAAGACAGGCAAGAGGGACTAGTTACCCTGAACCAGTGCAGGCAGCTTTAATAGCAGAGCAAGCTGGAGCTGATGGTATTACGGCTCACTTGCGAGAAGACCGTCGACATATGCAAGATCGAGACATGTATTTATTAAAAGATATCATCCATACTCGGCTAAATTTTGAAATGGCAGTGACTGATGAAATGCTTAAAATTGCCAGCCAGGTAAAACCTTTTGCCTGCTGTCTGGTACCCGAAAAACGAGAAGAGCTAACCACAGAAGGCGGCTTAGATGTTTCCTCAAGCCTGGATAAAATGAAACACGCCTGTGCATATCTGGCGGCGTCTGATATAGAAGTGTCGCTTTTTATCGACCCTGAAGAACAGCAAATCGATGCTGCTGTCAGCGCTGGTGCGCCAGTGATAGAATTACATACCGGACGTTACGCAGATGCAGTTAATCAACAACAACGCAAAAATGAACTAAAGCGAATCCAGAAAGCCGCAAGTTATGCTCACAGTGCAGGACTGCAAGTCAATGCGGGCCATGGTTTAACTTTATACAATGTTGAGGAAATTTGCAAAATACCTGAGATAGTTGAATTAAATATCGGTCATGCTATTATTGCTCAAGCCGTTTTTTCGGGTTTAGAAATAGCCGTTAGAGATATGAAACGTACTATGAGAAATGCTAGACTCTGATACATAATATAAGCGTTCATTAACCAACATTAGTTGGAGATAGAGTAGAAAATCAAGATCTTATGTTCAATGAAATTGAAAAAATATGCTTTATTTTCAGTAGACCGATGGGCTAGTAGAGCGCCAGGCAGTAGAAATGGCTGTTCGTTTTTTCTCAGAGTCTTATGAAGTTTTCTACTAAATTTACTTATTGCAGTAATTCTCGCACTTGATCGAATCAATCAAAATGGCATTAAGATCATTTAATTCCGCAACAATTATTTAATAATGGCGAATGAGTTGAGCATAAAATGAGCGGCGCACCCGGAACGAAATTAACTCACCAGAAGTATTTGTATCGCTAATAAATTCCGACCTGATATTTATGATTACCCCGCTCCTCAGATAGGAGAAACCTTTATTATTTGTAGCGATGACTTTTGGAGGTATAGTCATTTCTAGTGTATTAGTTAAAAAGATAGCGCTAGAAGAATGCTTGCCACTGCCGCTGCCAGTGAAGTCGAAATCGACGGTTTTATCGAGCAGTACGATGCTTTAAAAACATCCGATAGTAAAGCGGCTATTCTACCGAATAAGATAGCAAGGTCTCTGATGACATTCGTCCTGCCCTACACAATAATGAACTATACAGTGACAAAGCTAACCAAAGGCCCGATGCCGAAATGGCTGAGAAGAACCAACAATTAACAGTACTGACTCCCGTTACAAAACAAAAGGGACAAAAACAGGAGCAATGGTTATCCACCGCTGTTTCACGCATTCGCCAGCCAATTGAGACTTTGTTCGGTTGGATCGAAGAAAAAACAGGGATTGAATGTGCTGGCAAAGTTCGTTGTTACAACGGATTGATGATTCACGTATTCGGAAAATGAGCAGTGGCTATGTTTTTCTGGAATTACCTACGTGAGCGCTCTTAATTCACATTAAAGTGTTTATACATAGTATGATTATTAAATTATATTTATTAAACTGATACTCTCTATTTTTTTAAAGAAGCAACAAGAAAGAAGATAAAAATTCCAGTATGAGCTCTTGTCAAATTGACAATCATCATTCGTCCATCGAGGAATTAAGGCTTATAGTGTCTGCTAATAGACTTGTAGCCAATGCGCAAATATTAACTAGATCTTTAATCTAATATTTTCTAAAATAGCCATATTAAAAATAAAACAAGGAATATCATGATACCTGTAATACTATCTGGTGGTTCAGGAACCCGTTTATGGCCTTTATCTCGAGGTGCATATCCCAAGCAGTTTTTGCCTCTGGTTTCAGATAAAACCATGGTACAGGAGACAGTACTGCGTTTAGAGGGTCTGGAGCATTTAAAGGCCCCTATTGCTGTTTGTAATGAAGTCCATCGGTTTATGATGGCTGAGCAATTACGGGAAATTGATGCTCAGCCAGAAGCTATAATTTTGGAGCCTGTAGGTAAAAATACTGCACCGGCAGTAGCCTTGGCTGCATTAGCGGCAAAAAATCCTGATGCTATCTTGCTAGTGCTACCGGCTGATCATGTTATCGAAGATATTCCTGCTTTTCAGCAAGCCGTAATTAAAGCAGGGCTATTGGCAGAACAAGGTTATCTGGTAACTTTTGGTATTGTACCGACTGCTGCGGAAACAGGTTACGGGTATATTAAACGATCTGCTGAAAATATTGCAGATGCCTACAAAGTGGCTGAGTTTGTTGAAAAGCCAGACGCAGTGGTTGCCAAAGCTTATGTCAACAGTGGAGAATATTACTGGAATAGCGGTATGTTTGCTTTTAAAGCAGGACGATATCTGGAAGAGCTGGAAAAATTTTCACCGGAAATGCTAGCTGCCTGTCGTTTGTCTTTTGCAGGTGCACTGACTGATGTAGATTTTGTGCGTTTGAATAAAGATGCTTTTATGCAGTGCCCATCAGACTCGATAGATTATGCAGTCATGGAAAAAACCGATAAAGCAGTGGTGATACCTCTAGATGCCGGCTGGAACGACGTGGGTTCCTGGTCCGCATTGTGGGACGTGCGAAAAAAGGATTGTTTTGGTAATGCCTTATCAGGCGATGTCATCGCAATAGACACAGAGAACTCTTTTATTCACTCGGGAAATAAACTAGTCGCCGCAATTGGCGTTCAAGATATGATCATTATTGAAACGGATGATGCAGTGATGATCGCCCCTAAAGACAGAGTACAGGAAGTTAAAAAAATTGTTGCGCTATTAAAAAATGATAAACGCGCTGAAGCTGATTTACATCGTAAAGTTTATCGTCCATGGGGATATTATGATTCTGTGGATAGTGGTGAGAGGCATAAAACCAAGCACATAGTGGTAAAACCGGGTGCTAAATTATCGGTACAAAAACATCATCATCGCGCAGAACACTGGGTTGTTGTCAAAGGAACAGCCATAGTAAGCAAAGGCGATGAAACAATACTACTCTCTGAAAATGAGTCTACCTATATTCCACTTGGTGTGATACATAGTCTGGAAAATCCTGGTGTGATTTCCCTGGAAATGGTTGAAGTACAATCGGGCAGTTATCTGGGCGAAGATGATATCATTCGCTTTGAAGATAAATATGGTAGAACGTAACAATACACTGACTAAAAATATGATTGAAAAATCACTCTAAAAATGTTTGAATAAGCATTTATTAATATAACCAGCAGATTTGAGAAAGGACTCTTTTCACTAGTTTTTTCCCCGAATTATTTAAGTCATAGCTTATGATTACTTATAAAATCAGCGTAAGCGATGACTTCAGTGCCTTTTTCTTTAAACTCTCGACAGTACTCAATTATTATCCAAGATGCTAGAAGTGAAAAATTTGTTTTGCGAACGAGACGAACGAGTATTGTTTGCAAATTTCTCATTTCAGATCAATGCCGCTGAAGTGGTACAGATTATTGGTCAGAATGGTAGTGGAAAAACCACATTATTGCGTATTTTATGTGGCTTATCAGATGCCTATACCGGCGAAATATATTGGCATGGAGTTGCTCTTGATGCCGAGCGTGAACAGTATTTTCAGGCGATGTTATATGTTGGTCATCTAGCAGGTGTTAAAGGTTCCTTAACGGCTGAAGAAAATTTACACTGGATGATGCAACTGGATAAGAGTTTAAATAAATGTACTATTACAGAAGCATTGAAGCAAGTAGGGTTATTTGGTTTTGAAGATGTCCCCTGTCATAGTTTATCCGCTGGTCAGCAGAGAAGAGTTGGTCTGGCGCGGTTATATCTAAGTAGTGCGCCCTTATGGATTTTAGATGAACCGTTTACTGCCTTGGATAAACAAGGTGTCAAGGAAAAGGAAGCATTGATTGCCAATCATATACAAAACGGAGGGGCTGTTATTTTAACGACCCATCATGATCTCATGATTCCAGGACAAATAATACGTCCGATTAATCTGGACGAGGTTGCAGTGGCGTGAGGTTTTTCTTTGCCGCGCTAAAGCGTGATTTATTGCTGGTTTTTCGCCATCGTAACGATATTATTAATCCCCTGGCTTTTTTTCTGATGGTCGCTGTGCTTTTTCCATTAGGAGTGAGTCCTGATCCTGCTTTTTTATCTGAAGTAGCATCAGGGGTAATATGGGTCGCAGCTCTTTTAGCCTGCTTATTATCTGTTGATGGTATTTTTCGTTCTGATTACGAAGATGGCTCTTTAGAACAAATGCTGGTCAGTCCAGAACCTTTACTGGTTCTAGTGATGGCAAAAGTGCTGAGTCACTGGCTGGTGAGTGGTTTTTGTCTGGCGATAATTTCACCTTTAGTTGCGATGATGTTTTTTCTCCCTGAGCAAGGCTATCCCGCTTTAATTTTGAGTTTATTATTAGGTACACCGACATTAAGCTTAATGGGCGCAATAGGAGCAGGGCTTACTGTTGGTTTACGCAGGGGAGGAGTTTTAATCTCATTACTAGTGTTGCCTTTGTATATTCCAGTATTAATTTTTGGTGCAGGTACAGTACAGGCTGGAGCGATGGGTTTGCCTATTCAGGGATATCTGGCCTTGTTAGGAGCTATTTTAGTATTTAATTTGATGCTGGCGCCATTTGCCATAGCGGCGGCTTTGAAGATTAGTGTCCGAAGTTAGTTAGTTTCAGGATATTTGCATTGATTAATGCTTAAGGATGATAAAGATGAAAATTAAAATGCCAAGGTGGTTTTATCAATTAGCATCACCTAAATGGTTTTATGACTTTACGGGGACTTTATTGCCCTGGTTTAGTGTGGCAGCAGTATTATTATTAGTGGTTGGTTCGGTTTGGGGGCTAGTTTTTGCACCCTCAGATTATCAGCAGGGTAATAGTTTTCGCATTATATACATACATGTACCCTCATCAATTTTAGCGCAATCCTGTTATATGCTGATGGCAGTGGCAGGCGCAATTGGTTTAATCTGGAAGATAAAAATTGCGCATGTGGTTGCTGGAGCCTGTGCTCCTATCGGCGCATCTATTGCAGTTATGTCTCTTGCAACCGGGGCAATCTGGGGCAAACCTACCTGGGGTGCCTGGTGGGTCTGGGATGCACGTTTAACAGCGATGCTGGTTTTGTTATTTCTGTATATCGGTGTGATTGCCTTAAATTCAGCTTTTGAAAATAAAGCCAGTGCTGATAAAGCAACGGCTATTTTATCTTTAGTCGGCCTGGTCAACATTCCGATTATCAAGTACTCGGTTGAATGGTGGAATACCTTGCACCAGCCTGCAACTTTTACCGTAACAGCAAAACCGGCAATGCCTCCGGAAATGTGGATGCCATTACTGGTTATGGTTCTGGGTTTTTATTGCTTTTTTGCGGTGATCTTAATGAGTCGCGCACGTATAGAAGTTTTACAGCGTGAAAGACGTAGTGACTGGGTGAAAAAAGTAATAGAGAATTATTGACGCTAATATGGCTTCTGGTTGTCAGGCTCTGCGTGGCAACCTAAACGACATCAAAGATCTAGGTTCCGTGATGCAAAGTGTTACACACTGCATCCCCATGCAGAGAGTGGCAACGATAGTTTTATTTAAAGGATTTTAATAATGGGATATTTCACATCATTTGCCGATTTTTTACAAATGGGTACACATGGGCTTTATGTGTGGCTAAGTTATGGCATCGCCTTGGTAATATTTATTTATAATATCATCTCAGCTTATTGGCTGAAAAGGCAGTTTTTTATTAATGCAAAACGTCGTCTAAGACGTGAACAGGGAAGAGTATGACCCCAAAAAGAAAAAAAAGATTAAGCATTATTTTAGGCTTGGTATTCGGCACTGCTTTAATTGTGGGCCTGGTAATGTATTCTCTGAGTGAGAATATTAATTTATTTTATTCAACTAGCCAGATTGCTGAGGGGGAAGCGCCAGTAGGCGCTAGAATTCGTGCAGGTGGAATGGTAGTTGATGGCAGTGTAAAAAGGGCAACTGATTCATTAAAAGTACAGTTTGCAATAACTGATTTTGAGCATCAGGTCGTGGTCGAATTCACCGGTATTTTGCCGGATTTATTCCGTGAAGGGCAGGGTATTATTGCGCAGGGAAAAATGGATGCGAATGGCATTTTCCAGGCAGACGAAGTATTAGCGAAACACGATGAGAACTATATGCCGCCAGAAATTGCAGAGTCGATGAAGAACAAGCAGGAGGCGGTCAAATGATCCCTGAAATAGGTGAGTTTGCTCTGATTATAGCTTTATTTGTATCAGTCGTTTTAGCCTTGATACCTATGTATGGTGCATCGACAGGTAATGAAATGTGGATGACTTATGCCAAGCCATTGGCAATGGGGCAGTTCTTTTTTGTTGTTATCAGCTTTATTTGTTTAGGCTATGCATTTTCTCAGGATGACTTCTCCGTTGTGTATGTTGCACAACATTCCAACAGCCAGATGCCAATTCAATTTAAATTGAGTGCGATCTGGGGTGGGCACGAAGGTTCTTTGCTGTTATGGGCACTTATTTTAAGTGGCTGGACTTTTGCAGTCAGTCGTTTTAGTAAAGCATTACCACTGGATATGCTGGCCCGTGTTTTATCTGTGATGGGTATTGTGGCAACGGGTTTTATCTCGTTTTTATTAATTACATCCAGCCCCTTTGCCCGTTATTTGCCCCGCTTTCCAGCAGATGGTGCAGATTTGAATCCTTTATTACAAGACTTTGGTTTAATTGTTCATCCACCCATGCTGTATATGGGATACGTCGGATTTTCGGTTGCCTTTGCCTTCGCTATCGCTGCCTTATTATCTGGTAGAATGGATGCTGCATGGGCGCGCTGGGCAAGACCCTGGACCAATATTGCCTGGGCATTTTTGGGCATGGGAATTACTTTAGGTAGCTGGTGGGCTTATTATGAATTAGGCTGGGGTGGCTGGTGGTTCTGGGATCCTGTTGAAAACGCCTCATTGATGCCTTGGCTGGTTGGTACAGCGTTAGTGCATTCTTTAGCTGCCACTGAAAAGCGCGGAGTGTTTAAAAGCTGGACTTTATTATTAGCTATTTTTGCTTTTTCTTTAAGTTTATTAGGCACCTTTCTGGTTCGCTCAGGGGTATTGACCTCCGTACATGCTTTTGCCAGCGACCCGGAGCGTGGCTTTTTTATCTTAATGTTATTAGCCTTGACAATGGGCGGCTCGCTAACCTTATATGCACTTAAAGCGCCTAATGTAAAAAGTGAATCAAGCTTTTCCTGGCTGTCCAGAGAAGTATTTTTACTGATTAACAATATTTTTCTGACAGTGATGGCGGTAACGGTACTATTAGGAACCTTATATCCCTTATTGATTGACGCCTTGGGATTAGGGAAAATTTCAGTAGGCCCGCCTTATTTTAATGCTGTATTTGTGCCTATTATGTGTGCCATGGCAATTGCTATGGGAGTATCTGTCGCTGTTAGATGGCGCGAAACTACAGTTAAAGCAGTGCTTAATAAACTTTGGTTACCTGCAGTGATTAGCATTTTATGTGGTCTTATCTTTCCATTGACCTATGGCAATGGTTTTGAAGTCCGGGTTTTTCTAGGCATCAGTGTCAGCCTCTGGGTTATGAGTAGTGTGTTTACAGAATTTATGGGTAAATTTCGTAACGCGCAGACGATTACCAGCAGACTAAAACAACTTCCGCTTAGTTATTATGGAATGATGGTCGCCCATGTTGGCGTTGCCGTAACAGCAATAGGTATCACGCTAGTATCAACCTATAGTGAAGAACGTGATATGCGTATGCAAAAAGGTGATAGCGTTGAACTTGCAGGTTATCAGTTTACTTTTCAAGGAACGCATGTAGTGAAAGGTGCTAACTATATGGCAGACCAGGCAACTATAGTGGTTACGGAAGATGGTAAATCTATCGTGACCTTAAGCCCGGAAAAACGTCGCTATAATGTTAAAAATGCCATGATGACTGAAGCAGATATTGATCCAAGTTTGTTCCGGGACTTATATGTCGCATTAGGGGAGCCACTGGAAAAGGGTGCTTGGGCAGTTAGAATACATTATAAACCTTATGTACGCTGGTTATGGCTGGGTGGAATATTAATGGCTTTCGGAGGCTTACTGACTGTTGCAGATAAACGTTATCGTCAACGCAGCGTCAAACTGGAGGCTACGCATGCCTAGATTGCTATTATTTATACCCTTATTGTTATTTTTTGTACTAGCCGCTTTTTTATGGAAAGGTTTAAGTATAGACCCCAGAGAATTGCCTTCTGCATTGATAAATAAACCTTTTCCAGAATTTAGCTTGCCTGCCCTACAACAGCCAGAGCGTATTTTAACTAAAAAGGACTTTATTGGTCAGCCGGTGTTAGTTAATGTCTGGGCAACCTGGTGTCCTTCTTGTCGGCAAGAACATGAGCAATTGCTGGTAATAGCGCAGGCAGAGGAAATTCCTATTATAGGATTGAATTATAAAGATGAGCGTGATTTGGCTTTGCAATGGTTACAGCAACTGGGTAACCCATATCAGTTCAATATTTATGATGAAGAAGGTATGCTGGGTCTGGACTTAGGAGTTTATGGCGCACCAGAAACTTATTTACTGGATGCTCAGGGTATAATTCGTCATCGCCATGTGGGTGTGTTGATTGCACAGGACTGGCAAGAATTAAAACTGATAATCAAAGGATGGGGCAGTGTTGAAAATTAAAATAATATTCGGTTTATTGATACTGTTAAGCAGTTTTATGTTATTAGCTGCGATCGATGTATATCAATTCGATGATCCAGAAAAGGAAAAGCGTTTTCAACAGCTGACTTTTGAATTACGCTGTCCTAAATGTCAAAACCAGAATATTGCCGATTCAAAAGCAGAAATTTCTCAGGATTTACGCACTAAAATTTTCCAGATGCTGAATGCAGGTAAAAATGATAATGAAATTGTCGATTATATGGTCGAGCGTTATGGCGACTTTGTACTCTATGAGCCACGAGTAACACCACAAACCTATTTGTTATGGTTTGGTCCAGCTGTGTTTTTATTATTAGGTATGCTGGTTGTCACGTTGATTATTCGTAGCCGTAACAAAGCTTATAAAGAAGCTAATGATCATGAGCCATCGCTATCTGATAGCGAAGCCAAAGCTCTGGATGCTTTGCTTAAAACAAAACAAGGAAAAAAATAATGATGACACTATGGATAGTTATTGCAGCAATGTTATTGCTGACAGTTATTCTATTATTGTGGCCCTTAGCAATTTATCAGGGTACGCAAAACAATGAGCAAGGTCTTGCGCAGAAACAGAAAAATATCAGTATATTTCAGGAACGCCTGGCAGAACTTGAAAGTGAACTAACACAAGGCACTCTTGATTCATCCACTTTTCAACAGTTAAAAACAGAACTAGAAAAAACCTTATTAGGTGATGTGCAGCTTGCAGAGCAGCCTATGGCTAAAACAGCTAACAACCCTAGTATCCAGCATTGGCTGATCATGGCTATTATTGCAAGTGTGTTTATTCTGGGTAGTCTGGCAACGTATAATAGTCTGGGGGCTAGTGAAGAATATCAACAATATTTAGCATTAGCTGATAATCCAGAAGAACATCAGCAAGAGGCTCTTGATTTTCCGACCGCATTAATTGCGTTAAAGGCAAAATTAGCTGAAGACCCCGAAGATATTGAAAAATGGTTTCTGCTAGCAAATACCTATGCTGCGATGAGCGATTTTCAGCAGGCGGGCGATGTATATAACCGAATCGCAGGCATGTTAGGAGAAGATAACCCAGGCTATGCAGCGGCAAAAGCAGCTTACGCACAGATGATGTATCAAGTGGCTGGTGAACGAATGATTCCGGTGGTAAAGATAGCCATTGATGAAGCTTTAAAAGTTGACCCAGAAGAGCCTACAGCATTAATTTTGCAGGGCCTGGATGCGTATCAGCAACAATCCTACACAAAGGCAATTGCCTCGTGGGAAAAAGCTAAAACCAAAGCTGGGAAAGCACAGGTCAGCAATTTTATTGACCCTGCTATTGCTGAAGCGCGTAGACAGTCAGGTGAATCAGCCCCTGTGCAACAAGCAAAACCAGCACAAGAAGCTGTTGCAGCAACAGCAAGCATTAAAATTAACCTGGATATTAGCCCTGCATTGCGAGCTAAAGTAAGCGGCCAGGATCGTGTGTTTGTTTTTGCCAAAGCGGGTATGCCTATGCCATTAGCTGCAGAGCGATTGCAAGTACAGGATTTACCCATTACTATCATACTGGATGATACAAAAGCGGCGATGCCTACAGCAAAAATTTCCTCGGCTGAGTTTGTTGATATTACCGCACGAGTTGCCTTATCAGGAAGCCCGAGAGCCGCTAAAGGGGATTTTTACGTAACAGCAAAACAGGTTGCAGTGCATAAGGGCGAAGAGTTGACCTTGGTGATAGATAAAATTGTAGAATAGTATAAAGCATGGTGGGCAAGCAAGGCCCACCATCATGCTCACTACTGTCGCCGGGCATTGAGAGACTTGTGACCTGCAAGATAAGTCCATAAACAGCTCACCAGAGTGGTATTTACATGCAGACTATTTTACAACGCTATCGCCGGCAAATAAATCAGCATTATCTAGCAAATGAGCGAAAGCTAATCAATGAATTATTGCTTTATTTGCCAGACTATTCTGTAACAGCAGCACATCATCAAGCGCATTCTCTGGTCACAGCTATTAGAGAAAAAAGAGATCAGCAAACGCTAGTGGAAGCATTTTTGCACGAGTACCAGCTCAATTCTGACGAAGGTATCGTTTTAATGGAAATTGCCGAAGCCTTATTACGCATACCAGACGGCCATACTCAAGATCTGTTTCTACAGGAAAAATTAAGCACAGCGGATTGGCATAAGCATCTGCAGCACAGTGATTCTTTGCTGGTTAATTTTGCCACCCAGACCCTCAACTACAGCGCTAAGATTGAACAACAATTCAAACTGAGCAATCTTGCATTTCAATCGGTTTTTTCTCGATTATCCTCGCGTATAGGACTGCCCTTAATTCGTACGGCATTAACACAAGCGATGCAACAGTTAGCCTATCAGTTTGTTATTGCCGAGACGATAGAAACAGCTTTGCAGCTAGCTAGCCAACAATCCAGTTATTTATACTCGTTTGATATGCTGGGTGAGGCGGCATTAACAGCAGGCGATACTGAGCGCTATTTCAATGCTTATGCACAGGCTATTACAGTTTTAGCCGGGCACGCTAATAACGATCTTTATAAAGCCCCGGGAATTTCCATTAAATTGTCTGCGTTATGCCCGCGCTATGAAACGTTTCAGCATAAACAGGCGGTACAACAAATCAGCAGCAAACTTTTATATCTGGCCAAAAAAGCTCGCGCAGCAAATATTTGCGTCACCATTGATGCTGAAGAGTCTGAACGATTGGAAATGTCATTGGATATATTTAGCAAGGTACTATCTGATCCCGAGTTAAAAGACTGGTCTGGCCTAGGCTTAGCAGTTCAAGCTTATCAAAAAAGAGCGCTCAATACACTGCATTACCTGGCTGAATTAGCTAAAGTAGAGCAATGCAAAATCCCCATTCGTTTGGTAAAAGGTGCTTATTGGGATAGTGAAATTAAACGTGCCCAGGTGAATGGCCTAAAAGATTATCCCGTGTTTACACATAAAACGGCTACTGATCTCTCATATCTTGCCTGTGCGCAGTTTATTCTCTCAGAAAGTGATCTCTTTTACCCGCAGTTCGCCACGCATAACGCACATACTGTTGCCGCTATTTTGAATATGGCTAAGGCACATCCAGGCTATGAATTTCAGCGTTTACATGGTATGGGTGAGCAACTTTACAGGCAACTGCTGAGCCAGACCAATGGACAGATTGCTTGCCGTATTTACGCACCAGTTGGTATGTATCAAGAGTTATTACCCTATCTGGTCAGGCGCTTATTAGAAAACGGAGCTAATACGTCTTTTATAAATCAGTTGGAAAATACAGATATCAATATTGACACACTCATAGCCGATCCAGTTGCCCACTTTAAAAACATAAAACAATTATCTACAAACTGCGTGTTACCCAGAAATTTATATGGCAAACAGCGTATTAACTCGGCTGGCGTAAATCTATCAGACCTTGGAGTTTTAAGACGATTACAGCAAGACCTGGAGCCATTTAAAACTCAAACCTGGCACGCTGCACCACTGGTTAATGGTAAAGTTTATGCGGGAATAGAGCAGAAAATAATTAATCCAGCGTATAGCCAGCAAGTAGTCGGTCATGTAATAGGAAGCGATGCAAAAGCAGTTGCTGATGCACTAAGTGTAGCTTCAAATGCAGCAAAACACTGGCGTTTATCAGCAGTAAACAAACGCGTAACTTATCTGCTCAAAGCTGCTGAACTATTGGAAGAAAACCGGCTAGAACTGGTAGCTCTGTGTGTGCGTGAAGCTGGTAAAACCATTAACGATGCTCTGGCTGAAGTGCGCGAGGCAGTCGATTTTTGTCGTTATTATGCACAGTCTGCACAAGAATTATTTGCGCAACCCATGACCTTACCTGGGCCTACCGGTGAACAAAACCTGTTGTATCAATATGGTCGAGGCGTCTTTGTCTGTATCAGTCCATGGAACTTCCCGATTGCGATTTTTATAGGACAGGTGACAGCGGCTTTAGCCAGTGGCAATACAGTTATTGCCAAGCCAGCTCAGCAAACGCCATTGATTGCTATGCGCTGTATTCAACTATTACATCAGGCTGGTATTCCTGAAGATGTGTTGCACTTTTTGCCGGGCGATGGGGTGACAGTAGGGCGATATTTATTAAGCGATCAGCGAATTTCAGGAGTCGCGTTTACAGGCTCACTGGCGACTGCCCGAGCCATTAATTTACAACTTGCTCAACTCCCCGGCATTATTCCTTTGATTGCTGAAACCGGCGGCCAGAATGTGATGCTTGCCGATAGCTCAGCACACAGTGAACAACTGACTCTGGATGCCGTGCAATCAGCGTTTAATAATGCTGGCCAACGTTGCTCAGCATTGCGCGTTTTATATATTCCTCATGCAAGTGCGGATAATATTATTTCGCGGATAATCGGGGTTATGCAGCAATTAGTTGTTGCTGACCCTCAGGACTTCACGACAGATATAGGCCCGGTTATCAACACAGAGGCTGCCAGGCAACTGAGGAAGCATGTCGAAACAATGCGCGGGCAAGCAAGTATTTTATTCCAAATGCAACTCAGTAAATCGTTAAACAGTCGTTGCTTTTTCCCACCAACACTGATTGAATTAAGCTCACTAGATCAATTGAAAAAGGAAAATTTTGGCCCAGTATTACATGTTATTCGTTATCATAGTGATCAACTGGAGCAGTTAATAGAGGCTATCAATGCTAGTGGCTATGGATTAACAATGGGTATACACAGTCGTATTAACAGCACAATAAATACCCTGGTTCAAAATAGCAAAGTAGGCAATATATATATTAATCGAAATATGATTTCAGCTGTAGTCGGCGTGCAACCTTTTGGCGGGATGGGGCTTTCAGGTACAGGGCCAAAAGCGGGTGGGCCGAACTATTTGCAGCGATTTACTAATGAACAAACACTAACTACAAATACTGCTGCCATAGGTGGCAATGCCGGTTTATTGGCGCAAGATCTAGATTGATTCAGTATAGCTTTCCAGTCATATCAAGATAGGTCAAATAAAGGCGCATATCAAATTCAAACTGGTGATAGTTTAGCTCCATATGCTGGCATAATTTATAGAAGGCCTTATTGTGCTGTTTCTCTTTGATATGCGCCAATTCATGGACAACGATCATTCTGAGAAATTCAATAGGCGCTTGTTTAAATACTGAGCTTATGCGAATTTCATTTTTGGTTTTTAATTTACTGCCCTGAACTCTGGCGACAAATGAATGCAAGCCGAGCGCTTGATGTATTACATCGAGTTTATCATCGTAAACCACTTTACTCAGTGAATCGGATTTGCGTATAAATTGATTTTTTAAATCCACGACATAGGTATAAAGCGCTTTATTGCTACTGATATCATGCCCAACCGGGTATTTTTTTAACAGATACTCAGCTAATTTATCGTTGCTGATCAAGGTATGTATTTGATCTTTTACTGCGGCAGGATAGCCAGTTAAGTATTTTAAAGTGTTCATTTTATGTGCAAATGCACGTTAGTCCCAGGGTGGTTCATCGCCGTTATAGGCAACAAAGTTTTTATCTTGCGCATGCGTAGTGACACCCAGAACTATATTGCTGGCAGAGGTACTAGATTTTTGTTTTTTAGTACTGGATACTGAAGATGTAGAGTCAGTTTGCCACTTGGCAAAAAGCGTCATGTCCTGATTTGCAGGTGCATACCATTGCTTATTTGCAGGATCCCATTTTGCACCGAGTGCTTTAGCAGCATCTTTTTCTGCGTAAGGTACATTGAGATATATTTTAGCGTTTATCATTGGTTTTATGTGATGCTGTTACTTATAAGTATAAAGCTGGCTGCAGGGTTAAATAATTCACTTTGTAGTTTTGTACTCAGCCAAAGTCTGGTATTTTTCTTTGCTTACCGTTTCATGATTCGACGTGTTCGTATTTACGTCTTATCGCCTCATCCCGTGCATCATCGATTTCCCGCAGAATACTTTTTACATCGGCCCTTTTGTCACTATTCTTGAAATGGCCAGTCAGTTTGGTATCGGGGGTTAAATTGCCATTCGCATAAATTTTCCAGATTTCTTTAGCGTAGCTGGTTGCAAGCAGTTCTGGTGCAAAACGCCCAAAGTAGGCAGCCAGGTTATTGACATCTCGTTCCAGCATTCTGGCGGCATTATTATTCGCGGCTGCATCTACAGCTTGAGGCAGGTCGATAATAACCGGCCCATGCGCATCTATTAGAATATTAAATTCAGAAAGGTCGCCGTGAACCAGTCCTGCACAGAGCATTCTAACGACTTCTTTAATCAATAGGCCATGATATTCCAGCGCTTGCTCGCGGCTTAATTCAAGATCGTTGAGCCTAGGCGCTGCGGCTCCGTGTTCGTCCGTGACCAACTCCATTAGTAATACGCCTTCTACAAAGTTATAGGGTTGCGGAACACGCACACCTGCAGCCGCAAGTTGATATAAAGCATCGACTTCGGCATTTTGCCAAACATCTTCCTGTTGTTTACGCCCGAACTGGCTTTTCTTTTCCATCGCACGAGCTTGGCGGCTATTCCTGACTTTGCGTCCTTCTTGATACATAGCCTGATTATGGAAGCTGCGTTTGTTCGCAGCTTTATAAACTTTTGCACAACGAATTTCACCTTCAGAGAGTACAACATAAACAGCGGCTTCTTTACCGCTTTTTAGAGGGTGTATCACTTCATCGATAAAACCATCGAGTATCAGTGATTCAAGACTTTTGGGTGTTTTCATGGCTGATATTTATAACTTATTCTGAATAAAAAAGGGGGAGCTTATAGTTTGCTATGGCAATGCTATTTGCTAAATAGAGCGCTAAGGAAATTAAAAAAACTAAAAGGTATGGCTCAATTCAACATAATAGCCATGCAGAGTACAAAGCATATAAAGTATATTTTACATTGATAGAGGTTTCAATGTACAAAGGAATCTTAAAGACTTGTATTAAATTTGTACAATCTAAGCTTAGGCCACGGTATATAGTGGGTTTGAGGAGTTACTCAAAAAATACCCACAAGTTTATCCACAGAATATGTGTATAAAGTCACTTTGCAAACATTAGTTTTTTGACACACATTTTCGCTATCCGATAAAAATATCAAAATAGTATTATTAAGGATCAGATATCTACCTAATTATCATTAATTTTTACATAAAAGCATATCTGGATAATATTCAATGATTTTCCAGACAGGAAAATGTTACATGATCTTTCCGGAATCAAGTCCCGAATTCCCAATACCTAGTTATGCTAATTTGTTAATTTATTTTGATAAAACATGAGATACTTAAGCCCATTTATTCTAACCTTATTCTCATTTTATTTTTCCATGTTCAAAAAACTTTACGATCAGACCATACTATGGGCTAAACATCGTCATGCAACGAAATACCTGGCGATTTTAAGCTTTGCTGAGTCTTCTTTTTTTCCTATTCCGCCTGATGTGATGCTGGCACCGATGGTCTTAGCTCAGCGCGAAAAGGCCTGGCGATTAGCGCTTATTACCACTATCGCTTCAGTGGTAGGTGGGATGTTAGGCTATGCGATTGGCTTTTTTGCCTTTGATATGATTCAGCCCTGGCTGGAAGGATCGCATTATTGGTCTAAATATCAACTTGCAGAGCAATGGTTTAAGGACTGGGGTTTTTGGGCTATTTTTGTCGCGGGTTTTTCACCTATACCGTATAAAGTTTTCACCATTGCAGCGGGTGCTTTATCCATGGTGTTTTTGCCTTTTGTGTTAGCGTCTTTTGTCGGGCGTGGTGGACGTTTCTTTCTGATAGCTGGTTTATTACGTTGGGGGGGAGAGCGCTTTGAAAGCAAACTGCGTCAATATATGGATATTATTGGTTGGGGTGTGGTGGTGTTAGTGATTGTTGGGGTAGGCGGTTATAAATTTTTAGCTTCAGCATAATGGAAAATTAATGACTTGATGGCATTTCTCCTTTATCTGTAGGCTGATAAAATTGAATAGTAAATGACTGTACTGCTCTTACATGTTGTCCGTGATAGCTACTCTTATTAGAAAATTTGGTTATTTTTAGAAACTGCAGTTTGCAAATAACTGAAAAGCTAATTGCAGAAATATACACGGTTGAGCGATTATTCACTGGAGCAGAATGCAATGGGAAATTTAAGTAAGTTACTCGATATCTGTTGACATACCTATTCATTCTTATCTGATTCCTGGCCATGCCCGGAATCAGAATGATCAGTAGGAATGTCTATACCCAGAACCAATAAGGAACGAGGGTTTAATAATACCCGAAAGTATGGCGCAGGATTTTGGCTTCACAGGTATGTTAGGAAAACAGGCGCATAGCACAGGCTACGCAACTGGTTTTCTAGCGCGGCTGCGAAGTCAAAATGCAAGCCAGACTCGCGCATTATTGAATTTTCGTTCCTAAGGGTGACTACGCTGGCAAAAACACCGTCAGCAAACGCATTGCAACGATCAAGCTTAAAAGTTTCGGTGGGCATCGTCATAGAAGATTTTTTTGTTCATGGTTAAATTCCAATGAAAATTAAATCCAGCCTTGTTCTGTAAATTTAATGCGTAATTGATCTGCAATCTCCTGGGCGGTTCGCTTAGCTGCTCCCTCGATGGTTTCCGAGCCATCTTCTTCTCCCAAAATTTTATTAGCGCCTCCAACAATCAGGCCAACAGGATTAGCAGTCGCGGCAAAGCTCGCTGCTCCGACAAGTATCCCCGGGGTCTTATTGCCTTCCGAATCAAGTTGACCGGTACCTAGTAAACGTAAACCTTTGTTTGTCATCAGGTATCCTTCAACTACAGTTTGTAACTGAGCGGCGCCTGAGCCAAACCCGACCAGTAAACGATCATCAGTACTGCCTTTTTCAATGGACACAAAATAACCCTTGATCACCAGATCGCCATGGTGAGGTTTGGTCCATGATGATGCACGTATGGCGGAAAGCCCCATATCCTGAATTTCATTAACCAAAGATTCTGCAACCAATGCACCTAGTTTACGACCTGTCTCAATTTGTTTTGCTGTTTGTGGCTCGCGATGCTTGTCATACATACTGTCAATAGCCGAACCATGGGCAACATCGGTAGGTGTTGCAGCAAAATCATAGACTAGAATATGCTCGGGTCGGGCGATTTTTGGACCATTGTATTCCTGCCTTGAGGTAATGAAGGTTGATGCGCAGCCGCTGAGCATGGCCAGTGCCAGTATAGCTGGCGCGATAAGATTTAATTGTTTCATAGTGTATGAGTTTCTCTATAATGTACTTATATAGTGTATCTACTGACACAACATCAGTAGACGGGAAAAAAGTTTTGTTCGTGTTATAACTGACATCATAGTTAGCCAATACTGCCTAATATCCATAAAAATAAATTAGTCAATTGATTTGATCCGTTGATACTTATTTACAAGTAAACTGATGCAGCATATCAGTATCTTGCTAGCCTGTAATTATATTTTGATAACGGGTAGTACAAGTAAAATTGATGCACTTTTTGATGTAGTCCTGATTAGCAGGCGAGATATCAAGGTGCTTAACCGATGAGACTGCCTAAGAGTAAAGGGTATTGGCAAATCAGATTTGGAGGCAACCGCATAGTTCTAGAATAAACTATGCGGTTGCTTTTTTCCTACTCGCTGGTCTTATTATTGCGCATCGCAGACTCAAGTTTTTTAATATCTGCTGATGACAGCTGTGGTCTATCAATCTTCACGGTTAGTTTGTCAAGTTTTCCAGTGAACACAAATGGAGGCTTGTAATCCGCATCGTTTACGCCGGTCAGTGTGTCGGAACCGATGTCGAAACTTTCGTCCCACTGCAGAATCATCGGCAGGGTTTTCTCCATTTTCCTGGTATCAACAACCTTGCCGTCCACCTTCAGGGTACCTGTGCCAGGTCGGCCTAGTCCACTCATGTTGTTGAAAGCGAGCGTGCCGACTCCAAGTCCATCGTATTTAAAGTCGAACTCGACACTATGTTTACCGGGTGATAGCGCGTCCTGTCCTTGCCATTTGATACGTTCCAGGTCGAGCAGGTTCCAGAGGAATACAGGCTTGCCTTTGAGCAGGTAGAAGCCATAGCCTGCAAAACGCCCGCCCGAGGTAAGCATTATGCCTTCTGCTCCACCTTCAGGGACAGTGATGTCTGCCGTGATGGTGTATGAGCTATTGAGTAAAAATGGCGAGTCGCCCTGTGGCAAACCAACCATCGGGTGAGTGTAAACAAACTCAGTGCGGCCAGCGGTGATATTCGGACGCGGAGCAACGATACGTGCAGCTACCGAGGCATCCATTGGGAAGACTTGATATTTGTTCGCTTCTTCGATGAACAGTTGCTTCATTTCTTTCACCTTGTCTGGATGTTGCTCAGCAATATTCTGCGATTGGCTGAAGTCCGTATTCAGGTCGTAGAGCTCTAGTACTTGGTTATTCAGTGGGTCCGGATTGGCGGCGCCAAAAGCTTGCCATGGAGCACGGTCTACTTTGGTGCTGAGCAACCAACCTTCGTGATAAAGCGCCCATTGGCCCATCATCTCGAAATACTGGGTCTTGTGCCGGGACGGCGCTTTAGCGTTGGCATTGTCGAAGGTGTAGGCAAAACTAGTGCCCTCGATTGGCGCTTGATTGATTCCATCTACGATTTCAGGAGCGCTAATTCCAGTGACCTCAAGGATGGTGGGTACTACGTCGATCACATGCATGAACTGTTCGCGCAGTGCACCTTTATCCTTGATGTAACCAGGCCAGGAGATTGCCATGGACTGGCGGATACCGCCTAGTTTGGAAGCGTTTTGCTTGAACCAGGTAAACGGCGTATCAAAAGCCCAGGACCAGCCCGCAGACATGTGATTGTAGGTTTCTTCGGTACCCCAGACGTCATACCACTTCATCTGTTCTTTGACTGGTACGGTAACGCCATTGAAAAATGCGACTTCATTGGGTGTGCCTAGTGGGCCGCCTTCAGCGCTGGTGCCGTTGTCACCGTTAATATAGATGATCAGCGTGTTGTCGAGCTTACCCATATCTTCGACTGTCTGGATGACACGGCCGATTTCGTAGTCGTTATAGGCAACGAATGCAGCGAAGATCTCCACTTGTTTAATGTAGAGTTTCTTCTGTTCGGCTGTCAGATCATCCCAGTTCGGGAGCACGTCCGTTGGCCACGGCTCAAGCTGAGTGTCCTGCGGGATCACTCCGAGCTTCTTCTGGTTTGCGAAGATTCGCTCGCGCAGTTTGTTCCAGCCATCGTCAAATAGGTGCATGGCATGGATTTTATCGACCCATTCTTTAGTTGGATGATGGGGCGCGTGGCTAGCACCAGGGACATATTGAAGAAAGAACGGCTTGCTGGGATCGGTTTGGTTAATGCGGTTCAAGTATTCGATGGCATCATCGGCCATGCCGGTGATCAGATTCCAGCCAGGTTTACCAGTGAACGGATAAATCTGGGTAGTATTGCGGAATAGATTGGGCTCCCATTGGTTGGCATCACCACCGACAAATCCGTAGAAGTACTCGAAGCCCATGCCGGTAGGCCATTGGTCGAACGGCCCGACTTGACTGGCGGCAAAGGCTGGCGTGTTGTGGTCTTTGCCGAACCATGAAGTGGCATAGCCGTTATCGAGCAAAATCCGCCCGATGGTGGCCTTGTCTTTGTTGATGATACTGTTGTAGCCGGGGAAACCTGTCGACTGTTCTGAGATCACGCCGAAACCAGCCGAATGGTGGTTGCGCCCGGTGATCAATGCAGCACGCGTCGGCGAACACAGCGCAGTGGAATGAATGTTGTTGTAGCTCAGGCCGTTGGCCGCTATGCTATCCAGCGTCGGCGTCTGAATGACCCCGCCGGACATGCTGGGTACACCGAAGCCTGCGTCGTCAGTCATGATCAGCAGCACGTTGGGCGCTTTTTTCGGCGGTACGATACGTGGTGCCCACCAGGCTTCTGAACTGAGGGCGTCGTTTTTTATCACGCCGCCGAATACCGGATCTGGTGCAGGCAGTTGTTTGCCGCTGATAGTGGTCGTGGCGCTGGGTGAACCGGAAACGCCAGAAACCTCAAGGGATTGGGAGGAAGGCGCGGGAGCTGATGAATCAGGTTTACTGGCAACTTTCTCGACTTGGGCGCAAGATGCTGAGATAAAAGTTAGTGCAAGCGTTCCGTACAGCAAGCTTTTAGTATGTGTTTTCATGGTTAGTTTTTCCTTACTAATTACTAAATAAATTTAATTTTGTATAGTTGCCTTGGGTGATCCAGGCTGGAAGGAATTATAAGCAATTCTATATCAACTCCTCCGTAAATTAAGTTATCGTGTAGCCTAAATGTATCCTCCTTTTATCATATATTTACCCCACACCTATGTAACATACATTTAAAGGAGGGGGTGCTAGGTTGTCAAGATGTTTTTTATAAAAATTTTTATTGGATTTTACAATTGCACTTTTTTCAATAAAAACAATAACTAATGATATTTAAGCATAGATAAACTCATAAGACCGTAAGTTAGAAAAAGATCCTAAAAACCGATGCTATCCCACTCTAGACCGGACTTCAGATGATGTTAGCGAGTTGCAAAGCAGCCAGTCATCTTCAGGACAGGTCACCACATAGGTTTCTCGTTGCTTACATCTTGTCACACCAATTGTATATTCCAATCGGTTTATGCTACCCACTCATTCCATACCATACCCTTCAACAACCGGTTTTATAAGTTTGCACGTTGGCATATGGACAATAGCGCTTGTTTCAAAACAGTTGCAATCGCTTCACTATGGGACTGGTCAAGTTGTTATTGCGTGATAGCACAACCTGTGAGTTCCGCCAAAGATAGAAAAGTACTCCCCAATTTTGATACTGCTAAATTTTAAGTTATGAACTATAGAAACTGTAAAAGTATTGCTGATCCGAAATAAAAAATATGTTTTTTTATTTCGGATCATTTTAAAAACAATAACTTAAAAAAATGTGATTTTTTGAATACTTTACCAGTCTCTGAAGCCTCGTATGTACATGCCTAATTCTACAGAATTCTATGGAACAAGTTCGATAGAAGGTGGATCCCAGGTGCCCTTGCCGACCGGAAGGATGGAAGGTGCTTCCGTCTTTGGCCAGTAAAGGCGCATGACCAAATAGATAGGTCCGTCAGGTGCCGGTAACCAGTTAGCTTCTTTCTCTTTGCCCGGAGAGTCCTTCTGGATATAGAGCGTCAACGAGCCGTCTGCGTTTTTTTTCATATCCGGTAGCATCGGCGAATTGATCAGGTAACGATTGATCGGGTTCTTAATCAACAGTTGTGTTGTCCCATCGTACATAGTCGCAGACCAGAATGCATTTACCGGAGGATATTGTCTGTTGGCGAAGGTGAGTGTGTAACGGTGCTTACTACCATCGAGCAACTGCCCGTTTGCGAGGGTTGTGGCTAATGGATAGGCCGCCTCAACGGCTTCGTTACCGTAGATGCCCGCTTTCGCGCCAGCGGCGCGCTTCAACCAGTCGCCAGCGAAAAATGCGCGGTCGCCAAAAAGTGAGCTCATCTTCCAACCGTTGATGGTTTTTAGTTCTGTCCCAAGGTATTTCTCGATTTTGGCTTCGCCGTCTTTCATACCTAGCTCCACTTCAAGCTTGTGAGCGAGAGAGAGATCCTTAAATTCAAAAGTCTTGCCAGCACCGATGCCGATACTTGCCAGTTTAGCGCGGATCAATTGCTCTTCCGGTCCTGGCGGGGCGAACTGTAAGGCAAAATCAAGATATTGAAAAAAGTTGGTCTTGACCATTTTTTTGTCAATCTTGGGGAATTTCACCGGCGCGGCAGGTGGTGCAGGTTGGTTCAAATAAGCAGAGAGTGTCTGCACCTTATAGCCAGCCTGTATTTTCTCGACATTCTTCATGTCAGCTGGGTTAAACAACTGAGTGCGATAGGCTGCAAGCGAGAACCGCGTGGAGGATCGAAATACCTTTTTGATACCTGCGGGCGTCTGGCCTTTCCAGTCAGGGCCTACCACGAGATAGTCACCCGGCTCTGTTCCGGTAGCGCGACTGCCGATATAGCCATAGATGAAGGTGTTACCGTCCTCAAGCATTACCGAATAATAACGAGTTTTCTCCACCGTAGGGACGGATAATACTACCGGTTCGGCACGCAGGTCTAGCCACGCCAGAGAATAGGGTGTATCACTGTTAGGCGTAACGATAGCGGTGTCCTTGTAGGTAAACACGTGCGACTCGTTCTTGATCTGATTGAACGGTGCCTTGAACTGTCCTGAATTTCTGTCCACTGCGTAATCGTACATTACCGCGTAGTTCATTACGATAGGCAGACCATAGATAAAAGCTTCCTCGGCAATAGCCTTGGTTGCTTCGATGCCAGGTGGGTTAATCCCTAGCCTTTTGTCCGCCATTTCAGCTGCCGCAATGGGATCACCTTTGGTACTGCAGCCGCTTAGTAGGCTAACGCCGATTGCGAGTACAAAGGCATTAATAAGGATAGTGTATCGTGTAGTGTTCATGGTATTCCTTTTAGCTATAAAATATTGATCAATGTATCTCTCGTTTTCCCAATTGGGGTTTTATCTAATTACTTTGCTGATCTCTTCAGGCTGAGTCGGGCTAAATAATCCATTGTCAAGCCAGCGTAGTTTGCTTCTGTGGCTCATTACGTTGCCGGTGTTGTTAATTCACTGTATACCCACGCCCACGTAAACAAGTTTGATAGGCTTGTTGAAATTGGTCCAGCGCTGCTTTTTCCTTCATACCAACAGCCTGGTTGTACTGGTGCTGTTCGGCTACCGCATGGCGTTGACGAAAAAAACCTCCAAGTGCACCGACAGCCGCGCCTATTGCCGCCCCTTTTCTAGCATCTCCACCTATAGCGCCTCCGACTGCACCCAGTGCCGTCCCTTTAGCAGAAGTACCCAATACAGCGCGCCCCGCAACACCTTGTGGTTGCTGCTGGTAGGACTGAAGGCTGAGTGACTGTTCAGCGATCTGCTGTGGATTGACACCTGTCTGCTGTTGCGCCCATTGATGGCACGCCCCCCTCGTCTTTCTGTTGCTGTTGTTCGTTCTGTCCCTTGCTCGGGTAGATATACATGTCTGCTTGCCGCCAAAACGCTGACTACTCACTTAAAACCGATAAGTGAAATTCAGAGCGAAGAACGAGAACCAGGCATTATCATAGGATCCAGAGACCTGCCCCCGCAAACTATTATCTGTTCCCTGATTCACAGGCATATCACCATTCCACATAAATTCGTAGGATGCGTTGACATCTAACTTCTGCGTTACTTGCCATAGTGCTCCAAGACCGAAACGCCAGGCTTCGCCCATAGGCAGAACCACAGTACGGTTTGCGTTGCTCACTGCCGAACTGTCGTAGGCGAAGCCACTGGTAAACACCCAATCGGGAAATGCTTTGTACTGGACACCAATAGCCCCGTGCCAGGTATCCTGATAATTGAGGTTTGCCGTCAGGGTACCGGAATCAGATGATTGTAGCCCGATATCGACTCTGCCAAACTGACTCCAGTCCTGCCAACCGACATCTCCCATGATCGCCCATTCATCATCGATTTGTTGATAAAAACCAAACATCACAGATTGCGGCACGTTCATGCCGAGATTTACACTCGACGGGTTAGCAAGTACTTTACTTAGTCCGGGGCCCAGGTTGCTATAACTAGGGGTGGCCGCGAAGTCGAGGTTTATCTGAGATTGATAGGTGATGCCAAATCGCGTTCCTTCACGTGGTTCAATCAAAATACCGACGTTGGCACCAAATCCCCAGGTATTGTCTTTGAGTGTCATTTGTCCATCACCGACTCTGGGATCACGATTGTTGATCGCCACCTCGTCTTTCAAATAGCCAAACATAGCATTCAGCCCAACCCCAATAGAGAGCCAGTCAGTCGCCTTGTAACTCACGGAAGGCATTATGGAAACTCCAACCAGAGCACTCTTTTGCACATAATAGCGGCCCACCCAGTTTTCGTTATATTCTTCAACCAGACCAAAATTAGAAAATGCACCCAAGCCGAATTTCCATTTATCCGAAAAATCATGGACATAGAAAAGACTCAAGCCCGGCAGCGCGCCGATTGCATTGCCGCCCCCATCGCTGCCGAGCCTGGGTGAAGTATTCCCATCTGGAGAGAATTCAACATCGCCATACAGGAACTGTCCGCCGCCCTGGATCTGCGAGCCGTGCAGACGACTCATACCCGCAGGATTTTTGAATAGTGTAGACGCATCCTGCGCTCTGGCAGAATAACCGGCCGAAGCCAGTCCAACATCAGGTGTACCGATTTCGTAAAGACCAATGCCACCGGAATGAGCCGATTGCGGTAGTGCTGCGAAAATAAGTACACCAACCAAAAATACAGGCTTGTCCTTAGGTCTGATATTCAGTGACTTGTTATAAAATATAGTGTCCATAGCATAGTCCATTATCAAAGTGAACTCCAAAAGTTTAAGTCGGACTGCCAGAATCTGACATGTCACGCTTCTCGATGGATCAGGACATTCTTATTACTCTTAGCGCCTAATCTTACGTGTTTTCGAATTTATTGCTGTAAAACAAGTATTATTGAATAGATTACGAAAATTATTGAACACCCTCTTAGCGCCATACCGCACGACGATATACAGCTCTTCGCTCAACCCCTCTGTACGACACAGGAGTCATCGGCATGCCAATAATATCTATAAATAAGGACGCAACCCCTCCTGATGCTGGTAAATTACCTTCTAATACTTTAACTGTGTAAGTCAGTTTGCTCCCTTCCAGCTGAGGGTTTGTTAATTCTACGACAACATCATCGACACTATCGTTACTCAAAATCGATAATGTTGCATTGGGTGGGTTAGCAGCAAAACTGTCTTTACCTACTGACCATGATTTTACCCATCCCTCTGTATCAACATGCCCTGTAATGCGCTGTGGCCGGTCAGAAAAAAATAAGGTTGCTGGCCCAATACCGTGCAGAGTCAGCTGATTATCCTTTGAAGTAATGGCGTGAGCTGTTTGTACAAACAAATATTGCACAGATTTGGCTTTGCTCTGTGCTTGTTCAGATCCTGCTACGGTGGTGTCATTCAGAAGCGCGACAGCCATAACTGATGAAATTGAGGTAATGGCAACTAAGCCAGTAAGCACTGCATATTTAATAAATATACGTTTAGTCAGTTGGTTCATGGTAATTCTCCCTATTAATAAAGTTATATATCTGTGTGAGCGATTGCTATAAATACTTGTATTGAATTTTTGCTATTTACTGGCATTGACAGTTTTGTGCACGCTAATTCGAATTGTTTATTCCGCTAAAATTAATGCTGACACCAGATATCCTACATATAACCCTCATCGATTCAGAGTATTTAATGCTGCCCAAGTAAATCAATAGGATAGAAAATAGTAAAAAAACATTCTTCGCACTAAATATCGTGTAAAGTAGGGCGTTTTTTCCTCCATTCCCATAAAGTTAGAGTAGACACTCCTTGAAAAAACGCCCCAAACAAGTATAACGCGAAATCATAAAAAGCGTCTAAAACAGTTATCAAAACGCAAAGAGAAGAGATTAAAAGAGCTTGACCAAAAAGCCAGGCAAACCGACCTGGTTTATCAGATCCATCAAACCATGGTACATCACTTCCCTGAACTCTTAAGTTGGATGCAGGAGATAGAGGATTGTCGAAAAAAGAAATCGACCTATGCCATTGCTGAATTATTAACATCCTGTCTAGCCATGTTTTTATTCAAAGCTGAGTCGCGGAATGGGTTCAATAATTTACGGGAAGACCTTCGTTTTGAAAAAAATTATCGGCGACTCTTTAAGATGCGTCTCCCTCATGCGGATACGGTTGATCAGGTTATACGTCTGTTAAAAACAGAGCAGATTGAACGCCTCAAGCAAAAAATGGTCAAAGTTCTGATTCGGCGCAAAGTATTTCATAAGCAACGCTACCGTGGACAATGGTACTGTATCGCCATTGATGCGACGGGGGTAACAAGCTATAAAGATCAGCACTGTGATCAATGCCTTCATAAAACATCAAAGAAAGGCCACACAAGCTGGTTTCACAATGTACTGGAAGCACGGCTGGTGACATATAACGGGTTCTCAATTTCACTTCTCAGTGAATGGATTGAAAACCCCTCAGACAAGAATTATGACAAGCAGGACTGTGAACGCAAGGCGTTTACTCGTCTGGCAGCTCGTCTCAAACAAGACTTTTCGCGCCTCCCTATTCTTATACTGGCTGATGGTCTTTATCCCTATCAAGGTTTCT
>Ga0208648_1000526_pt1 | contig 38070 bp, 37 predicted proteins | sample AntAceMetag02UKL_FD_184772 | JGI IMG/M metagenome (GOLD analysis project Ga0208648, IMG submission 184772) | Saline lake microbial communities from Ace Lake, Antarctica - Antarctic Ace Lake Metagenome 02UKL (SPAdes) (version 2) | ecosystem: Environmental > Aquatic > Non-marine Saline and...
ATCCCGGCTAAATTGCAAGAACTCGGGCTAACGCCCTCAAACAGCTTGCAATTTTTAACGCCAGGCTCAATCCGACCGGCCAAAAACTGATTATTTTCCTTACCGGGAAGCTTTAGCTTCAATCTTTTTCCAAAACTGCTCAATGTCGCTTACAAATGACTTTTTACGAGGCCATCAAATTTACTTGAGTGTAATCTTTTTGAGTTTTTTTTCTAAGTTCACAATAAGTTGGACCTTTGCGGTTAGCCATTAGCGGTTAGCCGCATCCGTTCCAACAAACATCGCTGAAGGTTGCGGAAGAGATAGTGAGAAAGAACTATCCAGGTTTATGAGCATCGCTGCCGGATCTGCAAGCGAGGTGGAATATCAGCTACTTCTATCTTGCGATCTCAATTATATACAGGATGAAACATATAGAGAACTTAATCAACAGGTCAATGAGATAAAGAGGATGTTGAACGGTTTTATCAAGAAGCTAACTGCTAATGGCTAAAAGCTAAATGCCCAGATGAATACAATCCACGTAAAGTTTATGAAAATGGCCTTAAATGAGGCTGTAAAAGCGCGACAAAAAGATGAGGTTCCTGTTGGCGCGCTTCTTGTTGCAGAATCCGGTAAAATTCTTGCGTCTTCATACAACCAGACAATAAGCCTTAACGATCCAACAGCGCATGCGGAAATACTTGCAATACGCATGGCAGCTAAAGAAATTCAAAATTATAGATTGTTAAAAACAACCTTGTATGTTACTATCGAACCTTGTATTATGTGTATGGGCGCAATCATTCATGCAAGGATATCAAGGGTTGTTTTTGGCGCAAACGATCCAAAATGGGGAGCCGCAGGCTCTCTGTATAATATGGCAGAGGACATAAGATTAAATCACAGGCCTGAAATAATCTGCAATATATGTAAAGATGAATGCAGAAACATAATTCAGGCTTTTTTTCGTGAAAAACGAAACTTAGTAGAGTAAAAAAAGGAGTAAGCCGTGGCGAATATTGTTGTTGTTGGTACTCAGTGGGGAGATGAAGGCAAGGGCAAAATCGTGGATCTGCTTGCGGAATTTGCAGATATTGTAGTCAGATTTCAGGGAGGAAATAATGCCGGCCATACAATGGTTGTAAACGGCCAGCAGTTTATAAGCCATTTGATTCCATCGGGTATCTTGCAGAAAAAAATCTGTCTTGTTGGAAACGGAATGGTAATAGACCCTGCAGTGATTATAGAAGAAATTGATTATTTAAAAAGCAAGGGCATTAAGGTTGAGCAGGACAACCTTATGATAAGCGAAAAAGCTCATATTATCATGCCCTATCACAAGGAAATAGATCATGCCCGTGAAAGGTTTAAGGGAGATAAGAAAATTGGAACAACAGGACGCGGCATAGGTCCTGCGTATGAGGACAAGGCAACCCGCAGGGGAATCAGATTTGTTGATTTTATTGAATGGAAAGTTTTTACAGAAAAAGTAAAAACCATACTGGAAGAAAAGAATTTTTACCTTAAAGAATATCTTTCCTCTGAGCCGTTAATTTTTGATGAAATAATAAATGAATATTCTGAATACGCTAAGCGTCTTACGCCATTTGTCACAAATATTTCTCTTGTAATCAGCAAGGCAATAAAGCAGGGAAAGCAACTGCTTTTTGAGGGAGCACAGGGAACTCATTTGGATATTGATCACGGCACTTATCCTTATGTTACATCCTCTAATACAGTTGCCGGAAATGCCTGCGGCGGTTCGGGTGTCGGCCCAAGAGAAATCACAGGAGTAGTAGGAATCGTAAAAGCTTATACTACAAGAGTTGGCGAAGGCCCCTTCCCTTCAGAACTTTTTGATAACACCGGAAATAAAATTCAGAAAAAAGGAGCGGAGTTTGGCGCTACAACCGGAAGAAAGCGAAGGTGCGGATGGCTCGATACCGTAGTATTGCGAAATTCTGTGCGTTTAAACAGTCTTTCAGGTCTGGCTATAACCAAACTGGATGTATTAGGAGGACTGGAATCGCTTAAAATATGCACAGGCTATGAATATGATGGAAAAATTATTCATGATTTCCCTGCAAGTTTAAATGTTCTTTCTGCATGTAAACCTGTATATGAAACATTACCTGGATGGTCTGAAAATATTTCTAATATTCGAAAAATTGAAGATTTACCCCAAAATGCAAAAAATTATCTCCATCGAATTGAAGAACTGGCCGAAACCAGAATACAAATAGTGTCTGTTGGCCCTGGAAGAAATGAAACAATGGTTATAAGCAATCCTTTTGAATAAAAATGTATCATCTCCAATCTACCCTCTTTTCAAACCAGATTGGGGAAAAATCTTTCTTATTAATTAACATGTTAAAGTTATTAAAATAATTATTTTTTAATGTCGGGACGTGGCTCAGCCTGGTAGAGCACAGCGTTCGGGACGCTGGGGTCGCTGGTTCAAATCCAGTCGTCCCGACCATAAAATAATCAAAACAGTTGACTTGATGAAGAAGGTAATAGCTTTGGCAGAAGGAACAGTAAAGTGGTTCAGCAATAAAAAAGGATTTTTTCGTTCCCCATTCTTCCATTAATATGCAGGGATTTAAAACTCTGGAAAAAGGTGAAAGAGTAAGCTTCGACGTTGAGGAAAGTGATCGTGGCCCTGAGGCTAAAAACGTCACCAAACTGTAACCTGCTTTAGCATCTCATCGATTCAACATGAGATGCTCCCCTCATGATGAACTCGTAAAAAGATAGGAGCCTGTCCGAGAATTCTGATCCTCCGGTTATCGCAAGAGTTATAATTAAATTAAAACCAGAAAAAACCCATGTATAACAAATCGTAAACAAAGAACCGGCCATAATAAAAACAGCAATTGTGCTAAAGATCGTAATCTTTTATTTTATCCTGAAAAACCTGGTCTTTAGGGCCAGGTCAGAGTTATCCGGTTTTGCCTGGAGAAATGCTGCAAGAGTTTAAAGTGAACTAAAGTTAAGAAATTCTGTCAATTATATAAAATAAGCGGAGCGGAGCGACTCCATAACTTTAGGCACTTTTAACTTGTACCGCTTTAAGCAAAACAGCCCCTTTTAGGGGCAAACCAAAGCCGGGCTCTCTGGACCCTGATTTTTAATACATTCAAACAGTTTTCTAATTTTAATTTAATCATAACTGAATACTGATTATTTAAAGTTATTCTGGTTTTAATTGCTGTAGAGCGGTATAGTGCAGCTTTTTACGATGCCATTAGTTTTCAGCTTAAAAAGGAGAAAACATTATGACTGATTTAGAATTAGATCCTGGATTACCACTTATTCAGGATGCTGACTTAAAAGATAAAATCGTTCTGGTTAGAGTAGATCACAATGTTGTAAAAAAAGGAGAGATCAGAGATCCTTATAGAATTGACGCTACCATGGGCACTCTGTATAATATTGTTGAAAGAGGTGGAAGGCCGATTCTTATGACCCATATCGGCAGAACACGAGATAAGAAAACAGGTAAAATAAAAGTCGAAAACGACACTGCTGTACAGCCTGTTGTTGAATATCTGGAACGCAAACTTCACACAAAATTTTCTGTGCCCCAATTTCCTGTTGAACCAGGCCATGGAATAAAACAAATAGACACTTCCATAAACTGGCTTATACGTGATCTTCGCAAACACCGCATAGGAGGTATTTATCTGCCAAATACCCGCTGGTTCGAAGGTGAAGAAGCAGAAGAAGATGACAAAAGAAAACGCTTTGCCGTGCAATTAGCCGGATTAGCCGATGTTTTTGTAAATGATGCTTTTGGTTCCTGGCAGCCCCACGCTTCCACCTGTGATATAACCAGATACCTGCCCGGTTTTGCAGGGTTTCTTATGCAGAAGGAAATAGCACACTTAAAGAGGGTTTTAGAGCCGAAAAGACCTTTTGTGGCAGTTGTGGCAGGCGCCAAGTACGACACCAAGATAGGCCCGCTTAACCAGATATACAAAAAGGTCGATCATCTGCTGCTTGGCGGAATTATATATAATACTTTTTTATGCGCCAAATACAATATTAGAATAGCAGGGATAAGCGACTCAGACATTAATGCTGCCAAGGTGCTTGTTAAACAGGACGAGCAGGCAAAAAAGATTGTTGAACTACCCTTTTTAGTCGAGTCTGATACTATTGATGGACGTATTAAAGGAAAGTTTCGAACTCGCAGTATAATGGATTTTAAACCTGGAAATAAATATGAATATTTTCTGGATGTTGCTCCCGAATCTTTTGATGTTCCTGAAGTTGCAAATGTTATTGGTTCGGCAAAAACCATTTTTGTTAACGCGGTTATGGGCTTTACACCACAGTTTTTTGAAGGTTCTGAAAAACTTGACAGAACTATTGATAAAAATGTACACGCCCAAAAGCTTTATGGCGGCGGTGACACCCTGCAGGAATTCAAGAATCTCAGCCCCGGCCTGTATCTTGCGGCAATGGACGATACACAGTATTTTTTCTTTACCGGCGGAGGAACAGTTCTAAAGGCTATTGAAGAAGGCACGCCCTATGGTCTTGAACCGGTAAAGGCGCTTATGAAAAATGCAGGAAAAGATCCAGCATAAATCAATACTATTGAACAATCCATATGGCCAAACCGCTTGAGTCCTGCAAAACTTTTGTTGTAACACTGCCCATGATAAAATCTTTTAATCCTGTAAGGCCTCGGCGTCCCAGCACAATTGTTCCAAAATCATTCCTTCTTGCTTCTTTGAGAATATCGTTTGCGGCAGATCTTGTACCGTTAGCCACTTTAGTTGTTATTCGATCTTCATCAATCCCGTAATCAAGCAATATCTGCCTGGCTTTTTTTATATGCGGAGCAATATGTCCTGCTTCCTTTTTTTTCCAAAATGCTTCGAGATCCGGAGCCTGCTCTAAGGCTTCCATGGGAATAAATGACCTCAGATGCCTCATGGTATGAAAAAGGGTTATCATGCAATCTGTTTTTGAAAGCATAAACCCTGCATGATCAACCGCTCTTATCGAGTTGTCAGAGCTGTCCACGCATATCAGCGCCTTTCTGTGACGAACACGGCTTTCAACTATCCACAAAGGACAGTCTTTGCAATATTCAACGAGTCTCCCTGAAACAGCGCCCATAAAAAAAGATTTATAATCGGTTCTGCCGCGCTTGGTAATAAGAATGGCATCTTTACGCTTTATTGCAGTCCAGCGATGGATATCATGAGCAACAGAAATTTCGCTTTGCCGGCAAAGAGTTTTAATCGTGTTTTCATCAAAACCCTTATTAATAAGAACTTCCCTGGCCTCGGATAAAATACAATCTGCCATTTCCTTATTCTTTTTTTTAACCGCAACAAGTTTTGCCCTGATTTTCTTGTCCATTGATTTGTCATCGGTTAAAATCGGCGGCAGTAAAGGCATAACATAGAAAAGAGAAATATCCATATCATGTTCATGGCCGTACATTAAATCAAGATAATCAAGAGATTTTAAGGAATTTTTAGATCCGTCAAGCGGTATGACTATGCTTTTTTTCAACTTCTCCATAATATTCTCCTTTATTGTACTTGACCAGGCTGTAAAGGCTGAATTAATTTAAGGGCTTGCAGGCTTATGCCCGAGTATTTATAAATATTTATATCACACTAAAAAAACCTACTTCAATTTTTAAAGATATTAACAAAAAAAGGCTCATATTGCGTCTGTAATAACCAGAAAAAATTATATTTTAAATCTAAAGTTTCCATCTCTGAAAACCTTCAAACACGCATCTACCACATCAGCATCATATAATTTACCTCTGTTAATTGAAATTTCTTCCAGGGCTTTATCAATGCCAAGCGCAGGCCTGTATGGCCGGTGAGAGGCCATGGCTTCAACAACATCCGCAACTCCTAAAATCCTGGCCGACATTATAATTTTTTCACCCGAAAGCCCGTCAGGATATCCGGAGCCATCCATTCTTTCGTGATGTTGAAGGACGATTTGAGCAACAGGCCATGGAAATTTTATTAACTTCAATATATCATAGCCGGTTTGAGGGTGATTTTTAATAAGTTCAAATTCCGGCTTGCTTAACAGACCGGGCTTGCTGAGAATCTCCGCAGGAACTGCTATCTTGCCGATATCATGAAGCGCTCCGGCCATACGGATTCCCCTTACTTTATTTCTTGGCAAGCCCATTTCTTCTGCTATGGAACTGGCCAGATCAGCTACACGGCGTTGATGACCGGCTGTGTATGGATCTCTGATTTCAACTGTCAGCGCCATAGCCTTGATAGTTCCACGCAAGGATTTACGCAACTCCCTCAGGCTGTCTTTAAGCTCATTTTCATATTTTTTGCGCAGGGTAATGTCCGTTACATGCTCAACTATACCGACAATCTCATTATCATGCCCATAAAAGGGTGTTGCCGATAAAATACAGGGGGTTGTCTTGCCATTAATACATTTCATTTCTATCTCTCTTGCCATGCATTCTTCATTATCAAGAGTTTTAGTCAAAACACACTCAGGCGTATTGCACATATCATGTAGAAATATTTCATGGCATTTCCTGCCCTTTGCTTCGTTCATGCTTAAACCGCATAGACCCAATGCTGCTTTATTGATTTTGAGCACATTAAAATTTTTATCAATTAAACAAATACCGGCGGGGGCAGTATTACCTATCTGCTCTAACTCTGAAAGGGCTAATTTGGCTTTTTCCTCCGACTGCTTTAATGGGGTAATATCTGAAAAAGATGCAATGCTCTGGTTTGTACCTGGAACCAAATCTATGGTTAAATTTATATATTTTAGATTGCCGTGACGATCAATAAATCCAAATTCATAATTTTTTGATGTTTTATCAGGATTAATGCGTCGCTGAAAATGATATTCTTTCATTTTTGCCAAATCTTTTTGCACGACAAATTCTGTAAAGTTTTTCTTTCCCTCTATCTCATCTGCTGAATAGCCTGACAGGTTTTCAAACTTTGAATTTATTAAGGATATTTTTGTATCTTCTTCAAAAATTGCCATTGCAGTCCCGGTATTTTCAAAAATGTGCCGGTATTTTTGTTCCGACTTTATAAGTTCGGCTTCTGCCTGTTTGTGCTCGGTAATATCTATACCCTGAGCGATTGTGGATATAAGAGTTGCACCATCTTTTGCATAGATATTAGCTGAATTCCAGAGCACTGTACGGATATCTCCATTCTTGCAAAGAATCGGAATTTCCACAAACTTCCATTTTTCACCGCTTGCAGCCAGGGGAAGCTTACCAAGTATATCCTCACAGTCTGCCGGAGGGATGAACATTTCGAATCCTTTATTACCTATCACTTCTTCGGCAGTATAACCAGAGAGATCCTCAAATGCTCTACTGTAACGAATAATTCTTAAATTACTATCCCAAACAATTATCGGCGTATTTGCATTATTAATAATGCCGTCAATTAAATTTTGAGACTTTTGCAATACCTTCCAAGCCTGTACGGGCTCAAGGGTTTCAAGCTGGAGTTCTTTATCGGCCTTTGCGCTTTGGCCAGTGCGTTCTTTAACACTCTCTCCCAATGCTTCATATGTCGGTTTTTCAGGCATTAGAAAATCCTCCATCAGCAAAAAGAAATTCTCCTGTTTTTTGCAGATCATCTATTCCCCTCACATCATGGGGAAACATCGGCACGTTTGTTATTGTGCGTGAGGGAAATATTGAATGTATTATTTTGATATATCCTGCCTGCTCCACCCTTTTGGATGAACAAAAATCACAATCCGTCTGCGGAATGACCATGTTGACGATAATGTTGCTGCAATGAATCTTTGCATTATCCAAAGCGCTTATCAACCGCTCCAGCTCAAGCAAAGCCATGGCCTCGGCAATAGTTACAGAAACAAATGAAGTTCTTTTGCTGTCTATAAATGCCTCCTGAATTCTTCTTACATTTTTGGACATAGCGAGCGCCTTTTCAGCTGCCCTGGCCAGCCTGACCACTCCCCTGTATTTCAATAATAATTTGAAAAACGCATTTAACCATTCCCTCACCATATCGGGAAGCTCCAAAAAACGAAGAAGATGGCCGGTAGGCGATGTGTCCAGGACAAAGATGTCAAATTTTCCTTCCTTTCTCAGGTCCATGATCTTATCCAGGGCCATGATCTCATCGAGGCCTGGAGGTGCAAGGGTAAGCAGTTCCGTCATGACTTCACGGTCAAATTTTATATCAACTCCGCCGCCAAGAAATTTGTCGAATATCTCTTCTATGTCTTTTTTATACGCATCTTTGAAATCTTCAAACAACTTATCCGCATTTATCTCCAGAGCGTATAGATTGTTGATTGTTGATTGTTGATTGTTGATTGTTGACCCTCTGACGTCCGATCTCTGACCACTGACCACTATCCCCTGTCCCCTGACCTCTGTCCCCTGATCACTATCCCCTGACCCCTGTATCGGCGTAATTTTATCCCCGATCTTTAGCTTAAAGGAATCAGAAAGGGAATGGGCAGGATCGGTAGAAAACACTAAAACTCTTTTCTCTGGATTCAGCCGAGCCAAATGAACAGCAGCGGCTGAAGCAATGGATGTTTTGCCTACTCCGCCCTTACCTCCAAAGAGGATAAATTCCAGGTTAGGATCAAGAGTTAAATATGTCTGGGTTTCCTCAATACTGACAACAGCCTCAGGGACTTCATAAGGCTTGGATATTCCCATAAGATAATTCCCTAAAGATTTCAGTTTTTCCACGCCTCGGATTTCATTGGGAAACAATGGAACTTTGATCAAACCATATTGAGAAAGACCCTCTTCGATCTCTGACAAAGACTGTCTCTGATCCTCTTGCTTTGATGCGCAAAATGCACATTCATGAGCCTCCGCCACACGGTTGACAATAATCTCCCTTACTGGAATATTGTTTTTCTTAAGAGCGCTGAGCAGCCTTTTCGTCTCAGATGTCGCCATGGGCTCAGGGATAGTTACCGGTACAAAGCGGGTTGTCTGCCCGTCCGAAAGCAGCTTTTTAACCTTCGCAATATCAGAAGTGAGTTTATCGATGAAAAGATCGCACTCATCTTTAGCATATATTCTTCCGGTAAAATGAACGGCCATGAATCGATGCTTCTGCTGCATCAAGTCCATGAACTCAATCCACTTCAGCATCTGTTCGGGAAGGCTGAGCATTCGCACAGTGTGTCCTGTCGGAGCGGTATCGACTATCAGGATATCATAGATCCCCTCTCTAAAAATATTGGCTATCTCGATAACAGCCATAACCTCATCCATACCGGGAAGTGAAAGATTAAAAAATTCGGTAATGTCCTGCCGGTCAAAGTATGTTCCCCTGTCTGCAAGTTTCTTGATTACAGCCTCATTTTTTCGTTTAAACTCAGACCCTAACTTGACCGCATCCAACTCGCGAGCAAAAAGATTAGTAATGTCCGTTGTCTGTTGTCCGTTGTCCGTTGCTACTGGCCACTGATCCCTGACCACTGATCCCTGACCACTGATCCCTGCCTGCCCGCCATCGCTCTCGCTCAGGCGAGGCGGGCGGGACCTCTGACCTCCGACCTCCGTCACTTCGTCCCCTAACTCTATTCCAAGGCTGTCTCCTAAAGAATGTGCGGGATCGGCAGATATAACCAATATCTTCTTTTCGTTGCAATATGATTGGGCCAGATGAACTGCCGCAGACGCAGCCATGGTAGTCTTGCCCACTCCTCCCTTTCCGCCAAAAAGGATCAATCGCAGATCTTTGTTTTGAAAATATTCAGGCACCTTATTAGTCATTGGTTCCTCGTTGCTGGTTGGTCATTAGTCATTAGGTAATTATTCAGGGGGTACACTGCTAACTCAAAGAATTTATTCACCGCAAAGCCGCAAAGCCGCAAAGAAAATTTTATTTTTAGTTGATCAAAGTTAGCGTGATCTGCCCGAAGGGCTTGGGTTTATTTATTTTCGCCCCCTGCCCGCCATCGCGAGCTCAGGCAAGGCAGGCGGGTCTCAGCGAAAATAAATAAGATGAAACCCTCTGCGTACTCTGCGCCTCTAATGAGCGGAGCGAATGGGCGGTAATATAATATCCTCTGAATAGATACGTCATTGGTCATTGGTCGCTGTTCACTGACCACTGACCACTGTCAACTGTTCACTATTCACTGGACTTTCGACAATCTTATCTCCAGCAAATTATTTCTTAAGTGTATCCGGTGGTTATGGAAATCGGCAGTAGCAGGAAGTCTAAATGTTTCCGTCCATGCAGCCCCTGTTTTGTCAGATTTCACTACAAGTTCGGTTCCTTGAACCTCTATACTTAAATCGGATTTCTCTACCTTTTTTACTTCCATAATTACCTGCATGTAAGAACCTTCGTCAAATATATCCAGAAGACGTTCATTCTTATTTTCCCATTCCTCAAGTTCCCCTAAGAGCCACCAGCTGAACAGAACGTTCTCTCCGGTATTCGGGTCTGTTTTTGATCTTTCAAAAGAGAGAATTGGACACCCGGCAACCTTTTCTGCAATGGGATTTATAGTCTCCCTGATGTTCAGAAGAACGTGCATGTGGTTTGGGGCATTGATGATTTCAGCCAACCTGTCGATTCTGGCATGACGGTTTTCCCAGAGAAACCACAGAATATCCCGGCCATCAGAATCCAGTTGAACGGCTATGCTTTCAATCAAGTCAGCATCAATCTTTAATAAGGTGAGCTGATAGATTCTTTTTTTCCAGGTTTGCAAATCATTAATAACAAACCATATTGTGCCTCCTGTTGAACCATCAACTGCGTTATAAACAACTCCCAAAGCTTCCCTTTCTCTCATAACGTAGTAAAGCTTTTTTGATGCTATATTGCAAATTCGACTGAGTGATATCTCCAAAATAATTTTTTGTAACTGGTAGAGGATAAGCCTTTGGTTGGTCAAAAATATCTCGGCAACTTTCCAGCCAGAGCGTGAACGATGTTTAATACCCCCCTGTCCTTTTAAAATAATCCGTTCATCCGCATGAAGTTCGGGCATGCTTTTTTTTAATGGGGGCATGCTGCTTTTTGGGAATTTTATTCGCATGTTCTCCTTCGTCGAACAGTTTGGTCATTGGTCATTAGTGATTAGTGATTACTCACCGCAGAGGCGCAGAGGACGCTGAGTTGTCTTGTTTTTTGTTTTCCCCTGAGAGGGGGGAAAACAAGTTGTTTACAATTCGCACTATACCATCCCGCATAACAGGCACATTGAAATTCAGGAGTAACCCTAACTTAAGACCTGATAATTTTAAATACGTGAGAAGCTGCGCCTTATGAATTTCCTCAATTTTCTTACATGATTTCAATTCAAGTATAATTGCCTTTTCAACAACTAAATCGAGCCTGTAACCACAATCCAGTTTTTTTGCTTTAGTTATTTGTGATTACTCACCGCAGAGGCGCAGAGGACGCTGAGTTGTCTTGTTTTTTACTACTTAACTGATTAATTTCCATTGTGATCCTACAAGCTGAAAGGTTGCCAAGTGTAAGGCTTTTTCCTTTCTGTCCTCTCAACAGAAAGGAAAAAATATGTTCTCTCTGCGTGCTCTGCGCCTCTGCGGTGACCTATTGCGATTTTATTCCGCTGCTCATGTGGCTCCTTTTCCATCCACTGACCACTAATCACTAATCACTGCCCACTAATCACTGCCCACTAACCACTGTCCACTATCCCCTACCCACTACACTTTCTCCAATAACTTCTTCAGCTCTTTAGTCCTGTTTTCAATAACACTGCTTTCACCTTCGGCAAGGGCTGCTTTTAATTTCAATATTGCAGCATCTATCTGCTGCAAAAAGGAAATCGACAGTTTCCCTTTTTTCTCCTCCATGACTAATTCGGCTGCTCTGATCATGCTGTCGGCCTGAATATTAATCTCCACTTCTGAGCGTCTTTCCATATCTTTTTCAGCAAAGGCTTCAGCTTCTTTCACCGCTTCTTCAACCTGCTCATCGGTCAAGAGGTATGAAGCGTCAATCTTTATGCCGGTCTGTACTTCTGTGTATAGCTCCTGGGCAGAAACTTTAACTATTCCATTAACATCGATCTCAAAGGTAACCTCCACCTGTGCCTTTCCCCTGGGCAGGGATGGAATGTCGGTCAACTGAAATTGTCCCAGACTGATATTATCTGCTGCCACCTCCCGTTCACCCTGAAGGACATGGAAGTCCATCGCGGTCTGATTGTCCTCGGCGTTAGTGAAAATCTGCCCGGCAGATGTGGGGATAGTAGAATTGCGAGGAATGATCTTTGCAAAAAGGCCACCCTCTGTCTCAATCCCTAAAGAAAGAGGCGTTACATCTACAAGCACCACATTATTAATTTCCCCTGTTAAAACACCTGCCTGAATAGCAGCCCCAATAGCCACCACCTCATCGGGATTAATTTTAATGTAGGGTTTTTTATGAAAGGTTTTTTCCGCCAGATTCCGAATAGACGGCATTCGGGTAGAGCCGCCTACCAGCACCACCCGGTCAATACTTTTCGCAGAAAGTCCGGCATCTGATAAAGCCTGCTGTGTTGGGCCTAAAAGTTTTTCGCTTAAGTCGGCAGTTATATCTTCGAATGTTTCTCTATCAATCGAAGCATCCAGGTCTTTAAAACGATTCCCATCTGTTTTGATAAAATTAAGGGGAATTTTAGCAGTCTGGCTGTAAGAAAGTTCTCTCTTGGCCTTTTCGCCGGCCTCTTTCAGACGCTGGAGTGCGCCCGCGTCAGATTTTATATCGACTCGATCTTTACTGAAAAACTTCTCAGTCAGGTAATCGACAAGTCTTTCATCCCAGTCATCACCACCAAGTTTAGTATTGCCATTGACTGCTTTGACATGAAAGAAACCATCTCCAAGCTCCAGGATGGAAACATCAAATGTTCCTCCACCCAGATCCCATACAAGAATTGTCTGGATTTCTTCGCGATCCAGACCATAGGCAAGAGAGGCTGCTGTAGGCTCGTTAATTATTCTCATTACATCAAAGCCAGCCATAATTCCGGCCTCTTTGGTTGCCTGCCGCTGTCCATCATTGAAATATGCCGGAACCGTAATAACCGCTTGTTTTACCTCTTCTCCAAGATATTTTTCAGCGTCTGATTTTATCTTGCGCAAAATAAAGGAAGATATCTCCTGAGGGGAATAGCTTCTGCCATTTAGGGAGACTCTGTAGTCACTGCCCATATGCCTCTTAATGGACATGACTGTCTTTTCGGTATTGGCTGCAGCCTGGCTTCTGGCCACCGAGCCGACCAGTTTATGCCCCTGGTTTGTTTCCGCAAAAACAGAGGGGGTCAGATTTTCGCCTTCAGCGTTTTTAATCACCCTGGCCCGTCCATCCTCTATAAAAGCTGCCACAGAGTAAGTAGTGCCAAGATCTATTCCGATTGCTTTGGTCATGTTCTCCTTCGTCGAACATTTTAGTCATTGGTCATTAGTCACTTGTCATTGGTGATTAGTTATTACTCACCGCAGAGGCGCAGAGGACGCTGAGTTGTCTTGTTTTTTGTTTTCCCCTGAGAGGGGGGAAAACAAAAGGAAAAAAATATGTTCTCTCTGCGTGCTCTGCGCCTCTGCGGTGAACTATTGGAATTTTATTTCGTTGCTCATGTGGCTCCTTTTCCATCCACTGCCCACTGACCACTATCCACTGACCACTATCCACTGACCACTAACCACTAATTTGCGATATAGCCCCTAATATAGTTTCCTCGGTAAATGGCTTGTCTATGAAGCCACAGACTCCTTTGGCCCTTGCTTCTTCCATTTTTTCTTCACTACCATAGGCAGAAATAATAGTTACCAGTGTCTTCGGGCTTATTTCTTTTATTTCAGGAAGAATGTCCATCCCATCACCATCAGGCAGTTTTAAATCTAAAAATACCAGATCAGGTGATTCCTTTAGGCAGGCTACGCCCTCACTTATGGTATTGGCAATAATTACATTATACCCTTGATCCTTTAAAGTATTAGATAAAAGCCAGCACAAATCCTCTTCGTCCTCTATTAGCAAAATATTCTTTATATGCTTTTTTGGAAAGAATCTCGGCTTTATTTCTCGTTTTTTTCTTTTTGAAATCTCTTTATCCTTTTGTTTAAAATAAAGTTTCAGCTCTTCAAGCTCTTCAGGTTTACGCCAACCAGACAGGCCGCTTCGCCATACAATTGCTTCACCTCTTTTGATAACACCCTTTAGAATCCAGTTCCTTAATCGTGAGTGATAAATCATTTGATATACATCCGCGCCTCTTTTGACATCATATTTTGTTTCTGCCATAAAGCCACCCCTTTTAGATTGAAGATTGAAGATTGAATATTGAATATTTGCCTGCCCGCAACGCTCTCGCTTGCGAGGCGGGCGGGTGGAAGTCGCTACGCTCCTTCAATTGAATATTCACTTTCTTTGGTCTATCTTATCGGCAAAGATATTGTAAAAGTTGTCCCTTTGTTTGTCCCGCTTTCAACACCTATAATTCCTCCGTGGCTTACAACGATCCCGTAGCATATGGAGAGTCCCAATCCTACACCCGATGATTTTGTGCTGAAAAACGGGTCAAATATCCTGATAATATCTTCATCCGGGATACCCTTCCCTGTATCTTTAATCTTCACGATGAAATTGTTTTCATTATTCTCTGTAACAATGGTCATTTGGCCATATTCAGGCATAGACTCAACAGCATTGATCATCACGTTTGAAAAAACACGCTTGATCTGTTCATTATCTACATTTATTATCAATAATTCAGCGTTTAACTTTTTGTGCATTTTTATATGTTGTGAAAGAATTTTGGTTCTGAGAGAATCTAAAACATTTTCCAGGACCTCATTCATATTATGAGGCTTGATATTCAGTTTTGGCGGGCGAGCGCAGTTAAGGAGCTCGGTAATTAGAAAATTAATTCTTTCTGTATTTCTTGTAATGACATCAATATGTTTGGCCCATGGGCTATCTGGAGCACAGCCCTTCCTAAGCTGCTGGACCGACATGTATACATTGCCAAGAGGATTTCTTATCTCATGGGCTATGCTGGCGGCTATCCTTCCGGTGAAGGCAAGCCTTTCAGAACGAACCAGCTCTTCTTTTCTGTCACCAAATTCTCCATAAGAATTCCTGCTAACTGAATTGTCCATGTTCATGTTCTCCTTTGTCGAACATTTTGGTCACTGGTCACTGGTCATTGGTGATTAGTGATTATTCACCGCAGAGGCGCAGAGGACGCTGAGTTGTCTTGTTTTTTTGCTTTCCCCTGAGAGGGGGGAAAACAAAAGGAACATCTTGCTTACTACTCCTTTAACTTGTTTACAATTCGCATTATACCATCCCGCATAACAGGCACATTGAAATTCAGGAGTAACCCTAACTTAAGACCTGATAATTTTAAATACGTGAGAAGCTGCGCCTTATGAATTTCCTCAATTTTCTCACATGATTTCAATTCAAGTATAATTGCCTTTTCAACAACTAAATCGAGCCTGTAACCACAATCCAGTTTTTTTGCTTTATAAATGATAGCTAACGGTTTCTGTCTTTCAAGCGATAAATATCGCAGGCCTAATTCATATGATAGGCATTCCTCATAAGCTGATTCAAGCAGTCCGGGGCCAAGGGCCTTGTGTACCTCAATTGCCGCACCAATGATTTTGCTGCTTAACTGATTAATTTCCATTGTGATCCTAAAAGCTGAAAGGTTTCCAAGTGTAAGGCTTTTTCCTTTCTGTCCTCTCAACAGAAAGGAAAAAATATGTTCTCTCTGCGTGCTCTGCGCCTCTGCGGTGACCTATTACGTTCCCGGTCGCTCTGTCCGATGTCCAATGTCATTGGTCATTGGTGATTAGTGATTATTCACCGCAGAGGCGCAGAGGACGCTGAGTTGTCTTGTTTTCTCTGCGTGCTCTACGCCTCCCAATGTTGTTGACTTAAACTCATTTTATTGCCTGCATGCCGGCGCAGATGAACCGCAGAATATCGAACAAGGAATGATGAATGTCGAAGTAATGGATATTGATTTGTTTCTTTTAAAAAACTTCTGCTGTTCGACATTCCTTGTTCGACATTCGATATTCGCATTTTACTAAAACCACTATTCACTGACCACTAACCCCTGACTACTGTTCATTTCCAAAGCCAGTCCCAGTTCATTCATCCTTTTTTCTATGGCCTCTTTCAATTGAGCCACATCTAAAGCGCTCAGTCTTGCGATCTTATTATCTCCCAGAAGCAGATACAGCTCTTCCCTCTCTTTTTTTTCAGTAAACCCCGTTAGAATTTTACCCTGAGCATTATCATCTTCGTGCTTCCGTGCGGAATTTTCCAACGGGCTAAAATATTCCCCCTTCCTGATCACCAAACCACCTATTTTCTCCAGGGAAATCTCAAATAAAACCTTTCCAAAAGTTTCATGATATAGGAGCAACCTCTGTGTTGTAAGATAAAAATACCCATATCTCCACGCAGTATATATCCCCTCGCTTGAGTAGTATGACCCTAACATCTTGAGGATGATCTCTTCTCCATCACCCAAAGATATCTCTTTGCTACCTCTATGTTCCCGTTCCCAGACACGGGTACGCTCATCCCAGGACTGCATAATCCCATATTTCAGCATGGTTTCCATGCCGGCCAGGGCTGCACGCAGGTTAACTCCGATCAAAGGAATGCCGGCAACCGAGACGATAATATCGGCATGGATTATCAGGCCCTTGTCCAGGACTCGATCCAGAAGATCTACGATAGTTGCGTTTGTATTGCGTTGAGGTTCCATAAATTAGTCAGTGGTCATTTGTCATTTGTTATTAGTGATTACTCACCGCAGAGGCGCAGAGGACGCTGAGTTGTCTTGTTTTTTGTTTTCCCCTGAGAGGGGGGGAAACAAAAGGAAAAAAATATGTTCTCTCTGCGTGCTCTGCGCCTCTGCGGTGAACTATTACGATCTTATTTCGCTGCGCATGTGACTACTTTTCCATCCACTGACCACTGTTACACGAAGGAATAAGGCGGCCATGGACCGGTATAGCGAACGGAAAATCCATCCATGGTATCTATTTTTTCCAGCTCATCTCCTAATTCTCTACTCCCATCCTCAGTAATCAAACAGGATAGATTTATAAACATCTGTTTGTTTTCGGCTTCTGTTTTTTTGGTCTTTTCCACACGGAGGTCATCCACACAGGGTTTGATTTTGTCATAGAACTCTTTAAAGTACTGGTCTGCCTTATTTACCATCTCCTTTTTTAAGATCCCCTCCAGTTTTTGCCTGTACATATAGGCCAAACCCCTTGGCTTTGATTTGATTTCTTCGCTTAATTTTTTAATTTCAACGCTTTCTTCAGCAAACTTTTGAGCCATCACTTCCGAATCCCAGAAGATCTGCACACAGTATTCGGCCTTGCCTTTGATATTTTTTAGCTTGGCGTTGAGATTTTCGTAATCCTCTTTTAACCAATCCCTCATATTCTCTTCAGAGTTGGCACCATCCCTGCCCCGAATGATAGTATCAAAACCTATTGGCAACACTGTGCCAAATCGTTTCCAGGCCGCATCAACAACCTTTTGATGCGCTACTACCCAATCTTTTACGATTTCTTTGTTTTCTGATCTATATGGCTCAGCATGACAATCATGGACTATAGCGGAGAGTCCATTGTAAGGTATTGCATAGACGTCGCTGTTTTCTATACCAATATTTCCAAGCTCTACTCTTTCGCTTCCTTTAACAATACAATAAAGATATCTACCATTCATAGTTTTAATCCACATTTGTCATTGGTCATTAGTGATTACTCACCGCAGAGGCGCAGAGGACGCTGAGTTGTCTTGTTTTTTGTTTTCCCCTGAGAGGGGGGAAAACAAAAGGAACATCTTGCTTACTACTCCTTTAACTTGTTTACAATTCGCATTATACCATCCCGCATAACAGGCACATTGAAATTCAGGAGCAACCCTAACTTAAGACCTGATAATTTTAAATACGTGAGAAGCTGCGCCTTATGAATTTCCTCAATTTTCTCACATGATTTCAATTCAAGTATAATTGCCTTTTCAACAACTAAATCGAGCCTGTAACCACAATCCAGTTTTTTTGCTTTAGTTATTAGTTATTATTCACCGCAGAGGCGCAGAGGACGCTGAGTTGTCTTGTTTTTTGTTTTCCCCTGAGAAGGGGGAAAACAAAAGGAAAAAAATATGTTCTCTCTGCGTGCTCTGCGCCTCTGCGGTGAACTATTGGAATTTTATTTCGTTGCTCATGTGACTACTTTTCCATCCACTGACCACTGACCACTAATCACTGTTTCCCACTGTCCACTGCCTCTGGATTAATCATTTTATCTAACAACTCATCCACAATATTATCCAGACCGTCTCTTACTGATTTAACCGACTCACTTATTCCCTGCTCTTTCTTTATCTCCTCGATCGCTGTGTCCAGATCCATCAGCGCTCGCCCCAACCTGTCAACCTCTTCTTCAGTAAGACTTCCGCCTTCCATCCTTTTCATGGCCTGAAGCCTGAGAGCCTCCTTGATGATCTCGACCAGAGCTATAACTAATCCAAGAACTCCGTGTTTAAGATTTTTTTCGTCAATGTCTATTGGCATAGTTAGTGTTCAGTGTTCAGTGGTTAGTAGTTAGTAGTCAATAGTCAATGGTCAATGGTTAGTGGTTAGTGGTTAGTGACAAAAAACTGTTCACCGATCACTGATCACTGTCCACTAATCACTCACTGATCACTTTTTGTGCCTTTGCGCTGACCCATCCGCACCAGGGGCAGCCGGTAGTTGTAAGTTCCTTGACAGGAACCCGCTTATCGCATTGAGGACAGGTTTCTTTAGCCACCAGGGCTTCTTTCCATGCAGGAGTTTCCAGCTCGGTTCCAGATGGAAACTCTAAACCATATTTGGCTGCTGTCTCAAAGGATGCCAGAGTTGCTCTGATTTTGATACCAAGCAGCTCAACTCCGGCCAAAGAAACAGCAATATCTGCATTAATAACCAATCCCTTGTCCAGAATTCTGTCTATTACGTCAGCTAAACCGCCACCATCTCGAGATGGTTCTATAGCCATTTGTCCCCCATTAAGGTTTGCCTGAGTGTAAAGGTGTTAATTTTAGTGTAATTTCCAAGATTCCGTTATTATATATCTTTCTGATTATATTCTCAGAAATGCGAGGTAACTTGATCATTTTACGATAGTTTTGTTTCCCATGGCTTGCTGATATGACTAACATATCCTGGTTTAAATCAAGCATGATATCCTCTTCATTAACTTCTGGCAATTCAGCAATCACACGCAGATTATTATTTTTCTCAAACATATCGACAGGAATATCTCTTTTACTTTCATTCATTAAGGCATCTCCAATAAAGATGAAAACTACTCCTCAACATCTTCTATATCAATACGTTTGCGCATTTTGATTCGTTTGAATTCCTGCATATTTCCGTCAGCATCAAGTCTTGTCTCATAAATAGCAAGAATATCCATACCGTCCGGAATCGAGTGCTTTTCGATAACCTCAATATTTACCAGCCATTCTTCGCCTTCTTTAACCGCCGACAAAGTCGAAGAAATATCTAAACCAGTAAGATCATATAAATCTGTCCGTGCTTTTTTGATTGCTTTTGCCATACTTAAAGCCATTTTTATTTACCTCCTTATATTGGTCATTGGTTATTGGTTATTAGATTGAATATTTGTTGAATCTCTTCATTCTTCAATCTTCAATAGTCTGCGCTTGCCCTGTTTTTCGGAAACTCTTTTCCTACAGTTGGAACAGAATTATTGTCTATTGACATGTCTCCGACGTATCTACATATCTTCCTTCATCTTTCTGATGGCCTCTAATCTATCCATCAATTTTGTTTCTTCCTTCTCATACGTTTCATCGTCTATTTCTTCCATTTCATACTGCATCTGAAGGGCCAAAAGCTCTTCATGAACTTTGGACTCATCGGTCATCTCCTGATATGCGGAATCCCTGAGCTTTGCCGCAATCCATACGGTAAACTTTAAAGGAGAAAGCAATATGTTGTCGATTATAAAAGCCATGATTTATTCAATTGAATATTGTATATTGAAGATTGAATATTGAAGGAATTCTGCCAATTTTTTATAAAAAAACAGAGCGGAGCGACTTCATTCACTATTCACTACCCACTATTCACTATTCACTGTCCTTCACCATTTAACTACAATTTCTATGAAATTACACGGAGGCACCGGACCTACGTATTTGAATTTCATTTTTCCATCATATTTTGTGCTCAGTTCATTAACCTTTTCATCCAATTGTTTTTCCCGATCTTTTGTAATTAGAAAGGAACTGTTGGTTATCATTTGATCGCCGAAGGCATTGTTTACCTTATGATCCACACAAAGCCCTTTAAGTAGATTGAGAATCGCTTTTTCTTCCTGCATTCTTTTAGCATCCAGAGCTTTTTTAACCATTTCACCCAATCGAACCTGATCCCCCTGCGGCTTAATTCTTTTTGACACAATTCGATCTCTTAACGATCTGATATTTCGGTTTTCATCAATGATTTCCTTGTAAATGTCCTGCATATTCACCCATAGAACTTTGAGGCCGAGTTCTATCTTATCTTCAACATAACTTAAGAGTTTTCTGATTTCGTCATATCTTGCCTTCAGAACTTTTTCTCTTATAAGATCCGCTTTTTCAGCTATAGTCCCGAATCTTACCGGCAGCATCGGGTAGTATTTCATTGCCTCTTCCATGACTTTTTGATGCGCAATGGTATTGGCCCTGGAAACCGGATATTTTATAATAGAAGAAGGGCTGATAACAGCTCCGATGTCCCGGTAACAAACAGTAGAAACATCATCGTTTCGGCTATCAATACCGATATGCCCGAAATTTCTTTCTTCATCAGTCGCTATAATAGCGTATATATATTTGCTTTCATTGGTCATTAGTCACTCGTTGTTAGTCATTGGTCATTAGTCATTTGTCATTGATAATTGGTTTATTGATTATTGATTATTGGTTGCTTGTTGCTTGTTTCTCGTTGCTCGTTGCTGTCCTCTATCCTCTGATCACTATCCACTACCCACTGTTCACTCTTCACTAAATACTCAGCAAGCTCATCAAACCTTTCTTTATCCCTGCCGGAGATAAGCATTTTAAAATATGCCTTCACCTTTTCCCGTTTTTTTACCTCTTCAATTGTAATATCCTTTGCAATATGAGCAAACACATTATGATAGGCACCTATGAAAAGAACGCCTGTTTCCCCCTCTTTCAGAGTATGGTTGATGTTATCGGCAATAAATCTGTCCCTTTTTTCCATAAGTTTATCTCTGTGAAACCTGTAACCTATGTAAGCCACGGTCCTTTCCCAAATCGATTTGCTCTGGGAAAGTTTGATGATCCGGTTATATTCTTCCTTAAGAAGGGCTACATCTTCTGTCTTTCTTATCTCAGCGCTTTTTCTGACCAGATCAAGGACAATCTGGTAATTTCTGCTCCCTTTTTGGGCTCCTTCCTTAATTATCTTTTGTCCAAGCTCACCATCTGCCATTAATCCATCCTGATAGATTTTTAAATTATCGGCATTTACTTTGTTGAAATATTTCTCAATATTATCCCAGAATATGGAGACAGTCTGTTTGTGTCTTTCCCAACGCTCTCTTCCGCATATCTGTACACTTCTTTTCTCAATAGAGGACGCCATACTCCCTAAATCAGAGTCTACATGAATAACAGGCACATAAAGCAGTTTTCTCATTATTCCTTAATCGTAGCACTTTTAATATTATTTTTTTGACAGGATATTCAGGATATTCAGGATTTAAAATATTGTAGCCGTTCACGGCTTGAAACTTGAAATTGGAAATTAGGAAGAACAGTACAAAAGCATGAAGGCCAAATTTCTAATTTCAATGTTCCGTGAACGCTTACAAATCTTGTCTATCCTGTTATCTTGTCAGACTCTTTTTCAAAAAGCTAAATTGTTACCTTTAATCTATCAACTCGTTGCTGACCACTACCCACTACCCACTAACCACTGATCACTGACCACTGACTAATGACTAATGACCAGTGACTAATGACCAGTGACTAATGTCCCACTACCCACTGCCTCCCTGACATCTATCCAGTCCCTTACATCCGCTTCTTTAAAGGAACATTGATCCTCCTTGCAATAATCGCTGAGAATGCGGTATGCCATGGTAATCTTTTCAAACCTCTTTTGAGCTTCCTTATTGCCTGGATATTTATCTGGATGAAACTTTTTGCTAAGTTCCCTGTAAACGTTCTTGATTTCCAAAATTGTAGTTTCTTCGCCTAAAGCAAACATCACTCTGGCCTCGTTTACCTCTCCAAATTCCATACTTTTCATCTCCAGAGCAGTAAAGCTGTATGGAGGAATGGGTCCTACAATTCGAAAATTAATGCTGCCATTGTATTGTTTGTCCAGTTGATCCACCTTTGACTCAAAAGTTTCCTGCTTATTCTTGTATATAAGAAAAGCAGTGTTCATTATCATAGAATCATCCATAAGAGCGTGCGAACGATAACTTTCTGCCTCCTTCTTAAGAGCATCCAGTAACTGTGAAGAACATTCCTCTCTTTTTTTGTCCAATAATACTTTGACCATTCTTCCCAGGTTTATTTTGCTTTTAAAAATCTGGTCAGGAGATTTTGTTACAGCTTCTTCTTTCAGCCTTTTAATTTCCTCTTTTTCACCTATTTCCTTTAAAATCAAATCGATGTTGCCCCACAGTGCCACTACGTCGATTTCTATTTTATCCTTTACAGTATCAACAACGTTTTTAATCTGAACATAATTTTTCTGCATTATTCTCAGTAAATTATCCTCGCTGTCTGTCATGGTTCCATACTTTACCGGAACGATATGATGATATTCCATCACCTTTTCGATTGCAGATTGATAAACAGCGAGATTGCGCAACAGGATTTCCCTGGGCAAAGAATCAAATTTTATAAGCGGCATATTGCTGACTACAGCAGCAATATCTTTATAGGGCAAAAAGTAAACATTTCCCTGTTCAATTCCTGCAAAACCAAGGTTTTTGGGCTCATTTGCGCTGATAAAACCGTAAATGTATATTCCATCTACACTCATTCTTTATTCTCCGAATTGGTCATTGGTCATTAGTCATTGGTTATTAGTCATTAGTCATTAGTTATTAGTTATTAGTCATTGGTCACTGGTCATTAGTCATTGGTCATTAGTCATTGGTTATTAGTTTATTGATTGTTAGTTGCTTGTTCGCTACCCACTGATCACTGACCTTCTCAATTGGGCAGGCACAAGGCCAGCCCCTACATCTGATCACTGTCCTCTGTCCACTGATCACTATCCACTATCCACTATCCCTTGATCACTGCCTTTCCTTCAATGCTTCTTTAAAATTAGCAGCGGAAATCCGAAATTTAGAATAATTCTTGCTGCCTTTTTTAATAAAAGCTCTTATCGCTGCAAGCGAAGCTTTTCTGCATATTGCTTCAATATCTGCGCCCGAAAAATCCTGGGTTGCAGCAGTCAGAGATTTAAAATCAACATCTGAGCTTAAAGGCTTTCCTTTTGTATGGACCTTAAAAATTTCAAATCTTGTTTGTTCATCTGGAACGGAAATCTTGAGATGAAAATCAAATCTGCCTGCTCTGAGCAAAGCAGGATCAATAATATCCAGCCTGTTTGTGGCTGCAATAACTACAATTCCCTTGAGTTCCTCAATACCGTCCAGCTCGGTCAGGAATTGGCTGATGACGCGATCTACCACATGGGATGCGGCTTCAGAACCGCGCTTTGGAACCACACTGTCTATTTCATCGAAAAATATTATACATGGCGAGGCCTGCCTGGCTTTTTTGAAAATTTCCCGAACTCCCTTTTCGCTTTCTCCAACCCATCTGGAGAGAAGTTCCGGGCCTTTAACCGAAATGAAATTTACCTCTGATTCAGAGGCAACTGCCTTGGCAAGTAATGTCTTCCCTGTTCCGGGTGGACCATATAGCAATATACCCTTGGAAGGGCTTGTTTTTGCATGTTCAAACAACTTATCGTATTTCAGAGGCCATTCGATGGTTTCCATTAGAACTCTTTTTGCTTCGGCAAGCCCGCCGACATCGCTCCACTTTACATCCGGAATTTCTGTAAAGACTTCCCTGATAGCCGAAGGTTCAACTTCCTTAAGGGCTTCCATGAAATCATCCATGGTGACTTGAAGATTCGACAGGGTCTCGTAAGGAATCTCTTCCATCTGAAAGTCAATGCTGGGGAAGATCGTTCTCAGAACAACCATAGCTGCTTCACGAGAAAGCGCTTCAAGATCCGCTCCAACAAAGCCATGGGTCAACTCGGATATACGCACCAGATCTACATCCTCGGCCAGGGGCATTCCACGAGTATGAACATTCAGTATCGCAAGGCGGCCGTTTTTGTCAGGTATGCTGATCTCTATCTCTCGATCGAAACGTCCCGGTCTTCTCAAGGCTGGATCAATAACATTTGGAATGTTGGTAGCGCCTATTACGATGAGCTGGCCTCTTGAAGAAAGCCCGTCCATCAAAGCAAGAAGCTGGGCTACGACCCTTTTTTCCACCTGTTTCTCTCCACCCATATCTTCTCGTTTGGGAGCAATGGCGTCAATCTCATCTAAAAATATAATACTGGCTGGATGAGTAGAAGCATCATCAAATATACGCCTAAGATTGGCCTCGCTTTCACCATAAAACTTATGCATGATTTCCGGACCGCTTATAGTTACAAAATAAGCATCGGTTTCATTTGCAACAGCACGGGCAATGAGGGTTTTACCGCATCCGGGAGGCCCGTGTAAAAGCACCCCTTTTGGAGGATCAATACCTAATCTTTCAAAAACCTGGGGATATTTTAACGGCAGCTCGATCATCTCTCGAATCCGTCGGATTTCCTTGCCCAGGCCTCCGATATCTTCATATGATATCCTGGTCCTGGCTTCACCAGCCGCTTTCTTCTCCTGAATTTTGATAGAGGTGTCTGACTGGATTATCACCACCCCTGAAGGCATAGTCGAAACAACTTTAAAATCCTGTGTTCGAGTTCCGATGAGTCTTGCTCTTACCGTGTCACCTTCCAATAGAGGCAGACCCTCAAGGAGGCTTCCGATATAGCGGGCATCATAGGAACGCATGCTTGTCAAAGGGGCAACAACGATTTTATGAGCTGGATTAAATTCGGACTTTGCGATGGTAATTTTTTCGTCAATCCCGACCCCTGCATTTTCGCGGGTAATCCCATCCAGACGAACAAGGTCTTTACCCCTGTCCTCCATGTAGGCAGGCATAACCTTGGCCACTGTTTCCCTTTTTCCCTTGAGGCTTACAACGTCTCCCACTTCAACCCCGATTTTTTTGAAACACACAGGGTCCAGGCGAATAATCCCACGGCCTACGTCTTTGGTTGAAGCTTCCGCTACTTTCAGAGTAAGGGGTTTATTCTCAATATTCTTTTTTTTAGGTTTCATGTTATTAGTCATTAGTTATTAGTCATTGGTCATTGGTTATTGGTCATTAGTCACTGGTCATTGGTACCTTTCTGTAAATCCCTAAATCCTGAACCCTGATCTTTTATTTTGAACCGCAGAACCGCAGAATACCCGCCTGCCATGTATTGCAATTGGCATTAAAGTGATAAATGTCACAATACCATCCCTTTGTGGTATTCCACACGAACAACGTAAAGACATTGCGGGCAGGTCGAAGTAAAGAATATTAATTTGTTCCTTTTAAAAAACTTCTGCTGTTCGACATTCCTTGTTCGATATTCGATATTCATTTTTTTCAATCCCCAAATCCCTCAATCAAAAATTTAGTTTAAAATAATCCCCCCTTACATTCAAAAGGAGGTAACCTTTAAAACCCTCATAATTTAATGAAGGAGCTCAGGGGGATTATTTCAAAGAGCACTATTCACTGACCTTTATCTTAATCTCCAACACCCCGTTTTTGAATGACCATGTCATATCTTCAGCTTTTGCGGGTCGAGAGAGAAGGATCTCTTTTTGATATTTTCTTGTTTTCCCATCGGCGCTGATATCAAGTATATCGCCTTTGATTTCCAGATTGATATCATTTTTCTCGATACCGGGCATTTCTACTATGATCTGAATTTCATCGGCTTCATCAAAAACATCCACCATGGGTTCACGCACCTCTTCCACTACAGGCCCTTTTGGCGTTTTTTTAATATTACCGAAGGGGTTGACAGAAGTTCTGCCGTTGGCCATGGTGCGGACATTAATCCCATAAACGCCCTTTAAATCCTTAAGCCCTTTTATTTTATCAAGACCACTAAAATCAATATCACCTGTTTTGGAAAGAGATTCGCCCTTTTCCGCCAACTTAGTCGCTGCATCGATCAAATTTCCAAGCCCCTCGAAAAGACCACCTATCCCGAAATCAAAGCCGGCGCCCTTTTCTTCTTTGGGTTCTTCCTTCTTTTTTTCTTCAGTCATTTCCGTTGATCTCCTTTTATCAGCCATTTGTTGCTATTCACTGATCACTGTCCACTATCCCCCTGACCACTAATCACTAACCACTGACCACTATCTACCATTTCACCACGATATTCACAAAATTAAATGGCGGCGCCGGCCCAACGTATTTAAACGTCATCCGGCCATCATGTTCCTTAACCAGATCTTCCACCAGAAAATCGAACTCTTTTTCACGTATGCGGTCAATCAGAAAGGCGGCATTTAAAACCATACTGTCTCCAATCAGATCATTTTCTTTAACATTTACATATGTACGCTTAAACTTATTTAATATTTTCCATGCCTCATCAGCCTTTTTCTTGTCTAATGCTTCCTTTACCGCCTTGCCTAAAGCGACCTTTGCGGCATTATCAATTTTTGCCGATTTGCCTTCAGACTTCTTTTTGAGTTTTTTGACATCCTTATTATCTTCCACGATTTCTTTAAATACCTGGTTCGTATCTTTCCAGAGCACCTTCAGGCCCATCTCGACCTTATTGTCCATATCCCGCAGAAGCCCCTTTAATTCAGAATATCGTTTTCTTAATAAGCTCCGCAACTCTTCAACACTTGACGCAATGGTACAAAATCTTACAGGCAATACCGTATAATCTTTCATGACCTCCTCAATAACTCTTTCGTGGGTAGTCATATTCTCCCGATTGATGACATACTTGGTCATGGGTGTGCTGCTGATTACAGCGCTGATATCTTCATAGCCGATGGTTGAAACAATATCTCCCCGACCGCCGATACCAATTGTTCCGAAATTTCGATCTTCATTGCTTTCAATGATACAGTAAAGGTATTTTCCTTCTCTAGACATTATCAATCCTTAATCCAACTTTCGACACCTAATAATCGCAAGGCATTGCTTTTATCGGGATCGAAGAAAATTGTTTATATTTTTCTGTTTTTCCGGAAACATCTTTTCTTTTTATTCTTTCAGCTTGCAAATGCTTTCCTTCTTCAGTAATTTGAGACAGTTCTTTATTTATCCGGTGTATTCGCCTTTCATGAGCCGCTTTTTCCTGGTTCAAGCGCTCCTTTCTTTGATCTAAAACAAACATCTCCAAATATGCCGAATTTTTCGGTGGAGGTTTGGATCGTAGCGTGTTTCTCAAGTGCGTTTTAATGTTTGTAAATCCAATTCGTTTTATTGACATATGATCCTCCCTAAGTTGAATCCTACCTTGCACTTTCCCGTTTGTGAATAACAACATATTGCGCCTTTTCAGGCCCGGACAATTTGATCTCCACCAGTTGACCCTCTTTTAAATCTACTTCCTTTCGAATGTTGTTGGGAATAGAAATCCTGCCTTCTTCGTCCACCCTTGCAAAAGCTCGCATTAAGGCCATTTGTACACCCCCCTTCTAAATTGAAGATTGAAGACCAAAGCAATTGAAGATTGTAGATTGAAGATTTGTGATCTGTCCACTGTCCACTAACCACTCTCCACTGCCCACTGATCACTAACCACTAACTAGCAATGCTGATCAATCAATTCTGAAATAACCTCTTTGACCCGGTCCTGATTGGTTTTGCTGCCGATGCGGCTGGTTTCCGAAGCCAGTATGTCCATACATGTCTGTCTGAAAATCTGGTCGTCCCTGGCAACAGAAGCCTTCCGAATCTGAAGGGTCTTGGCAATCATATTGCAGCCTCTTATGGTTGGTGAAAATTCACAGACATCTGATTCCCTCAGACCCCGCACGATTTTAACTATTTTTGAGGCATTACCATTGGAAAGCCCGGATTTGGCTTTGGTTATACTCACCTCGGACTCTTCGTCAAAATTATCGAGATCAAGGGTAACCATCCTATCCCTTAATGCATCCTGACTGCGGTGAACACCGGCATATTCCTCCGGATTGCTGGTAAAAATGGCTGTAAAGTCGGGATGGACACGCAGATAATTACTATCACCTTCGCGCGCAGCCGGAAGATCCAGCATCTTCTCCTGCAGCACTGATAAAAGTACGTTATTGGCCTCCGGCCTGGAACGGGTAAATTCGTCGTAAATGAGAGTAAATCCGTGCCTACAGGCTACGGTGAGCCGGTTGTCCACCCACAGCTTCTTTGTATCTTCCTCGGTCTTTAGAACTGAATGAATGAAATTGTCCACTACCTTGCGGCTGCGAAAGCCATGTTCACCGCCTACGAGGTCTGAAGTTGAAAACTCCTCGTCGCCATGAATCATAACAACCGGACGACCGATCTGGCTGGCTACGTGCATTGCCAGAGTGGTTTTGCCGGTTCCGGAAATTCCACGAAAATGCAGAGGAAAACCAGCCTTGATATAACCTATAGCTCTCTCTGTAACATCCTTAATGTACTGAGTTTCTACAAAGTTCGGCATAGAACGCGGCTCCAGCACAGTTGTTATTGGCTCCATAGACATTTTATTCTCCTTTTAGAACAGTGATTAGTGGTTAGTGATTAGTGATTAGTGGTTAGTGGTTAGTGATCAGTTTTTGTCCACTACTCACTGTTCACTGTCCACTGCCTACCTTTTACTCAAGACTCCCTTACCTCCACACGTCAGACATGGAAGATATGCGCCTGCACAAACCCCTTTGCCATTACAGTCAGGGCATTTTTCGACAGGCTCATTAATGCTGACCATGCCTTTTCCGCCGCAAACCTGGCAGGTTAGCCGGTGTCCCGGCTGAATGCCGGTACCCCCGCAATAGGCGCACACAATTGCCGGCTTATGGATTGTAACCTCTTTCCTGTTGCCACAAACCTGGCAGACGGACATTTCAGACAGAAGCTCAAAAGGGTCGGCACCCTTTCCCTTACAAAAGGCACACTTTATGGTAATTTCATTTTCAGTCTCTCTAATAATTTCCATACTCATTATATTTTCCTCCATCAGTTAATTCTGTAAGTAAATTATCTGATTATTAGGGGCCGGGCACGTTAAGTCCTTGACCGGGCCCCTAAAGGATAATCAGCTACGTAAAATATAATGAGCCTTCCTTCTCTAATTCATTCTCATCAACAAACCGACGCATAACGGGGATCAGGGATCGCCAGTTTTCGATACCTAATTTTTCTGCAATTTTTGTCATTTTGATCCCATCCGGGTTGTCAGCCACAATGTCTATAATTTTAGACCTTAATTGCTCCCTTTCCTCAATAGCCTCTTCAACCGGTTCCTCAATAGCCTCTTCAACCGGTTCCTCAATAGCCTCTTCAACCGGTTCCTCAATAGCCTCTTCAACCGTTTTTGTCACCTTACCGGCAACCACCTTTGCTTTACCGGTTATAACAGTACGCCCTCTCACAGACTGCATGGTAGTTATTAGTTCCTTCCATGCAGACGACATCTCTTTTATCTCGGCCTGCACTGCCGCCATGTCGGCATGAACCCCGGCTTTCCTCTCAGATTCCGCTGACTTCAACTCAGGTTTAATCCTGGTCAGCTCAGATCGCAATGCCTTTGCCATTTCTTCATGGGCTCTGTCAAATTCAACAAGAAGGTTTGTAATATCCTGCCTTCTCTGATTCACCTCCGCCTGATCTGTACTCTTACGATCCTTCTCAGAAGCATCCAGTTCTGATTTGAACCCGGCCAGCTCAGATCGTAATGCATCACCCATTTCTTCATGGGCTCTGTCAAATTCAACAAGAAGGTTTGTAATATCCTGCCTTCTCTGATTCACCTCCGCCTGATCTGTACTCTTACGATCCTTCTCAGAAGCATCCAGTTCTGATTTTAACTCGGCCAGCTCAGATCGTAATGCATCACCCATTTCTTCATGGGCTCTGTCAAATTCAACAAGAAGGTTCGTAATATCCTGCCTTCTCTGATTCACCTCCGCCTGATCTGTACTCTTACGATCCTTCTCAGAAGCATCCAGTTCTGATTTAAACTCGGCCAGCTCAGACCGTAATGCCTTTGCCATCTTTTCATGGTCTTTGTCGAAAGTATCCAATAAATTTGCCGTCCCCTGTTTGTTTTCAGATACAAAGTTAACCCTTGCCTCATAGGCACTTTTCACTTCCTCAGCCAATCTTCTTAAATCATCTGCATTCGACATTTTTCTCTCCTTTATCTTTACTGTTTTAAAGACATACCTGGGAAAGCATTCAGTGCCTTTAGAGGGGCAGACTTTGCACCTCTAAACCCCTGAAGGATGCCTCGTAAATTTCTAATGGCGAATCTGACATGAATATAAATGCATTCACGTTGATTGGCTTAATTGGTTGCTCATTACTGGTTTTGTGTGCTAACAACCAATGATCTCTGACCAAATTCAATATTCAATTTGTAATAGTACGATTTCTCACAGACTGCATGGTAGTCAATAGTTCCTTCCACGCAAAGGACATCTCACTTATCTCGGATTGCACCGCCGCCATGTGGGCACGAACCCCGGCTTTCCTCTCAGATTCCGCTGACTTTAATTCAGGTTTAATCCTGGCCAACTCAGACCGCAAGGCATCAGCCATCTCTTTATGAGCTTTGCCGAAAGTATCCAACAAATTTGCCGTATCCTGTTTGTTTGCAGATATAAAGTTAACCCTTGCCTCATAGGCACTTTTCACTTCCTCAGCCAATCTTCTTAAATCATCTGCATTCGACATTCTTTTTCTCCTTTATAGTTACAGTATAAAGACATACCCGGGAAAGCATTCAGTGCTTACAGAGGGGCAGATTTTGCGCCTCCATACCCTAAAAAGGATGCCTCGAAAATTTTTAAAGGCGAATCCGACATGAATACAACTTACTCACACAGATTGGCATTTCCATTGCGGAATTCGGATTGTGGATTGAAAAACTAAAATCCAATAGCCCGCAACCGTTCACCGACCACTACCCACTGTCCACTGACCCCTACCCACTGACTCTTGTCACTGCCTGCCACTGGTTTTGGATTTTATCCCTTACAATATCAAATTCTTCCAGCATCCCTATCATTTCCGCATCATGATCGCTCTGCTGAACTCTGAGTGTGTTTACCATAGTTTTAAAATCTCTAATTTTAACATTTTCTCCTTTTGATAGAAGCTTTTTCAAAGCAATTCTCAGCTCCTCCTGTTCGATCTGGAAACATTTGAGCGATTTTACGATCTTTTTTTCACGCATTTTTTGCCTTTTCAGGATATCTTCTCTTATGGTCTCAATATCATTCGGACTTGAGCTGTTCCCATTTAAAATAATGTCTCTTAACCGCGCAATCATTTCTCCTTCTTCTTCCTGGAAGAGTTTAAAACTCTGCTCTGCCTCTTGCTCCCTCAGCATGCGGCATTCGATGATATCTTTGATCATGTGCTCGAAGTCCTTTTTCCTCAGGCTTTCCGATTTGGCAAGATTGTCCCTCAATAGAAAAATCATTTCCTCAAGCTCTATTTGAAAAGCTTTAAGTATATTATTTGCCTGGGCCATTAAGGTATTTACCGTGCTCACACGCACTTCATAAGAATCGATAATGCTGTTTGCCAATGCCCTTAACTCTTCTCCAGCCTGCATCTTTTCACCTCTTGTCATAAAAAAAACCGTAAACAAATCGGACAATAATTTTATCAATTCCCTTTATAGTGACTAACCCGGATAAACCGGATAAACCGGAACCAAATTGAAAATTGTCACTATATTATGAAGGGAGTATCGTCAGATTTATTTGCGGCTTTTAAAAAATACTATTGGAGATTTCAGATATGCTCAAGACAAAAATTTAGCTTATCCTGGTCCATGCTGAAGGGTTTTATAAAAAAACGCCTCAACAATCTCAAGGATATCTGCCAATCCCCCTTCAAATTAAATTTAAGCTGTAGCTGTGAGGCCTACTGCCTCGGCATATTTCAGGTATGTTTCAACACCTGCTACCACAACTCTTACCTCTACTGCGAGAAGTTCAATACCTACCAGAGAAACCCTGGCCCAGGCATCAACAACCACGCCCTTGTCAAGAATTCTGTCTATAACCTCTACCAAACTTGAAGATGCATTTGTTTTTTCTACTGCCATTTAAGTCCACCTCCTTTCTTTGTGATTTTATAAAGGAATGCCTTCTGCGACATCCATTCTGCTCAGGGCCTGTTTGCACAAGTTTACAAGCTCACTGATATCAAAGGGTTTATCTAAACATGCAAAAGCCCCTGCCTTCAAAAATGCTTCCCGCTTATCTTTTAATGCGGAAATACCGATCGCCTCAGCCTTGCATCCATTTGATCTAATTTGATTAATAACGGAAACACCACTCATGTCAGGAAGAATGTAATCGATAACGACCACCTTTGTTTGATTATAATTATTAGCAAGTATGCTTATGGCTTCTTTGCCTGTTGTAACAGCGTCAACTGAAAAATCTGCTTTTTCCAGAATATTTGCAATAGACCAAAGCAGTTCTTCTGAATCCTCAACAATCAAAACTTGTGAACCGTTTTTTCCCATTTATTCCTTTTTCTTTTATATCCATTCTGATGGCGTGGTAAAAAGTGTCTAAATGACACATTTGATGAATCCGATTTATATAGAAGAGAAGCATTTCTCATGCCAACAGAAACTGTTTTTAAATAACCATCTGAATTTATAAGTAAGAAATGGGTTAACAAATAAAAGGTTGGAAGCTTAAAAAGGTCGGATGGTATGGCATTGCCGCCCCAATTAGGGCAAGAGTGGGATAGTGTGAAGTGATTAGTGATCAGTGATTAGTGGGTAGTGATTAGTGGGTAGTGATTAGTGGGTAGTGATTAGTGGGTAGTGATTAGTGGGTAGTGATTAGTGGGTAGTGATTAGTGGGTAGTGGGTAGTTTTTGAGCTTGGAGATCAAAACGGAAATCATTTTCCTCAATTCAATGACTCTTGCTGCAAAAAGCTCATTATTTTTAGAATCTATGTAATCAAGTCTGTGGGCAATGATTAATTGTGTGTCTAACTCAGCCAGTGATCCCATAGCGATGTATAGAAATTGTCTAAATTCGGCTGTATGCTGGCGAGCTTGCCCTTCTGCTATATTGGAAGGTACAGAAACCGCAGATCTTTTAATTTGATCTGACAGGGCGTAAAGCACTTCTCTTGGAAAACTTTTAACAGCTTGATAAATCTCAATAACCAAAGTAATCGACTTCTGCCAAATTATCAAATCCTTGTATGATCTTACTTCGCTGCTCATGTTCTCCTTCGTCCACTATTCACTGCCCACTATTCACTGATCACTGTCCACTAATCACTAATCAATTGATCAATTGATTAATTGATATTTCTTAATCTTTCTAAGCAAGGTTTTATAATCGATGCCAAGCCTGCGGGCTGCCTCACTTTTATTTCTTTTTGTTTTGGCTAATGTTTCAATTATCAGCTTTTTTTCCAAAGCCTGGGAAAAAGACTTAACTGTCTCTGAGAGAGTTTTCTTTCCATCATAGTTGGGAATAGATGTATTTATTTCTGAAGTATGAGGCATTATATTAGGACTAAACATAAGGTGTTTGGGCTCAACTGGATAGCTTTCCTCAGCTATGAGAACAGCCTGCCGCATAACATTTCGCAATTCACGAACATTGCCGGGCCATTGATATGAGACCAGTAATTGAAGAGCCGTCTTAGAAATCCCCGCACATTTTTTATTGAGTTCCATTTGAACTTCATTCATAAATCTATAGGCGAGATATGAGATATCCTCTTTTCTCTCTCTGAGCGCGGGTGCTTTAATTGAAAATTCCTTTAAGCGAAAATAAAGGTCAGGGCGAAATTTTCCAGACTTTATATCTTCTTCCAGAGGCTGATTTGTAGCTGCAATGATCCTGACATGAATAGCTTTGGCCTTTTTTGCTCCCAATCTTTGAATAGAACGCTCCTGCATTACTCGAAGAATTTTTTGTTGAGATTGATACGGAAGATTGCCGACTTCATCTAAAAACAGAGTGCCTTTATCCGCCAATTCAAACTGCCCGGGTTTGTCAGCATACGCTCCGGTAAAAGCTCCCTTCATATAGCCGAACAGTTCACTTTCAATAAGGTTTTCAGGAATTGCGCCGCAGTCAACTGCTACAAAAGGCCCTTTTTTTACAGCACTCAAGTCATGAATGGAACGAGCCACAAGCTCCTTGCCTGTGCCGCTTTCACCTTCTATTAAGACCGTAAATGATGTGGGAGCGACCTTCTTTACAAGCTTGAAAAGTTCACTTATATGTTTGCTGTTACCCATAAGTTTGTAAAGGGATACCCGTTCATTCAAAACATTTCTTAAACGCTTAACCTCCTGAACAAGCTCCTGCTGTTCCAGGGCACGTTTAATTGCGAAAAGAAGGTCGTTGTTATCTACGGGCTTTGCGACATAATCGCATACACCTATCTTCATAGCCTCCACAGCAGATTTTACCTTAGCATAGGCTGTAATCATAATAATCGGTAAAGCTGGAATACGTTTTTTTATATCAGCAGAAACTTGAATGCCATCCCGTCCGGGCATCCAATAATCTATTAAAATCAAATCAGGCACTTCTTTTTCCAGGGACTTCAGCGCTTCTTCACCATTTTGCGCCTGGGTTACTCTATATCCTCCTGCCCGAAGAACATTTCCAATTATCCAGCGGAAATCATGATCATCATCAACTACCAGTATGTTCTTTCCTGAAAGATTCTGATTTTCAACAGACATTTTTTACCCCTTTAATAATTCAGCTATTTTTTAACGTTCACAGGTTGCATTTATTCCATAAGAGGTTTTGAAAGATGAACGTCCAACCCTGGTCGCCTCTGGCGCCGCCGAAGGCGGGTAAACGTCCAACATCGAATGAAAAAAAACAAGCACCCAATACCGAACATTCAACAGCTATTTCTGTTTCTTTTCAGCCGTTTTGATACTCGTAACGAAAATCTTAATTAATTCCTCTGTTTCCTGTAAAATATCATCTAATAGTTCAGGTTTTTTAATTAAAGGTACACGCTGAATAAGTTTTAACCATCGCTGGCTCTCCCTGAGTTCCTTTAATGAGATACGAAGCTTATGGATAAAGTCCTTTGGGGACTCCGCTGCCTGAGCTTCACCATGGTTTGGATAAGGTGAAGTCCCCGATCTTAACAATTGGCCCGCAATATGGTTGCCTGTTCTTGTATTTGGTAACTGTTCAACGCTCTTTATGATTCGCACCGAATACTCGAGCAACCTTTCTTCCAGATCATATGTCTGTTTCTTCATTTTTTCATTCAGTTTATAAATTAGCAGAATACCTTATTCAAAATTCGATGTTCGATGTTCGATGTTCATCTTTTTCCCGTTCGATGTTCATCTTTTAATATGTTCGATGTTTACCCGCCTTCGGCGGCGCCAGAGGCGACCAGGGTTCATCTTTTTTCATCATGTATTGCAGGCAGTCTAATAGAAAATCTGGTGCCCTTCCCTTCAATATTTTCAGCTATGATATTTCCGTTGTGTTGCTCAATAATTGTATGACAAATGCTGAGTCCCAGACCTGTACCCATATCCTTGGTAGTAAAGAACGGATCAAAAATACGTTTAAGGTATTCATCAAAAATGCCGGGTCCGTCATCAATAACAATTGCCTCAATCTGGTTTTGCTCAGCAAGAAAACGTGTTTGGAGAATAATTGTTCCTTTTCTGGAAACAGCTTGAATTGCATTCATGATTATATTAAGAAAAACCTGGCTAAGCTTCTCTTTATCCCCCACAATTTTCGGAAGCCCTTTTTTTAATTTGCACTTAAAATCAATGGAAAAAAAATTGGCCTCAAACCTGGCCATGCTCAACATGTTTGTTATGACTTCATTAATATCCACATCATTCCATTCTAATATAGATGGCTTGGCAAACGCCAGCAAATCGTTTATAAGCTTACTCGCCCTTTTGCTGTTCCGCAAAATTATCTGAAGATTTTCATTCACAAGGGGATCTGTTTTCAGGTTTTCCATGCAAAATTGAGAGCATGAACTTATAACGGCCAGAGGGTTTTTTAATTCATGCGCCAGACCTGCCGAAAGTTGTCCCAAAGAAGAAAGCTTGTCCGACAGCATCATGATTTTAGCACATTTTTTCTTGTCGGTAATGTCAATAAATGAAGCCATCATGGAGATAGGATTGCCTTCCAAATCTTTTACCATGTTTGCGGAAACCTGGGCATTAAACTTTAAGCCGTTTTTCTTAATGGCTGTCATTTCGCCCATCCACCCTCCGTCTTTACGCAAAACATTAAGCACCTTGGATACTTCAATCTCCGTTTCCATGAATACCGTAAACGGCTTGTCGAGAAGTTCTTTTTTATTTTTATATGCCCACAGTTTGAGAAAAGAATCATTTGTTTTGGTAAGGTTCCCTTTAAGATCAAAAAAAGCAACGGCATTAATTGACGATTCTATAGCGAATTGCATGATTCTTAATTCTTTAAACGCCTTTTTGCGCTCGGATATATCTCGAGCAATACTGAGTATGGCTGGAACTCCTTCCCATTCCGTCTCTACAGAGTTGGATTCCACCCACAAAGTTTCGCCGTTTTTTTTCAATATTCTAAAGATATAACTGTTGTAAGCCGAGTTATTTTTTCGCAGCCATTTCCTGTAAGTATTCATCACATAAATACGATCATCTATATAAATCATGTCTGTAAAATCCGAGTTCAGCAGCTCCTCCTCGGTATAACCGCTAAGTTTCGGAGCCATTGGGTTCACAAATTTTATTTTGCCGGATTGAACTATTATAATCATATCAGCGGAATTTTGAATTATATTTTTGTATTTGAGTTGTGACTTCCTTAACCGAATGGTCTTTTCTTTGGAATTGCTCTCCATTTCGCGAATTCGGCATTTCAGGTCAACATCTATTAAACTTTTATTTAAATGCAGTTCTCTTTTTTTAAGAGCTTTTTTGATGCCATTCGTGATATCATCGACCGCAAAGGGTTTGAGCAGATAATCAAATGCCCCCTCCTTTACGATTAGCTTTCTCAGATTTTGCAAATCTCCGTGACCGGTAATCATCAGAATTTCTATGTTTCTATCTATTTTTTTGATCAGCTTAAGTGCAGTTATACCGTCCATTTCCGGCATTTTTATATCTAAAAAAACTAAATCTATGGGGTTGTTTTTTACAATCTCGATCGACTCTTTTCCATTAGCTGCAAGAAAAACCTTATGACCTTCGCTTTTAATTACTTCTGCAAGAAAACTACAAATTTGATGACTATCATCTGCAACTAAAATGTTTTTTACAGGCACTTTTCTATCCCCAATAATACTGTTCTTAGTCGTTCCGGCAAAAGCCAGGCACGAAGTTACATATAGTGAAGCGTCAACGACAAAATTCAACGGTCTCGACTTATTAATTATGGCTCTTCTCCAATTTAGTTGGAGAAGAGGGTCTAAGGATTCAAGGGGTCTATGTAAAGCATCCTGATGTAATCCATGGTTGTCTTTCTTCCATATCCTTCTGGCTATATCTTTCTTCCTTAAGCGCTGAGGGTTAGCGCTTCACTGCGTGTCACTCGAACCCTTGAATACTTGACCCCTTGTACCCTCTGAGATTACACCCGCTTAATTAGAAATAACCCACTTGTTTTAGCTTCTCGCCAGAGGCGAGCAAGAATTGACTACAACTAATCGGGAGATGATCCCCCTTTAAAAATA
>Ga0208648_1000530_pt1 | contig 37845 bp, 36 predicted proteins | sample AntAceMetag02UKL_FD_184772 | JGI IMG/M metagenome (GOLD analysis project Ga0208648, IMG submission 184772) | Saline lake microbial communities from Ace Lake, Antarctica - Antarctic Ace Lake Metagenome 02UKL (SPAdes) (version 2) | ecosystem: Environmental > Aquatic > Non-marine Saline and...
AGGATTTTTGTTTGTCTTCTAGGCGTAGAAATAGGCACATAGCAGGCTACGTAACTATTTCTACAACTCAGAAGAAGGACAAAAAGACTAGCAAGATGGGTGGGGTATTTGTTGCGAGTTGCCTAAGTACATTTATACTCAAATATACAACATACTGTGATTATCACGAACAGAAGTTTGCCTGATTTTTAATTTGAAATATCTGTGTCAGATGGTCAATAGAATTGAACTAGTTTCGGTCATTAATATTGAGTCACTTTTTTATTTATTTGTTTATTATAATAATACCTATAATTTTGTACAGCTTTATTAAACCACCTGAAGTTTCCCAGTATTTAGGGGGGGCATATAGGCCGATAGGAACATTTTTTAATAGGTTTGCTACATTGTAGGCAAACCATGTTTAAAATCAGATAGCTCATATATCGCGGACTACACTTTCTAAATAATTGGAAAACTCAGAGAACCTGATCTCAAGGATAATATTGTGCTACCAAAGCATGTTTTATTTGTTGGGCACGCTAAGAGCGCTTTGCCCAACCTACAAAAAATGAGTCTCTTGTTAAAATAATTTTGAACGATTTATAGCCCCGGAATTTTTATATACGGCAGAAAACTTACCTGAGCGTCCAGATTTAGCTTCACATTCAACCGAGGCATCTATTCTAAATTTCTCAGAATTTCTACTCCTACACCAAAATCAGTCGTCTCACAAGTATGAGTTTCTCCAAAGTTGCCGATAAAAGGTATATTTGTACTTTGACCACATTCCCGCAAAAGAATATTAGTCTTGATCGATTTTTGTTGCAGAGCAATATCCCCGGTTACACTTAGCAGATCCTGGGAAATAGCCGATACGATGCCGTCCCCATCTTCTAGATTAGTCAGGTCCAAACTGACCAGAGTAGATTGCCCCGTTCCGATTATCGAAACATAGGATACATTGGCTGGAAGTGGATGAAAGTCCAAGTCATTAAGTATGTTTAGAGCATCACTGTTCGGCCTTAATTCCTGGACTGCGATACTGCCCGGGTTAATGGGCAGCGGTAAAAGATCGCAAATACCGACACTGCTGGAAATATCGAAAAAACCGGTAAAATCGGTAAAATCGAGTTGCTTGTAACATCCTTCGGCCCAGAAACTTCCTTGATGCGGTGTACCAATGGTAATGAGTTTGGCAACATCCTCCCGGTACGCAACTGTGGTTAGCGAATCGACTTCTCGTGCCAAGCCTTGCAAGTATTCCCTTGCAGCGAGTCCCCCCATGCTGTGGCTGACCAAAAGAACCTTTTCCGCCTTGGGATTTTCATCTAGGACTGCTTGTATGATTGCTGCGAGTTCGCCTCCCTGAATGTCTAAAGATAACCATTCATTATCAGAGAAATTTAATGTGTAAAAATCACCAGAGTTGCCTGTACACGCAATAGGTTGATTTGGATCGGATGGGCAACTGATATCCACTGTTTTTGTGTCTTGATTGTTTGTAGGTATTCCGCCAAATGTCCAGTTACCTTTGTTTATCAGGTAGTCTCTATAATGTATCCATGTGTCTGCAGAAGAAGCCACTCCATGAATAAAGATAACAGGATATGGCCTCGCTCCACACCCTGCCTCTGCCAGCCAAAGGGATAGATCACCCAAATCCCGCGGCGAAACATCTTCCGACCCCAGGTAATAAACATGGTTGTCCACTGAAGAAACGCCTAAATAAGAATTGGTTTCCGAGTAATAGCGATAGAGGTAAGGCTCAAAAAACTGCAAGTCTGACACCTGGGGTGAAAACAGCTTGGGATAGAATGTTTGTGCCCAGTTAAACAAGCAATCTACATTGGGTGATGGCAGAGTATCAGCTGCTTTCGCTGGGGAATTAATGGTCACTGCAATATTGAAAAATACCGCGATAACTAGCAATCCTAATGTTCTCGCAAGCAAGGGATAATCTTTGTATTGTTGATCGTTCATGGTCTTATCCTAAGGTTAGGTGTGTAGCAGCTGTTATCAAAGTTGCAATGAAAAAGTCGAACTAGCTCGGATGTTATCCACGAGTTTGCCGTTGCAAATCCGGTCATTCTGAAATCAGGAGAAAATATGTGTTTTCCCATATTTTCCTTAAACTAGACTTAGTTACCTGATTATCTATAACTCTCAGCTATACTTAGCCATTTCCGCATGTTTTTAGCAGGAATTTCGTAAGTTAAGCAAAGATTACCGAAAAAAATGCGGGGATGACGGTTTTTTTAAATCTTCATTCCTAGACAATTAACGCTGTAAATTTTCATTACACTAACTATATACCCTTTTGCTGCGGATGATATACAGTTTTTTTAGCTTGATGACCATCGTTTGTGTGCAATTAATCAACTACTTAAATTACAACTGTCAAAGACAGGTTTGGGTTAGGGGGATTTTTCTGTTGAAAGGGGTATGCTCTGGAATGTCCCGTTTATCTCCATGAATAAGCATTCAGTTTACATATAAGGATGCGGTTATTATGAATGAATTGCACATAGATTTAGGGTTTAAACTTAGTATTAGCTAACTAAGGCTGGCAAGGGTAAGATTACCAGGCCTATAAAATAATTGAATAGGTTGCAGAAAATCTGCATAGGTTGATAACAACAGAGGTGAAACTATGGATATAACAGTATTGGTGACTTTTTTAGCAATTGGCGCCTTAGCTGGCTGGTTAGCTGGAACTTTAATGAAAGGGCGAGGCTTTGGTCTGCTGGGTAATATCGTTGTGGGTATTATAGGCGCAGTAGTAGGGGGTTTCGTATTTAGTTTACTTGGTATTTCAGCGGGAGGGCTAATGGGTTCAATCATTACAGCCACAGCTGGAGCCGTCATCTTGCTATGGGCTGTTGGCATTATTAAAAAGGCATAGCGCTCAAGGTTAGATGCAGTTGGTCGCTATTATAAAATTTATCATAGAAGTTCAGAGTAGGCTTGCTCTAAAATTTAGCTTAAATCAACTCCGCTAGAAAAATCAGTAAAAGGAGCCTTATTTTAAACTTCTATCCGAAAATCAGCTTGAAGTTTAAGCCAGTGTGCTTTTAGTTTGTTTTTATGCTCTTCTTCCATCGGCAAATTTTTCAAAGCTCCAGGCCATAATGTTCGCACCTTTTCCATAGTGTCATCAAGATGCGGTTTGAGCGCACGCCATGGAATACCGGATTTATTAGCCCAATACTGAAAATTGTCTTGCGTCACAGTAAACCATTCTTTCGTTTTCCCAAGATTCAAGGCAAATTGAGTTTCATTGTTGATATAAACGCTGGTGGTTACGATATCGTATGCTGGAGACAGTCTTGGTGTAACTTGATCTTGATACAGAAGGCTCCAGTTTTTTAGATGGGCATCACCATTAGCCAGCAAAATATTCACGAGTAAGCGCCTGGCAAGTTGTTGTGCATCAGATAGTCCATCGCCGGAAAAATCGTAAATCACCTTGCCAATTTGCTCATAATTGGCGGAGTCATATTTTTCATGCGGGTATTTCACTAAGACTTGGGCAAAGTCTTCCATATGAATTCTTGTATTGCCATCACGGTCAAAACGCTTGATTGCAAAAGCCAGTTTTTCATCGGGTAGATTAATTTGTGGTAGCTTATCCAGTTTATTCAACTCAATAAGCTTGATATCTGGGATATCAACACCGGCCAAAGCAGCAAGGGACATTGCGGTGAATTCGTTTAAAGGCACATTTTTATGTTTGGTGGATGGGGTTTTGATAATCCAGTCACCTAGCTCGCCATTTTTAGCCAGGTTATAGCGTCCATCCTTTTCCTTCATGGAAAACTTCATCTGAATGCCAGCGAGGGAGAATTTATTTTCTTGGGTCTTGGCTTCGAATTTTATGGCCTTGGTTTGGCCGTGGGTGGTCAGCACACTCATCGGTACATCTCTTGGTTCCATTGATGTAGCAACCAAAGCGCCCGGCAGGTCTTGGCCGAGATAAGAGAAAATATAAAACTCATTGTCGATATGGGTTTTTAAGTCTTGGGCGATTAATTCCCGTAGTGCACCTTCTGGGAGTAGATTGGATAAAACTGGGTGTAGCCTCTGATTTTTTACCCATGGTTGTGACATGAGCTTTTCAGAATGTGGGAAATTGGGATGTGTAATCAGGCTGAATGTGGGGCGTAACGGATCGTCTTTGAATTCACCTGCAAAGCTCAAAACATTACGACCGCTTTGAAAGCCAGCCAAATATCCTATCAGCCTACCATGCAAGGTCAATTTAAGAACATTAATCTCATCTATTTGATCGCTTACTTGATTATGGGGGCTCACTCTTCGCCCTCCAGCAAATTCTTCCATGGATCATTTGCAAGCGCGCTTGCCTCACTTTGTTTGGAGACTTTATTTTTCAATGTTGGAGATGATAACGTTTCATTCTCCAGAATTTCTTTTACAAGGTTAAGCTTTTCTGTTGGGATCAATACCAATTCACTTTTCAGCCCTTTGGCAATGAGTTCCAGGGTGTTTAGTCTTGGATTACCCTTGGACTCCAAGTGTTGATACTGCTGGCGTGATACGCCGATACGAAGCATCATGTCTTTTTGCTTTAGGCCGAGGGCTATTCTGCGTTTTTTTAGTTGTTCAAGTAATGGCTTCATCATAGGAGACTAAACTGTTGCTTTTTTCAATATAAGAAATATATTAGTTTCTTTTTTATTTAAAAGCAATAGATAGATTTCTTTTTAATATATGGTCAGAATTTCTAGCAAAAAGCAATATATGTATTGCTATTTATGATTTTATGAAAACAGCCCATATGATAAAATCTAATGAAGGTTAATATAGTGGCCAAGAACAGACACATTAAGTTATTTTTGAAAAAAACTATCATCTCGACTAGGGAGAGTTATACATTAATATCATAAGATTTCTCGCTTACGCTCATAATGATTAATCCACGCTATACTTAGACTGCGAAATTGTTAGGAGCAGCAAGCAAACTTATGCTTACAAAATTTAAAATGACTTTTCTCAAGGGTTTTAAGTGGTTATTATTATTTCTTATAGTTATCTTCGTTGCGTCATCATTATTACTGGTCGGTGTTTTCCGGTATTTACCAGTGCCAGTAACGACGTTTATGCTGTATCGGCAGGTGACAGACATTCAGAAAGATAATGATTTTAGGACTATTAATCATCACTGGGTAGACAGCGACAAGATTTCCAAATACGCCTTTGCGGCAGTTATTGCAGCCGAAGATCAGTGGTTTTATCAACACCATGGTTATGATACCGCCTCAATGATATTAGCGATCGAAACCTGGTTGGATGGAGGTCGTCTTAGAGGTGCCAGTACCATCAGTCAGCAAGTGGCAAAGAATCTTTTCTTAGTACCCACACGAAGTTTTTGGCGCAAAGGTTTTGAGGCCTGGTTTACGCTATTGATTGAGGTATTCTGGAGTAAACAACGAATACTCGAAGTCTATCTGAATAGCGTTGAATTCGGTGATCATTTATTTGGCATTGAAGCAGCTAGTCAGTATTATTTTGGCATTCCAGCCATGCGCCTATCCAGAGAGCAGGCTGCATTACTGGCAACATCGTTACCAAACCCTATAAAATTTAATGTAGCGAAACCCTCAGCCTATATGCTTCAACGCCAGTCATGGATACTGCTACAAATGAATAATTTGGGTTATTGAAAATCTCAATTAAAACATACCACTTGCCGGAGCACTTGACGTAATATGACGCCCATCCATGCTTGCACGCAACAACTTGTCCTCGCAGATATATTTCAGCTGGAACCACCTGGTTGTTCTGAGTTTTCGCTCCAATCATTCGCGTTTACGCTACTGCTCGATCAAGCATTTTAGCTGAGCCAGAAAATATTTCGCCCTCTTCTGAATATAATGGGTTAACCATCTTTTGTTTGTCTTACAGAGCTTCAAATAGTGAAACCTCACTATAAGATATGCTGTATCCAGTGATAGCGAGCATTCTTACTTGCAATTTGGAAGCTAATCGCTTCAGTAGCGTCCAGTTATGTTGAAACGGGTCAAGTGTTTCAAGTTTTTTATCGTTCATTAAATTCTACATCCTTCCCATGAACAGAGTCTCAGTTTATTTCAGGCTCATTGCATATAGGAAAAGACTCAATATTATTAATAAGTCTTTAAATGTGTAAAATACTTCTATAAACAGTAATATTTCATGTCAGTAGAGAGTTAATGAACGTAAAAAAGTATTTAGGCGATCTAAATGGCGGCAGCCTTCTAATGACTGAAAGCCGTATCATTGCTGAAATACAACTACGAAAATTATCTGAGAAGCAATGGAAGCAGCTTATTGTTGACGATAATGTATTACAAAAAAAATCACCTCAAACAGCGCACCGTTTTGCCAGTGTGATTCGTAAACGATTAGCAGCAATGGGAGAGCCTTTTACTCAAGCACTAATGGCCGTCCCTGAACGTGCCTATATTCAATTGTTAATGGCGGCTTTTATTGTTCAATCGCCTGTTATCGGCGATTTTATGCGAGAATGTTTAGCTGAAGCACGACGCACATATAAGCCAGATATTTCCAGTGATGCCTGGCTGCACTTTATTGAAGACCGAGTAAAACTATTTCCAGATTTATCATCGTATTCTGATTCGACACTAAAAAAAATGGGTAGTAATATTATTAAAGCATTGGTTGATACGGGGTATTTGAGCACAATACGTCAACGAAAAATTCAACCGGTTTTTCTGTTACCTGAGGTCAAGCAGGTGTTGATTCAGGTAAATAGAGAGGAATTGATTGAAGTCATGGAATGTACCCAGTAATGAGTCAGCACACTGAAAAAGCCTTACAGGCACGTCTTGATCTGGTTCTCGAACGTATAGAAAGTCCAAAATTTCTAAAAAATGATGGCCTAGGTAATGAAGTTGGTTTCTGGATTTTTGATTATCCCGCCAAATATGAATTAATAGTCCGCGATACCCTAGAGCACCTAATCAATAAACTCAACAAGCACGAGCACCGCTTTGAACATATCAATATATTCCAGATACTGGTAGATATGCTTGACTCACGCGGCCTGCTAGAGCGAACTTTTAAACGAGAAAAGCAAGTGGGAACAGATGCGCTACGTAAGACATTAGCAGGCCCACTTAGTCAGGAAAAAATAGCCAAATACATTGCTGACACTATTTTTAAAGATAACGAAGCCTCTACAGCCCTGGAATTTGTTATTCTCTCCGGGCTAGGAAATGCATGGCCTCTAGTGAGAGGACATGAATTGCTCAGTGCCTTACAGGATGTCATGGGCAATACACCACTGATACTTTTTTATCCCGGTGAATACAGTGGTCAAGATCTGCATCCATTCGGCATGATCGAATCCAGAAATTACTATCGAGCTTTTAAACTCGTCCCTGAAAGCGGCAACACACAAACATCATTAAACTGAAGGAATCAGAAAACCATTATGATAGTCGAAGAAATCTTTACCAAGCAACTCACGCGTAATATCAATGGCGTAGTTAAAGCCGAACAAATGGACAACGACAGTGTTTATGTGGAACTTGATGAATATGTCGTTACCCAAGAATTAGACCGTCATTTCAGGGAATTCTTCGAAGCCTACCTTCCTTCCTGCAATGACAAGTTCAACCCCAATACCAAGATGGGCGTATGGATCAAAGGTTTTTTCGGCTCAGGTAAATCGCATTTCCTGAAAATACTCTCTTACCTGATTGAAAATAGAGCAGTAGAAAAAGATGGCGAAACCCGCAAAGCATTCGAGTTCTTCAAAGAAAAAATAAGCGATGCAATGCTTATTAGTGATATCCACCGTGCGGTCAGTAAAGATGCGGATGTTATTCTGTTTAATATTGATTCACGCGCCAATACAGATGAAGCAGAAAACGCCATATTAAAAGTATTTCTAAAAGTCTTTAATGAACGCGTGGGTTATTGTGCCGACTTTCCGCATATTGCTCATATGGAAAGAGAGCTGGATAAACGTGGGCAATACCAGGCTTTTCGAGACAAGTTTACTGAATTATCAGGCGAACCATGGGAAAGCAACCGCGATGCCTATGATTTTTACCGTGATGAACTGACAGAAGCCTTTGCACATGCCAGTCAACAAAGCCCAGAATCAGCACGTCAAACCATAGAAGAACTGGGTAATAATTTCCCACTCGACGTAAAAAACTTCTGTCATTGGGTTAATGAATACATCGAAAGTAAAAATGGCAGACATGTACTATTCCTGGTCGATGAAGTCGGGCAGTTTATCGGCAAAAATACGCAAATGATGCTCAAGCTACAAACCATAGTAGAAGACTTAGGCACAAGCTGTGGTGGACGCGCATGGGTAGTGGTGACCTCGCAAGCCGATCTGGATGCTGCTATCGGCAATATGGAAAAGCGCGATGGTGATGATTTTTCCAAGATTCAGGGCCGTTTTGCCACCAAGCCTTCACTCTCCAGCTCCAATACCTCAGAAGTCATACAGAAACGCTTATTAGCTAAAACAGCACCAGCCAGTCAACGATTAGCTGAGATTTATGCTGATAAAGCCGACATACTGCGCAATCAACTCTCTTTTGATAAGACCACTACAGCAGAACTCAAGCCTTATACTGATGCACCTTCGTTTATTGATAACTATCCTTTTATCCCATTCCATTATGCATTAGTACAAAAAGTATTTGAATCCATCAGAACCAAAGGCGCAACAGGTAAACATTTAGCCATGGGAGAACGCTCATTACTCGATGCGTTTCAATCCGCCGCTAAACAAGTTAAAGACTGTCAATTAGATGTATTAATTCCCTTCCACTTGTTTTACAGCCCCATAGAAAGCTTTTTAGAGCCAGCAGTAAAGCGAACGATTGATCAGGCTTGTGACTTAGACTCATTGACTGAGTTTGATGGCAATATACTCAAAACCCTGTTTTTAATTCGTTATGTTGATACGGTAAAAAGCACCCTAGATAACCTAGTGACGCTTTCTATTGAACAGATAGATGCAGATAAAATAAGCTTAAGAAAACAAATTGATGACAGTCTAAATCGCTTAGAACGGCAATTCTTAATCGCCCGCAATGGTGATGAATTTGTCTTCCTCACTAACGAAGAAAAAGAAATAGAAAATGAAATTCGTCATACCGATGTCGAGCCTTCAGAAATCTCCAATAAACTAGCAACAATAGTATTTGACGACATATTAAAGCGTAACAATCAATTTCGCTATCCCATCAATAAACAGGATTTTAAAGTCAGTCGTTTTTGTAACGGTCATCCCAGAGACGGATCAAAACTAGAAGACCTGGTATTAAAACTAATTTCTCCGCTCGATGCACACTATGAAAACTATTCACATGATCAACATTGTATTAACCATACTTTAGAAGGTGATGGCTGTATCTTAATTAAACTAGGCGAGCACAAACGCCTATGGGATGAATTAACCACATTTATTCAGACAGACCGATTTTTAAAACAAAACTCAGGGCAACGTCCAGAACAAGAACATTTGCTGCGTGACAAGCAAATGGAAAATATGGACAGAGAAAAACGTTTAAGACATGATTTTGAGAGCCTGTTTATTGAAGCCGATTTTTTTTCCATAGGTACAAAATTAACCAAAAAAGCAGCAACACCCACCGCTATTTTAGAAGCGGCTTACAGTTATGTTATAGAAAATACCTTTGCCAAACTAAACCTATTACGCCCAACAACAGGGGAGCTAGCAAGAGAAATCCAGGCGGTATTAATGGCAGATGATGTGGTTCAGGCTAATCTGGATTTTAATGCCGAAGAATGTAACCCCAAAGCGATGCAAGAGGTGGAACAATATATTTCCCTAAAAGTAGAACGCAATGAAGCGCTTTATTTACGTGATTTACTTAACCACTTTAATCGTCGCCCCTACGGATGGCCAGATAATGAAATATTATTACTCACAGCACGCTTAGGACTAGCAGGAAAAATCAGCTTTACCCTACAAAGTATGCCTTTAGCATTAAATAAAGCTTATGAGCCCTTTACCAACAGCCGTAGACGCGGAGAAATTCGCCTACAAAAAATACGCCTACATGATGAAAGGCAACTCAAAAAAGCAGTTACTTTAGTTAAAAGTTTATTTTCTAAAACCTTCACAGGTTCAGGAGAAAAAGAACTCACAGAACTGATTCAACAGGAATTACTGCAATGGCAAGACGAACTTAAATCCTTTTCCATCAAATCTCAAACAGGGCACTTCCCTGGTAAAACAAAAATAGAATCGGGTTTAGTATTACTCGCTGACATCTTAGAGCAAAGAAACAGCTTTGAACTTATTCAACGCATGATAGAGGAGGCCGATGCCTTAGAGGGTTTTGCAGAAGACTTTGAAGACCTGGACGAATTCTACAACAGCCAGTTCCAGACTTGGCAATCATTAACAGACGCACTTAATAATCACCAAGCCAATCGTCCAGCACTAGAAAAACAGGAAGAAGCCTTAAAAGCACTCAAGGAACTAGAGCGTATTTATGCGATGGCAGAACCGTATGGACAGCTACGCCATATAAAACCACTCATAGAAACGGTTCAAAAGATTAGCGATCAATTAGTGCAGGAAAAACGAATTCATGCGCTAGAAAGAGTTGAACTTAGAATTGCACGGATAACGACAGCCTTAACAGAATGTGCTGCACTTGCTGAATTAAAAAATAAAGCATTGCATCCACTTCAAAAATGTAAGCAACGTATTGAAAATACTAACTCAATTCCACAAATCATTAGCGAACAAGCCGATGCCGAGGCTTATGAAGAGGAAGCTGATACACACATTAATGCACATATAGATGCAGAGCAGCTAAAAGCAGAAAACCAACAAAGACGAAAAGTAGCGGAAGCTAAGAAGTCACAAAATACGACTGAATCAAAAGTAGCTGAACCAGTTCCTGTTGCTCCAAAACCCAAAAGAACAGTCACGATTAACCCAGCTGAAATAATGGCAGCATCAGGAAATGGGTTTATTGAAACGGAAGAGCAGGTTGAACAGTATATTGAACAATTACGTGAGCAGCTATTAAAAGCTATCAAGGCGAGTGATAAGGTTAGGATTAAGTAACTAAGAAACCTATCTACTTTAAAAAGAAGGGAAAATTGCACTTAACATGAATTGTAGGGTGGGCAACGCTTTATTGCCCACCATAATCCTGTGATATAAATGGTGGGCAGAAAAACGCTGCCCACCCTACAGGGCTGTTTTTGCCGATACCTTACCCAATGAATTTGGTAATGCCGTGATTGATGCATGGTTAGCCAGAAAAGGGCGTGATAGCCATTCCTTTTCACCACTTGAACGCTATCTACTTTAAAAGAAGGGGAGACTGTACTTAACATGAATTGTAGGGTGGGCAACGCTTTATTGCCCACCATAATCCTGCGATACAAATGGTGGGCAGAAAAACGCTGCCCACCCTACAGGGCTGAACAGTTAATTAATGCTTATATTGATGCTGAACATACAAAAGCCGCAAATGAACAAAGACGACAAGCAGCGGAAGCAAAAAAAGCACAAAATACGGGTAAACATAAAGCAGTAGAACCAGTTACACCAAAGCCCAAAAGAACAGTGACCATTAATCCAGCTGAAATTATGACATTATCTGGGAATGCTTTTATTGAAACTGAACAGCAGGTTGATGATTATCTTAATCAGTTACGAGAACAGCTTTTAGCAGTTGTTAAATCGGGCGATAAGGTTAGGCTTAAATAAATACATTATTTTGAATTAGCCATAATTTTTATTAAATCGATAATCTGTGATTTAGGGCTTGAATCTAACACAGTTTTACTGAACTTTTGGCTATAACTCGACTTTTCTGTAGGTTCGCCACTTAACTGACGATGAAGCATAGACTTACATTTTTGATTTGTGTTCGGAGGGTTCTGATCTAATACTTCAAGTAGCATACCTTCAAGACAAATAGGAGTGGACTGGATAATTGTAATTTTATTTTTTTTAGCTGTTTTTTTATTTTCTTCGGATAAAGGAATGTCGGAATCCATTAAAACATAGCGTTGATCATAATTTATATGTTTGTTTTTGATGGCTGATCTAATAATATCGTTTGGTGAGCCACCATCAGCCGTTTCAATTTTTATTTTTTGTCCTGTTGATCTGTTGTCATATAAATCCTTCATATGCGACAAAAATGCCTTGTCATGTGGACCCTCACCCACAATAATTAAAGAGGCAAGTTTAAGTCGCTGTTTTTTGGTTGCCATTATATTCCTTTATATATTAGGAACAGCATTTAAAGCTCCAGCCTGGTATTTAGCATAAATATTATCATCTGACCTTAGGCCGGAAACCTGATCCAAACGCCAAGCTTCACTAAATAAATCATTTTTTTCTACAAGATATAGCTGATGCTTTTTTAAAATATTTAAAATTTCTGGTGTATGGCAGGTAAATAAAATCTGGGCATTATGAGGGTTAGTATGTTCAAATTTAAATAACTCAAGTATCGCTGGTAGCATATGAGGATGTAGGTCATTATCTATTTCATCTAGGATAGCAACACCACCATGTTCCAGAACGGGTAATATTCGTCTAAGTAATACATAGGCAGATTGAGTGCCACTTGACTCATCAAAAAAAGGCAGTTTAAACGACCCTAGTGCAGATGTATGGTGACCAAAAGGTAAGTGTAGCTTTTTTTCTTTACCCTGCTCGTCAGTTGCCTCAATTTCAACGAGTTCAACTCCTGATAGGCCTAGGTCTAAGTTACACAGTAATTTAGATGCTTTATTTTGAAGAATTGGATTGTCTTTAAAAAATTCTGCACTTTTAAACAATTCACCTTGATGATAATTTTCACGACCGGAAATATTGATGTTATAGGTATAGGTGCTAAAGTAATTAGAGATCTTAGTCGCATAGGCCGAATCATGTATATTTGCGGCAGAAATAATGGATACATTCCCCCTGATTTTTTCTGCTAGTTTTTTAGGGAATTCAAAGCCTTGATGCTTGTATTGATAGCTTCCATTTTTTAATTCTCTAATAAATACATAGCTATATAAATGACTGGTTTTTTTATGTAAAGACTCATATTCGACCTGAGTCGGTGTTGTAATGAGTTGGTATTTATATTGCTCATTTTGAATATAAAACTCTAACTCAAACTTAGATGACTGATCCGGTGTAAGTAAATGTGGTTTAAACGGAATAGGGCTAGTAGGTTCAGAATTTAAAAAAGAATGGGATATAAACCAGCTAAGAAAGGCGATTGGGCGGAGTATTTGAGTTTTTCCTGAACCATTTGGGCCCATAATTGAAATAACTTTGTTTAAACGTGTTCCATTGGCTAAATCTATATCAAAGTAGGACGGACTTGGTTTTTTATTAACAAGCAAGGAAATCTCAGCTTCTTCAGCAAAGGAATAAAAATTTGAAAATTTAATATTTTCTATCATAGTATCGAATTTATAACATATATTTGTTGATTATGTATTACAATCACTCTTCTTTCAAGTTTAATTGACATGGATGAAATAGGAAAGAGCTAAAAAATATTCTATGCTCTTTTGTTCAAACTTAGTTTTACTCGATGCTATTTGACTGCTTAAATCAATAATTCCCAGAAAAGGATAACACCTCCGTTATGAACACCGCCAACATCAAAAAATACGCCCCCTTAGCCAGAAATGCCTTTATCACAGCGGTAACAAAACGGGCCAACGAACTCGGTATTTACGCCAGCCATATAGAAGCAGCAAGAGAAGAAGGGCAAACGCTAATCATTGAAGGGCGTAGTGTCGCTTTAAAACTTAAAGGAGCGCGGCAGAAATTAATTACGCGAGTTGAAAACACTGGCTTTAATCAACTCATGGAACACATCGCCTACACATGGTTTAACCGCTTATGTGCCATTCGGTTTATGGAATTGCATGATTACCTAGAGCATGGGCTGCGCGTATTATCCCCCTCTCCCTCGCAGGGAGAGGGCTGGGGTGAGGGTGGTCTACCTGAAATCCTCAATCACGCTCAAGACGTAGCAGAGGATTTAGGTTTAAACCGTGAGCAGATTATTGAACTCAAACTGGCAGGTAATCAGGATGAATTGCTGTATCGGACTATATTATTAGGGCAATGCCATGCCTTGCATAAAGCCATGCCGTTTTTGTTTGAAGCCATTGATGATGAAACGGAATTACTCTTACCTGATAATTTAACCCGTACCGATTCTATCTTACGCGGGCTAGTTGATGATATTCCTGCCGAAGACTGGGAACAGGTGGAAATTATAGGCTGGTTATACCAATTCTATATTTCAGAAAAGAAAGATGCAGTGATTGGTAGCGTGGTTAAATCGGAAGATATACCCGCCGCCACGCAACTGTTTACCCCCAACTGGATCGTAAAATATCTGGTGCAAAATTCCATCGGACGGCAATGGCTGCAAAGCTATCCTGATTCCAGCATTAAAGCAGGCATGGAATACTATATAGAACCCGCACAACAAACCAAAGCCGTAGCAGCGGCTTTAGCCGCGAACACCCCCGATAGCATCGACCCCGAACAACTCAAAGTATTAGACCCAGCCTGCGGTTCAGGGCATATATTGGTCGAAGCCTACCAGCTCTTAAAAGCCATCTACGCAGAACGCGGCTATCAACCGCGTAAAATCCCGCAACTGATTTTAGAAAATAATCTGTATGGCCTCGATATCGACGACCGCGCCGCCCAGCTTGCAGGTTTTGCCTTAATGATGTGCGCCCGTGCCGATGATCGGCGTATTTTTACCCGTGATATTCAGCTTAATGTGATGGCATTGCAGGCCAGTCAGCAGTTGGTTTTTGATGAGTTATGGCAAAAACTGGATTTAAATAAACAAAGCAAAATCGGTACGACCTCATCAATATTTAATAACGAACAAATAGAATTGAGTGAGGTTATTGATGATAACGAATATCAGACACTAAAAGCATTGTTATCCTTATTTGAAAAAGCCGATACCTTTGGCTCTTTAATTCAAATACCTGAACAACTGACAAGTGCCATATTCCCGTTATTAAAACAGTTGAAGGAACTCGCGCAGCACGGCGATAGTTTTCAAAAACCCACCGCCAGTCAGTTAATCCCGTTTATACAACAAGCGCAGATATTAGCCCAACAATACGATGCCGTGATTGCTAATCCACCGTATATGGGCGGTAAAGGCATGAATCCTGACTTAAAAGCGTTTGCTAAACAGCATTATCCTGATAGTAAATCGGATTTGTTTGCCATGTTTATAGAAAGAGGTTTTGATTGGCTGAATGAGGCAGGCTTTAATGCGATGGTGACCATGCAAAGCTGGATGTTTTTATCCAGCTACGAAAAAATGCGAGAAAACTTATTAGACAATTACACCATTGAAAATATGACGCATATGGGCAATGGCGTAATGAAAATTGCCTTTGGTACGAATGCAACTATATTCCGTAATATTCACCTGAATAATTATCAAGGATTTTACTCGTATGTTGAAAACGCTGATGTCAATGCAGAGGGTGTGCCTTTTGAATTTCCAGTTCAAAATGAACGCTTAAAAACCGCTTCGGCTGATGACTTTAAAAAAATCCCCGCCAGCCCGATTGCGTATTGGCTTAATAATAAAATTATTAAGCAATTTTCTGGAGGAGAGTATTTAGGAAAAAAATATTCTGCTATTACAGGGTTATCAACAACAGATTCTGATTATTATCTTCGAATCTGGTCTGAAGTTAATTATGATAATTCTAAATTTGATTGTGCTAATGCTACTGAATGTATTGAAAGTAAAGTACGTTGGTTTCCAATAAATAAAGGGGGAAATTCACGACGTTGGTATGGTAATAATGATACTGTTTTAAGTTGGTATCAAAATGGTATCGAGCTTAAAGAGTTTTTAGTAAAAAAGTATAATGGTGGAAGTTATACAAAAGATATACGAGGAGAACAATTTTACTTTCATGATACAGTGGCTGCTTCTGCAATTTCATCAGGGATAAACGGCTTTCGATGGTATCCAACTGGGGGGATATTTGATGTTAATTTTAGAAGCTTTATGCCTGCCAATAAAGAAGAAAGAAATTTTTTATTAGCCTTTTTAAATTCTAAAGTCGTTCAATTTTTATTAAATGCATTAAGCCCTACAATAGCACTTAATTCTTCTGATCTTAGTAAGCTTCCTATTACTGATTTTAATAAGGAATTTTGGGAAGAAGTTGATGGTATGATGTTTATTGCAAAAATAGATTGGAACACCTATGAAATCTCATGGGATTTCCAACAAAACCCCTTAATCGTAGGCTGGGTTAGCGATAGCGTAACCCAACACATCGAAGTCACCGCTGTTGGGTTACGCGATAAAGCCGCTAACCCAACCTACAATAAGGCGGTATCCTCGTTCCCACGCTCCAGCGTGGGAATGCAGACCGCGCATGACAAAAACACCGTAGGCATTCCCACCGAGGACGCTGGGAACGAGACATTATCCGACTGCTACGCAAACTGGCAACAACAAAACCAAGCCAGCATCGCCGAAATGCAACGCCTCGAACAAGAAAACAACCGTTTATTTATTGATGCTTACGGCTTACAAGATGAACTCACCCCCGATGTGCCACTGGAGCAAATCACCTTAACCGTGAATCCTAAATACCGTTATGGCGGTAAATTATCCGATGAAGCCTTAGCTCAACGCTTTCAATCCGATACTCTCGCAGAACTTATCAGCTATTTTATCGGCTGTTTAATGGGACGTTATCGACTGGATAAAGCGGGCTTGATTTATGCTCATGCAGGCAATATTGATTTTGCTAATATTTATAATGCTCCCGACTCCGTAGGTTGGGTTAGCGATAGCGTAACCCAACACATCGAAGCGGAAAATGTTGGGTTACGCGATAAAGCCGCTAACCCAACCTACGGAACTGAGCAGCATGACGCAGAGCGTGGGAACGAGTTGAATCCTTTTATCGCCGATGATGACGGCATTATTCCACTCACCGATCAGGAATGGTTTGCAGACGATGCCACCCACCGTTTCCGTGAATTTGTCCGTGTGGTTTGGGGTGAAGATCATCTGCAACAGAATTTAGACTTTGTAGCAGAAAGCTTATGCCTATATGCCATTAAACCAAAAAGCAGTGAATCCAGTTTGGCAACCATCCGCCGTTATTTATCGACCCAATTTTATAAAGACCATCTAAAAACCTACAAAAAACGCCCGATTTATTGGCTGTTCAGCTCAGGCAAACAAAAAGCCTTTGAATGTTTGGTGTATCTACATCGTTACAACGAAAGCACCTTATCCCGAATGCGTACCGAATATGTCACGCCGTTATTAGGTAAATACGAGGCTTCTGCAATCGTATTACAAAAACAAATCGAAGCCGCCAGCAGCACCAGCGATGCCAATCGCTTTAAAAAATCCCTCACCGCCTTAGAGAAAAAACAAACCGAGCTGAGTGAATTTGACGATAAATTAAAGCACTATGCCGATATGCGTATTTCATTGGATTTGGATGATGGGGTAAAAGTGAATTACGGCAAGTTTGGGGATTTGTTGGTGGATGTTAAAGCCATCACAGGTAAGAAGTGATGCCAGAGATAAATAAAGTAACAATAATAGTTAAAGGGTGATTTATGTTAATAGAATTACAGCCTGAATTAGATGAAGTGATGCAGCCATTAGGGAGTCATGCGGTTGAGTTTTTTTTAGCGGCAAGTTTATATCATGCTAGAAAAATCAGTTTTGCGAGTGCGGCACATATAGCGGGTTTAAGCTTTGAAGGATTTCGCTATCGTTTAGAAGAGCATTTTGATAAAGCCTATATTATAGAAGATGAAACTGTCCTTGAAGATATAGAGACGATAGATAATATACCGTCATGAATATCGTTTTAAATACCAGTCCGATTATTTTTCTGGGTAAGATTCAATGTCTTGATGTCTTAAACCAGTGTGTCGATCAAATCAGCGTGCCTCAGCAGGTGATTGATGAATTGGGTGATGAGTCTTTGCCTGATTGTATTCAGATAAAATCTTTATCTGCTTCGAGTTCCGCTTATGTGCAAGGGGCATTGGGACGATTGCATGAAGGTGAATTAGCGGCAATGGCTTTGGCACAAGAATTATCTGCCGACTTTGTTGTTTTAGATGATTTATTGGCTCGAAAAAAAGCACAGCATTTAGGGCTTAAAGTGATTGGTACAGTCGGTTTATTGCTACTGATGAAGAAACGGCATCAATTAAATGCTGAACAAGTTTGGCAACACTTAACGGATCTCACTCAAGAGCATGGGATGTATTTATCTCCAGCGTTGATGGAAACGGTTAAACAAAAATTGTTTATACCCTAGTTTACACACTCAGCGAGGAAATAAGCCATTTGGGTAACAAAAAAAGGACAGCCATGAACTGCTGCCAGCATCAGGTGAGGTTAAAAACCATACTTCCAAAGTGTCGACGTTATTTCGTGCTCATTATATGGAAATAAAGGGTAATTTTAAACGTAAACCGCAGTTACACTGCCTCTATTTATTCACTTTACCCCTTAGTCATATTGGGCGTATGCTGGAATAAAAAAAGGAAATAATATGTTTGTGAGTAAGTTGGGCATTAATGATGAAAAAAATGACTGAATAGCTTGATTGAACCTATGTATGGGTTTTTCTAATGCTTCATTAAGAGTACATGGGCAGAGCTTAGGAAGCCGAATGCTGAGCAAGTTACAAATGAGTGTCAGGCGAACTTGGGGTGATGTATAGAATGATATTGACATATTAAAATATCTGAGGATAATTTATCATAATATTTACGATAGATAGAACGTAGTCTATGTTTAATAGCCCTGCCTGCCTTCTGTCTATTAAACTGTTAGAGCGCACAGGGTGCCCTGCACATTCCGTTAATTTAAAGTTTCGGCACTGTCAGTTTTTTAACCTTTAATTAAAGAGCTATTACAAAAAAGGATAATTACAACATGGCAAGATGCACAGCACCAGTAAATGGTCATCGCTCATCGAGCGCAGCGGCGGCATGTCCCGCATGTAGTAGTCGTAGCTATGGGGGATACTCTTCATATTCGCCCTCGTCATACTCGTCGTATGGGAGCAGCTCCAGCAGCAGACCAAGATGGTCGAAAGCAAGTTCATCTGTGTCGTATACGGCTGCACAAGTACAGTCACTTACACCAATTCGTCAAACTGTTGAGTCGCGAGCAGCAGAGCAACCGTCTCTTCGAGACGTATTCCTGTGTCACGCGTGGGATGACCGTAAGGGTCCAGCCAAAGAACTTCATGATTGTCTCGTGGCGTCCGACGTAAAAGTTTGGTTTAGCGAGAAGGATCTTGCTCTCGGTGTACCGATGATGCGCGCTATCGATAAGGGATTAGCGAACTCACGAATAGGGCTTGTACTTGTAACCCCAGCAATGCTGGATCGCCTCCCCAAAGAGAGTGTTGCTGACAAAGAGCTTTCGGCACTTTTAGCAGGTAACCAGCTCGTTCCCATAATGCATAACACTACGTATGAAGCACTTCGCAATGTCAGTCCATTGCTCGCCTCTCGAAGCGGTTTAGATACTTCAGAAGATTCAATGGCTGTTGTCGCGGAAAAAATTGCCGAACTGGTAAAAATTGAGTTCTAGTTCAAATGGGCTCCAACAATCAAATCCACTTGACCGTTAGTATTTAAAAAGGAACTGAATTTCAATATATGGTTATATCAAAACGAACAAAATTATCACTTTATCAATTTTTGAGTTTATTTTTACATCAAACTCAATATATGTTGCTGGAAAAACATGGTATTTCCTTTGATGATTCCTATGCTATAGGTTATCGTGGTTATGAGCCATTTTTAGAATTGGAATCACCCTTAATAGAATCAGTAATTGATGAAATTGCAAGAACCAGTGGTGATTTACGAAATGAAATTAGCCCAAGGTATAGATTTGATGAACGATGGGGTGATTTAAAAAAATGTTTATTGCTTGATGGGTTTAAGGTTGAGCAAGGTACAGTGCTAAAAATAGACCCATCTATTAATTTAACAGAACCAGTAGAAGATGAGCTAATTAGTGAATTGAAAAAATCTAGTTTATCTTTATCAGGTGATGTAATTAATCATATAAAACAGTCAGAAAATACATTCAGAAAATCAACCCCAGATTATAACGCTTGTTTATCTCACTCACGGATTGCTCTCGAAACTATTATAAGAGGAATTGCAAAAGATGACGGTCTCAGCCTTGCTGAAAATGAAAACAACAAAGCATGGGGTAAATCGTTGTCATTTTTAAAACAACAAAACCATCTTACTCCAAAGGAAGAGTCAGCTATAGCATCAGCTTATACCTTTATTAGTGATGGTTCTCACATACCAATTGGTTTTACAGAAGAAGAGTTTGTTCGTTTTGGACGCAATTTAACGATGTCAGTTTGTTATTTTGTAATTAAACAGTTTAATGGAAAATAAAATACTTTATCGTTCCCACGCTCTGCGTGGGAATGCCGCCCTAGACGCTCCGCGTCCCGAAAGCGAACCACTGAACCAGCCACTTGCAACATCAGCGATAAACGACGCAGAGCGTCAACCGATGCATTCCCACGCAGAGCGTGGGAACGATCATGGTGGGTGTGAAAACGAGACCTCTCTCTTAAAAACCTGCCCATATAAAATACGGCGATTATGAAGCGGTTATGGAATTAATTAACCTGAATATTATTGATGGAAATCTGCCTAAAAAATGCCGTCAGTTAGTGAGAGAATAGGCAGAAATTCATCAAGATGAATTGATTGAAATGTGGGATACCCAAAACTTTCATAAGTTACAGCCATTGGAGTAAGTATGAAATTAATAAACTTTAGACAGTTAAACGGCTATTTTTTTAATTTAAATTTTGAAAATGGCGAGGTTAAAACGGTTGATTTGAGTGAGTTACTTCAAGCATACGTCAGCGAGCAGGATTTAAACTCTGCGCATCTTAATAAAGAATGGGGCTGTTTGGAATTTAATCAGGGAATGGTCGATATAGAACCTAAAACACTGTATCGCTATGCACTGCAAAAAACAGAGTCTAGGCGGATAGTATGTTAAAAATAGTCACTATAGATCCTAAAGACGACTCTATTTTACGGCTTTATTTGGACAATAATTCTGTTATTGATTTTGATGTTAAAGCCGAAATAGAGCGTATCCCTTGCTATAAATCACTTTATGATAAGGCATTATTTAACGCTGTGCAGTTTAAAAATAAACGTGTTTATTGGAATGATCAATGTGATTTTCATCTGGATCAGATTTTAGAGCGTGGGCGGGTTGTAAACTAAAAAAAAGGTGATTTATGTTAATAGAATTACAGCCTGAATTAGATGAAGTGATACAACCATTAGGCCATCATGCGGTTGAGTTTTTTTTAGCGGCAAGCTTATATCATGCCAGAAAAGTCAGTTTTGCCCGTGCTGCCCATATTGCAGGTTTAAGTTTTGAAGGGTTTCGCTACCGTTTAGAAGAGCATTTTGATCAAGCGTATATCATCGCCGATGAAACTGTACTTGAAGATATAGAGACGATAGACCATATGCCATCACGAACATTGTTTTAAATACCAGTCCGATTGTTTTTCTGAGTATTGTCAATGCCTTGATGTCTTAAACCAGTGCGTTGATCAAATCAGCGTGCCTCAGCAGGTGATTGATGAATTGGGTGATGAGTCTTTGCCTGATTGTATTCAGATAAAATCTTTATCTGCTTCGAGTTCCGCCTATGTGTAAGGGGCATTGGGACGATTGCATGAAGGTGAATTAGCGGCAATGGCTTTGGCACAAGAATTATCTGCCGACTTTGTTGTTTTAGATGATTTATTGGCCCGAAAAAAAGCACAGCATTTAGGGCTTAAAGTGATTGGTACAGTCGGTTTATTGTTACTCATGAATAAACAACATCGACTAACGCCTGAACAAGTTTGGCAACACTTAGCAGATCTCACACAAGAGCATGGTGTGTATTTATCCCCAGCGTTGATGGTAACCATTAAACAAAAATTGTTTATGCCCTAGTCTATACACTCAGCGAGGAAATAATAACAAGCGAATTTGATTCATTTTTGTATTTGAAAAAAAACCTACAGGACAAATACCTAACAAGTAAAAATAGGGTGCTTGTTTGGATTACTTGGGGAAAAAGATCACTTTCTAATCATGGGGGCGAGCTATCTTCACGCCAGTCTCAGTATAGTATTCATAATAAATTGAAAGTCTACGTTGCGTAATAAGTGATTGACATCAAGCCTTTATTTTAGGATAGTTGTCCCGTGTCCTGATTTTTGGGGCGGATGAGTTGGTTTAAAAATGAAAAGTCAGGATATTGGATTACTATTAAAACTAGAATGTTTGCATAAACGAGAAAAAGGCATTCTACCTTCTCTTGATAGCAACTGGATAGATTGGGAAGAAAATACCATCGGTGGTGATGTCGAACAGCACGGTTTTTATCATCAATCTATGAATGCAGACGATTATATTATTAATCAATATAGTACTCGCTCGCTTGCTTTATCAACAGGCATCAGCAAATCACAAGTTAACTTGGCATTGAGACGATGTTTTGATGTGGGGCTGGCAAAACGTGATCGACATTCTGGTTTGCCCAGAGTCCATACAAAAGCACTTTTAGAATTCATTGTTTATGGGTTGAAATATGTATTCCCTACAAAATTAGGGGCGGTAACTCGCGGTATTACAACATCATTAGCTGCACCTGTCTTGGAAGGTAAATTAATAAGTACGGGAGACTTATTGCCTGTATGGCCTGATGCACAAGGTAAGACTAAAGGACAAACTGTGGAACCTTTATTTAAGTCTGTCACTTATGCTGTTCGTCGAGATGTTGAGTTATATGCTTTATTGGCCTTAGTTGATGCTGTTCGAATAGGTCAACCTCGTGAGCGTAACCTTGCGACTGATTTATTAGCTAAACGGTTAGGAATATCACGATGAATAACGCAAATGTTCATCGTGAGATGCTTATTAATGTAGCCGTTGGGCTGGGTTTAGATCTTTGTCAGAAAATGGTCTTTGTCGGTGGCTGTACTACAAGTTTGTTATTGACGGACGCATTCACTAAAGAACAAGTTCGCCATACTGATGATGTTGATCTGATTATTCATGTACTTGGTATTCCTCCTTACTATAAATTACAAGAAGAATTGAGATCGCGTAATTTTACTGAAAATCCTGATGTTGATGATCCTATTTGTGCGATGAAGCTTGGAGACTTACGTGTTGATTTTATGCCTGATGACGAGAGTATCTTAGGATTTAGCAACAAGTGGTACAGGGAAGCATATAACACGGCTGAGGATTATCAGTTAACACCAGACTTAACCATTAAATTAGTCACGCCAGTGTTCTTTATTGTTACTAAATTAGAAGCGTATTTGGGACGAGGAAAAAATGATCCCCTTGAAAGCCGAGATATTGAAGATTTGCTTAATTTATTTAGTGGTAGAAAAGAGTTGGTTGATGAAATCAAGCAATCATCTGAAGAATTACAAGCCTATATATCAAGTCAGATAGGGGTATTGCTGGGTGATATGGACTTTGAATATGCAGTTCAAAGTGCTGCTTTAAATGATAAAGATAGAGAAAATCTTATTTTTAAGCGTCTAGAATCTGTCGTAGGGTATAAGAAGTAATGTACTGGCAATGGAATAGCCGAAAGGGAAATGAGCGTCAATCAAATAATGATGCAGTTGGACTTATTAATGGAAAAACTTTTTTCTTTGCCTTGTTGGTAGATGCTGTTGAGAAAAGTGATAAAAGTAATGAGTTTGCTTGTTACTGGGCAGAAACCATAGCGAGTTCAGTTTTGAGTATGGGGACATATCCATCAACTGATGATTTGCTTAATATAATGCGAAATACGCAAAAACAATTAAGACATCAATTCCTTCATGAAACCGCAAGTTATATCGCATTAATTTATAACAAAGATACCCAAAAAAGTCAGGTGCTAGTTTGTGGTGATTGTCGTTTAGGGTTTATTTTAGGTGACATTAAATGGTTAACAAAAACGCATACATTATTAACTGCTTTTGATGATTCTTTAGGTGATGTCAAAAGAGAGGTTATGACTCGCCATACTTTAACGCATTCTCTTAATGCCAAGCGTTTTATTCAACCGGAAGTAATTGCTGTTGATGCACCTCAAGATAGACAATGGATTCTTTGTTCCGATGGTTATTGGGCTGAACATATCGAAGAAAAAACGCTATGGGAAGGGCTTAAAGATGATGCCAGTTGTTTAACAATATCCATGAAGGAATTACCAAGCCAATTAAGTAGTAGTGATTGTAAAAACTGCTTTAGTTACGAACTGGAATGTGATGAATGAAGATGGATAAGGAGTGGTTATGCAAATAGATCAGTTAACAAAAGGGATTGAGGCTAAATTTGAGCAAAGCCGCTTGGTGTTTTGGTATGACCCTAAGCAGAGTTTTAGTGAAGAAATATCTGTAATAGCTATTGATGATGTCACTTTATTGGATATGTCTGATGTTTCGGTATTTGAAACTAAAAAGCGTATTTATCGTTCCCACGCAGAGCGTGGGAACGATCATGGTGGGTGTGAAAACGAGACCTCTCTCTTAAAAACCTGCTACGCAAATTGGCATAAACAAAACCAAGCCACTATCGCCGAAATGCAACGCCTGGAACAAGAAAACAACCGCCTATTTATCGAAGCCTACGGCTTGCAAGATGAACTTACGCCTGATGTGCCACTGGAGCAAATCACCTTAACCGTTAATCCTTATTATCGGTATAAAGGGGTTATAGGGGTGAGGGATTAGGGGATAGAAAAAAGAAGGATTTAACTAATCCCTCTCCCCTAAACCCTTATCCCTTAGCTCTAGCAGAGCGTATGCAATCCGATACCCTCGCCGAACTTATTAGCTACGCCATCGGCTGTATGATGGGGCGTTACCGTATCGATAAAGCAGGTTTAATTTATACTCATGCGGGTAATAAAGACTTTGCAGAAATATATAGTAAAGGGGTAAGGGAAGAGGGATTAGGGGGGGAGTGAAGAACATACTAACCCCTCACCCCTATTCCCTATTCCCTATTCCCTATTCCCTATTCCCTAATCCCTACATCAGTCAGGTTAAAATATGTGACTCAATTACAGGTGAGAAAAATGCTGGCATTATTGGTGGAAATATCGAAAATGCTCAACGCATTACGGAGCAAGCTAATCCCTCGCCCCTAACCCCTAACCCCTTTTCTGCCGACGAAGACGGCATTATCCCTCTAACCGATCAAGAATGGTTTGCAGATGATGCCACGCAACGTTTCCGCGAATTTATTTATCGTTCCCACACTCTGCGTGGGAATGCCGCCCTAGACGCTCCGCGTCCCAAAAGCGAACCAAAACTGAACCAGCCACTTGCAACATCTGCGATAAACGATGCAGAGCGTGGGAACGAGTTGAAACTTTCCAAGCCGCAGAAATCGGGAAAATTCATGCTAATGCAGAATGATTTTTGGCGAAGGTATTGTAAAGAGCAGGTTATTAAGGTTCAGGGACAAGCGGAAGCCTTACGCTTTTATAATTTTCCGTTTGAGGCGGTTGAAGAAGCAGTAGCGAATGCCGTATTCCATAAAGGCTACGATAAACAAAATCCGATAGAGATCCATGTGCGTCATGATTGCATTGAGGTGTTGTCATTTCCTGGTCCTTTACCGCCTGTTGATCAACAAATGTTACAAAGGGAAAAGGTTATCGCTAGAGATTGCCGCAATAGCCGTTTAGGTGATTTTTTGAAGGAGTTAAACCTTACTGAAGGTCGAGGAACGGGTTTACCTAAAATTCGGCGTTTTATGGCGAATAATGGTTCGCCTAAGCCTGTTTTTGAAACTGATGCTGATAATGTTTATTTTTTAACTACCTTACCAATTCATGAGCAATTTAAGATTGTTGATAATAAGTCACGGCCAGAGTCACGGCCAGAGTCACGGCTAGAGTCACGGCTAGAGTCACGGCCAGAGTCACGGCCAGAGTCACGGCCAGAGTCACGACCAGAGTCACGGCCAGAGTCAGAACTTGCTATAAAAGTAATGAAGTTCCTGGTAAAAAATGAACTTAGCAAATCAGAATTAGCGAAAAAACTTGAACATAAAACGGTTTCAGGCGAACTGAATAAGCAAATAAAATGGTTGTTGGATTATGGTTTTATTGAAAGAACAATTCCAGATAAACCTAGTAGCCGTTTGCAAAAATATAGATTAACTCAGTTAGGTATAGAGGGGCATTGGGATTCATTAAATCATTAGAAAAGTGAATAAATTTAATAATTGATTGACGTGATAGTTAAATAAAAATAACATACATCGTATGGCATATAAACATAAACAGGTTCGTTTTTCACCTGAAAAAAATACCTTACTCAAAGAGGAGCGGGGCGTTGGTTTTGAAGATGTATTATTAGCGATAGAAATGGGGCATATTCTGGATGATTTAGAGCATCCGAATACTGAGAAATATCCTAATCAATCGATTCTGGTGATGCTGTTAAAGATTAAAAATTATGTGTATATCGTGCCTTATGTTGAGGATGAGAATACTATTTTTTTAAAGACGATTATTCCTTCTCGAAAATTGAATAAGTTGTATAACAAGGCGGTGGATAATGAGCATTAAATTAGATGATGAAGAACAAGCGATTCTTGATAGTGTCGAAGCAGGAGAATGGCAAAGTCAAGGTCAAATAAATGATCGAGTCGCTGAGTTACAGGCTTATTTAAAGCAGGAAAAGAAAAAAGCAGTGTCCGTGCGTTTGTCTGAAAATGACTTGTATGAATTGAAACGCAAAAGCCTTGAAAATGGTATTCCTTATCAGAATGTGATTCAAATGCTGGTGCATCAATATATCAGTAATAAAATTCATTTAGATCTTTGAGCTCTTGTTTCTGGAGTATCTACAAATATAGGTTGTTATGCAAATAGAACAATTGCTTAAAGGCATAGCAGCCAAGTTTAAGCAAAGCCGTTTGGTTTTTTGGTATGATCCTGAACAGAGTTTTCGTGAAGAACTAGATGCGATAGCTATAGATAATGTGACCTTGCTAGATATGTCTGATGTTTCGGTATTGGAAACTAAAAAGCGTATTGAATTAGATGAACCTGCGACTAAATTTTTATTGTACTTTCCTTATGCAGAGCCTGAAGCGGATCGTGATTGGTTGCTGGATATGCGTTTATACAGTGAACAGTTTTTTGCCAATGCCTGCTCTATGCTGTTAAACGAGTTAGGTATTCCTAAAATGTCATTGCGGGGGCATATTCGCTTGAGGGAAGGCTTTTTTACTAGCAAGCAGCGATTAACGGCATTGAAGCTTTTTGTGACTGAAGATGAAACAGAGACTACTTTAGACCGTAAAATGCTGGCGGTTGTGACTAAGGCTGAGTCTGCTTCTTTAACCGATATTATTTTTCGGTTAGTTAAAAGTTATGCAGAAGCATTATTATCAGGGAGCGATGATGTTGAGTTAATGCTGCAATGTGAGAAGTTTGGATTGCTGGGTTCATTTTGGCTGGAGCTAGAATCTCAATTTAGTTATAAGCGTACTCAGCCTTCATTAGAAGATTTTGTTTTAACGTTATTTTGTACTGAATTATGGAGCCAGATTGATGCTGATGATCGGGACTGGTTGCTCAATAATGTTTTAAAAACAGGTTCAGGTCGGGCTACGGCTTTGGCGTTTATGAGTGCTTGGCGAGATAGTCGTAGCTTTGCTGAATCACATGATGTGATTTCTAAAATTATTGCTCAGCAACTGGAGGTTGATTCACGTTGTAAGTCTTATCACCCTATTCAAATTATTGAGTGTGATACCTTCGAGGTTGTTGAGCAGGCGATTATTAGAGGGTTAGTAGCTGACTTGTTAGATCCCGGTCATAAACTTGATAGAGTGCAATTTGAGCGTATTCTTTCCAGGCGTCTGGTGGGTCACTGGTGTTTGTCACGAAAAGAATATACGGCTATTTATGAAGCTTTGCGCAATGCAGAGCAATTGTTTTATTTACGCCAGAAATTTGTTGATGGCTTTCATTATGCTTCAAGTAAATCGATGTATGCAGCTTATGTAAAAGAGCTTTATTTATTTGACCAGTCTTACCGATTATTTAATGAACATGTTGCTTCGGTATTAAGTAAAGGCGCAGATATATTGCGCCAGCTTGATGAGGAAGTTGAGAATCTTTATACCCACTGGTATCTGTATGAGCTAGGTTTAGGCTGGGATCGTTTAATAGAGTCTGAGCAACTTATAGGGAATTGGAAAATAGCAGGTGTTCCGCAACAACATCAGTTTTATGAGGCGCAGATTGCATCACTTTTCAGGTCAAAACAGACTAAGCGAGTGTTTGTTATTATCTCCGATGCTTTACGTTATGAAGTGGCTCAGGAATTAACTTTAAGTGTTAATGGTGAAAAGCGTTTTAAAGCGGAATTAGGCACACAATTAGGCGTATTACCCAGTTATACGCAATTGGGGATGGCGGCATTATTACCTCATAAAGATCTGTCTTATGACGCAGAGAAAGGGGCTATCGTTTATGCTGATGGATTATCAACTCAAGGGTTGGAAAATCGCAATAGTGTGTTAGAAAAAGTTAAGGGGTTGGCTGTTAGCTCAAAAGAGTTGATGGGCTGGAGTAATCAGGAAGGGCGGGATAAGGTGCGGGATGCAACGGTCGTTTATATTTATCACGATACCATTGATGCCATCGGGGATAAGTTATCGACTGAAGAGAAAACCTTTGAAGCTTGCCGTACGGCTATTGATGAACTAAAAGACCTGATAGGTCGGGTGATTAACCGTTTAAACGGAAGTCGTGTATTGGTAACCGCTGATCATGGTTTTTTATTTCAGCAAAAAGCATTAACTAAAGCGGATAAAACAGTTTTGTTATCTAAACCTGCTGGAACAATAGAGGCTAAAAAACGCTATATTATTGGTGCATCATTATTGGCTGATGAATCCTGCTGGAAAGGATGTATTGCCGATACTGCTAATGGCAGCGGAGGTACTGAGTTTTTAGTGCCTAAAGGAGCGCAACGATTCCATTTTATAGGTGGTGCCAGATTTGTTCACGGTGGTGCAATGTTGCAGGAAATCTGTGTGCCTATGATCGCAATATCTGCTTTGCGTGGTGAGAAAATGGTGCAAAATGAGAAGCTTCCTGTGGGTATCGTCGTTAAAACACAGCCAATTAAGATCGTTAATAATATCGATAAAATAAGCTTTATTCAGACCGAGCCAGTAGGAGAGCGGTTTGTTGCCCGGCAATTAGATATTTTTATTATAGATAGTGCAGCTAATGAAGTATCCAGCCGTGAAACCATAAACTTTGATAGTCACAGTCCATCAATGGATGAGCGCAGCCGCGATGTTCGTTTGAAGTTAATTGGTTCCGCTTTTGATCGTCATGCTCGATACACTCTGGTTTTAGAAAATACTTCGACCCAGACACGTTATAATCAGTATGCCGTCACCATTGATTTAGCCTTTATGGATGACTTTTTCTAATGGATAGTGAACTTATGAGTGAAATTCAGGATAACGAAAAAAATACAGTACAAAACGAAGATTTAGATACGCTACTTAATCGCTATTTTAAAGGTCGTGTGGTTAGAAAAGATCTTACCAAAAAGCTGAAAGAGGGCGCTAATGTACCCGTTTATGTTCTGGAGTATTTACTCGGTATGTACTGCGCGTCTGATGATGACGAAGTGGTTAGCGAAGGAATGGAAAACGTTAAGAAGGTTTTAGCGGAAAACTATGTTCGCCCTGATGAGGCAGAAAAGGTCAAGTCGCTGATTCGTGAGCGGGGAAGCTATAAAGTCATCGATAAAGTCAGTGTTAAGCTCAATCAACACAAAGATATTTATGAGGCGAACTTATCCAATTTAGGGCTTAAGGATGCCTTTGTGCCCGTTAATATCGTTAAGGAAAATGAAAAACTCTTTATGGGAGGGATTTGGTGCATTATCACCGTGCAGTATTTCTTTGAAGAAGGACAGAAAACCTCGCCGTTTTCTATTTCTACTTTAAAGCCTATCCAGATGCCAAACATGGATATGGGGGAGCTATTTACTGCGCGCGAGAAATTCACTACAAATGAGTGGGGAGATGTCTTATTACGCTCTATAGGCATGGAGCCCGTTAATTTAGAAGATCGGGTTAAATTACATCTACTCGCACGGATGATTCCATTTGTGGAAAATAATTATAATGTGTGTGAATTAGGACCAAGAGGAACAGGTAAAAGCCATGTGTATAAAGAATGTTCACCCAATAGTTTATTAGTCTCAGGTGGGCAGACAACCGTAGCGAATTTGTTTTATAACATGGCAAGTCGAAAAGTCGGCTTAGTAGGTTTATGGGATGTTGTGACCTTTGATGAAGTAGCCGGTATTAACTTTCATGATAACGACGGCATCCAGATTATGAAGGATTATATGGCCTCAGGTTCTTTTTCCAGAGGACGTGACTCCATTGAAGCCAGTGCATCGATGGTGTTTATTGGTAATATTAATCAGAGTGTCGATACGCTAGTTAAAACCAGTCATTTATTAGCACCGTTTCCAGAAAAAATGATTGATACAGCCTTTTTTGATCGGTTTCATGCGTATATACCAGGCTGGGAAATCCCTAAAATGCGGCCTGAATTTTTTACCAATAATTATGGCTTGATTACCGATTATATGGCCGAATATATGCGTGAAATGCGTAAACGCAATTTTGCCGATGCCATTGATAGCTATTTTAAGCTGGGTAATAATCTGAATCAAAGGGATGTGATTGCAGTAAGGCGCACGGTATCAGGACTATTAAAGCTGTTACACCCTCATGCCAAATATGAAAAAGAAGATGTTCGTTGCTGTTTGATTTATGCGCTTGAAGTTCGTCGCCGTATTAAGGAACAATTGAAGAAACTCGGTGGTATGGAGTTTTTCGATGTGCATTTTAGTTATCTGGATAATGAGTCATTAGAAGAGTTTTTTGTGAATGTACCTGAACAGGGTGGAAGTAAACTTATTCCAGAGGGATTATCACATCCTGGTGTGGTTTATTTGGTGACCAAAGGTGGTGCCTCGGGACAACTGGGCTTATATCGCTTTGAAACGCAAATGATGGCTGGGCATGGTAAACATACGGTTTCTGGTTTCGGATCTCATGTGGCGGCTAAGGAAGCCATTCGTGTTGGTTTTGATTATTTTAAAGGAAACTTGAGCCGAATAAGCCAGATTGCAAAGTTTTCTGAGTATGAATTTCATCTACATATAGTCGAGTTATATAACTCAGGAACAAGTACCCAAACCAGTCTGGCGGCTTTTATTGCCTTTTGTTCTATTCTGATGAAAAAGCCCATGCAAGAGCAGATGGTTGTTTTAGGCAATATGACCCTGGGTGGAGTGGTTAACCCTGTTGAGGATCTAGCTGGTAGCTTGCAGATGGTAATGGATAGCGGGGGGACTAAAGTCTTATTACCTATGTCTTCCGCGTCAGATATACCTACAGTACCTGCTGAGTTATTTTCTAAGTTTCAGATTAGTTTTTATGCTGATCCGGTGGATGCCGCGTATAAGGCATTGGGTGTTCAGTAGATAAGGCAAGCCAAGTAGGGTACGCATTGCGTACCCTACAGATTATAAAAAACGGCTACGCACTTAAGACGAGACAAGCTATAACCTGTAGGGTGGGCAATCTTTTCTGCCCACCACTAATTAGCTTAATGGTGGGCAAAAAAACTGCCCACCCTACTTATTTTGTCCCGTTTTAAACTTGTAGCCTAAAAAACGATTGAATATTAAATATGTCTGATTATCGGCGCAATTATATAGTAGGTGGCAGCTATTTTTTTACCGTAGTCACTGAAAAACGCAGCCCTATTTTAAATAATGAAATGGCTCGTGATTGTTTAAGCGCCGCTTTTCAATATTGTCTGCAGAATTTTCCATTCACAATTAATGTTATGGTTATGTTACCCGAGTATATTCATGCAATATGGACGTTACCAAAAGATGACACTAATTATTCAAAACGTTGGGGGATTATTAAAAAGCACTTTACCCAATCATGGTTAGATTTAGGTGGTTTTGAGCAAACAATATCCACATCGAAACAGCGTTACAATAGACGAGGTGTATGGCAAAGGCGGTTCTGGGAACATACATTGTGAGACCAGGAAGATTATAATCGACATTTTGATTATCTTCATTACAACCCAATTAAACATGGAATTGTGGAAAATTTATCGGATTATCCGTATTCAAGTTTTCATCGTTCGGTTAAGGAAGGCATTTATCCAGAAAATTGGGGGCTCACAATATGAACCTTATTTCGAGTTTAAAGATTTGACAAATCTTGAGTAGGATACGCATTGCGTACCTAATCAGCTCAATTGAATTTGTCAAAGAGTTGTGCGCTATTGCTAAACAAACCTTACGAGCTGAAAAAGAGCGCGACCAGGAAATACAGAATAATTTTTGGATAGGTTATGGTTTACGAGATAGAACATGAGTTTTGGCTGCAACTGCCTCTATGCATTGATGCTATAGAAAATCTATATGGCCAATAACCTATTGAATCGGAAGGTAAATATCTGGATATTGAAGAGGCTGTTATTGGCTTAAGGAGAAAATTATTCTGACACAAGCAGGTTATCCTCGGGTAAAAGTAGTATTTGAAAACTACAGGCACAAATCTTAAAAGGAAATTAATCATTTCGGTCCCAGGGTAGCACAAGCATTGCAAGCACAGTAAGGATGCGTAAAAAAGGTATAATCACTGTTTTAATAAACAGCTCAAGGCGAGTCAGCCTTGATCAATTCGAGATCATTCTACCTTGGTTAAAAGAGCAAACAATACATTTGAACTCTATCTTTGTGAAAAACCATCACAAGGGCGTGATATCGCACGTATTCTGTGTGCTAATCAACGTAATGATGGGTATCTCCAGGGAGATAAAGTGGTGGTTAGCTGGTGTATAGGTCATTTACTGGAAATGATTCCTCCCGATGCATACGATCCCAGGTATAAGCGCTGGTCATTAAACGATTTGCCAATTTTGCCCCAGGACTGGAAAATGGCGGCAAAAAAATCGACGAGCAAACAATTGACGGTTCTCAAAAAGTTATTAAAACGCAGCCATAGTGTGGTGATTGCCACCGATGCGGATCGTGAAGGGGAAACTATTGCCCGTGAGGTGCTGGATTATTTTAAGTATAAGGGGGCCACGCGTCGTTTATGGTTGTCAGCTTTAGATACGGTGAGTGTTCAACGTGCATTGAAAGCGATTAGACCGAGTATAGAAACGGAACCTTTGTATCATTCCGGTTTGGCTAGAGGACGTGCTGACTGGTTGATAGGCATGAATTTAACCCGGGCTTTTACGCTCTTAGCAAATGATCGACAAGTACGTTCGGTAGGTCGGGTACAAACGCCCACATTAGCGTTGATAGTCAATCGCGATCGGGAAATCTCAAATTTTAAACCAGTTCCTTATTATGAAATTCTGGCTTATTTTAATACCAATAATGGGATAGCTGGTGAATTGCTAGAAACAAAATGGCAGTTTGCTGAACAACTATCAGCAGGGCAGGGCGACGAGCAAAAACGATGTCTGGACAAACAGGTTGCCCAGTCCGTCATTGATCGATGTCAAAATCAACAAGGTTTAGTCACAACCGCCACAACCGCTAGAAAAAAACAGCCACCACCCTTACTTTATAATCTATCGGGTTTACAGCAAGAGGCTTCGCGTCGCTGGGGCTATGGTGCTCAGGAAGTATTGAATCTAGCACAATCTCTATATGAAACTCATAAACTGACGTCATACCCAAGAAGTGATTGTGAATACTTGCCGCTGAGTCAATTTAACGATGTCAGTACGATACTGCATGCGCTGTGTAAAAATGATGCCAGTCTGTGTGATCTTATTTCTCAGGCGAATAAAGCACAACAATCCCGAGTCTGGAATGATAAAAAAGTCACGGCTCACCATGCCATTATTCCAACGCAGGCAACGCCGGGTATTAGTCGACTCAATGTCAAAGAACTGAATATATACAATTTAATTAGGCGCCGTTATATTGCGCAGTTCTTTGCTGATTTTGAATACGATCAAAGTACCATTATCGTAATGATTGACACAGACCCGTTTAAAGCCAGTGGACGTATAGCTCGTGTTAAAGGTTGGAAGCAGGCGCTTGAAACAGAAATCAGATCGGGCTTTTCCAAACCAGTAGGTGAAGATAATCAACAGGAGCTTCCTGCGGTAAAAAAAGGTGAGCAATTACTTTGTGATCATCTCAAACTGTTAGATAAATTAACCCAGCCACCCAAGCATTACACTGAAGGCACGTTGATAAAAGCCATGGAAACCATTGGCACCCAGGTGACCGATAAGGTAATGAAAAAGATACTGAGAGAAACGGCAGGACTGGGCACCCAGGCCACCCGAGCCAATATTATTCAAACCTTGTTCCAGCGTAAATTTATTATTGCAGAAAAGAAATTGCTTAAAGCAACAACGCTTGGGTTTGATCTGATAGATGCTGTCCCAGATACCATCAAAGATCCATTATTAACTGCGCAATGGGAACAGCAACTGGATGATATTGCCAATAATAAAGGACAGGATATTAATGGCTTTTTGCAGCAACAAATATTATTGCTTAATGCCATTGTTACGCAGCTTAAAACGCCACAGACAAGGCATCAATCAACGCCGGTTTCTGCAAATGGCATACTAAATCCAGGCGCTCATTCAGCCAAACAATATAAAGCGGGTGACCCTTGCCCAGAATGCAGTCATGCGCTTGAAATCCGTATAGCTATACGAGGCAAGCACATAGGTCAGAATTATATAGGCTGTAGTCATTTTCCAGACTGCCGGTTCTATGCTTGGCCTAGCCTTTAGTCAAGAGTTCCAGAGTGGTCTGTCTCTGGCTGACATCCTGTTGCTGTATGGCCATGGATTGTTTCATGCATTATTATAAATAAGGTGTAATCAGTAAAAACAACAATGATTAAAATCTATGAGCATCTTTTGCAAAATAAAAAATCTGAAAAGGAATGAGGGGGTAATTATTCATGACTATGGCTAATACTGTGGTAATTCTGGATTTTGAAACCACTGGCCTGTCACCTGATATGGGAGATCGTGCTATTGAAATAGGTGCAGTGCGTATTGAGAATGGCGAAATAAAAGACCATTTCCAGGCGCTGATGAACCCTGGTCGGCGTATTGATAGTTTCATTGAAGGATATACCGGGATTACGAATAAAATGCTGGCAGATGCTCCACCCTGCGAGGAGGTCATGCTTGAATTTTCTGACTTTATAGCTGATTATAACCTTGTGGCGCACAACGCTACATTTGATAAGCGCTTTCTGGATGCAGAGTTAGCCAGAATATCAAGGCAATACTCAGGCAAGTTTGCATGTTCAATGCTTGTCTCACGAAGAATTTATCAAGATGCGCCTGATCACAAGTTAGGAACCTTGATAAAGCATGCAAATATTCCTACCGATGGCGTTTTTCATAGAGCCTTATATGACTCTCAAATGACCACAAAGCTATGGATGGCAATGCTAGGCAATATAAATCAACACTATGATATACATGATATTCCGTTTAATTTGCTGCAGAAACTGGCTAAAACACCTAAAAAGCATGTGCACAATTTTTTACGCAACTGGTAAATGCTTATAGCTAATAATAGGCTTCAGCGGACATTTAAAATTGTGTAACCATTATAGTTCCCCTCCTTGGCAAGGAGGGGCTAGGGGAGGTTTTATTAGAAAAACTTGGTTTTGGGTTGGTTCCTTAACGTCAACTATTTACCAGTAAGCACCCCGTTAGCTTAAAGCAGAAAATAATTTATTATGCATGAAATCATGTTATTTACAGATGGCAGTGTGAATATCCAGTCAAAAATAGGCTATGGAGCTTACCTCGCTGTGTTTGACCCAGGATTATCACTGGAATCATTGAAGAAAAATATAAAAGTGAAGCGCTTTGAGCATACTTCTTCAACCAGACTGGAATTGCAAACTTTATTATGGGCGCTAAATGATATCCAGACCTTAGGGTGTCATCTGCTTGTGCATACGGATTCGCAAAATATTATTGGCTTGCCGGGCAGGCGGGAACGGTTAGAAAAAAATGCGTACCGCTCAAAGAACAATAAGCGCCTTAACAATTATGAGTTGTATGAAGAATTTTACAGAATAAGCGATCAAATTGATTTTGAGCTGGTAAAATTGCGTGGACACCAGGCGACGAGTAAAAAAAATGAAATTGATAGAATTTTTACGCTTGTAGATAGAGCATCAAGGAATGCGCAGAGAAATGAGTAGCGCCAAATTATTTGTTTTCAAAAAGGTTTTTGGGTAAGCCATGGGTATTTACTACAGCTACCAGTGAGATAGCCCAAATAATCGACATCCAGATAAAATCACAACTATTTGAGAGCCGAGTGTATACACTGCTATGGCAGATAATGCATTTCTAAAACGGCTTTTTTACATTGAATAAGGCCAAAAGTCATAAATGAGTAATGAAGTAATTAACCAGGTACCCACTGTAGAACGAGCTAAAGCATTAGAGCAACAAGCAAAAGAGGGGCTTAATCAGTTAAAAGCAGGGCAGGAGAAGGCAATTACTGCCTGCCATAAAATGAGAGATACCAAAGCATACAGCGCATTGGGTTTTGATTCCTATTATGCCTGGGGAGAAAGCACGCTCAATTTGAAAAAATCCAGACTTAATGAGTTAGCTCTGGCCGGTGAAGTTCAGCAGGAATTATTAACGGGAGTCGCTGCTAAAGTAATACTTGCCGATAAACCGGACTCTTTTGAAAATCCCAATACTGTAGAAAACCATACAGCTGCGACTGATTTTTTAGAGTCTGAATTAGAAGTTGAAGAAAATAAAAAACAAGCTTCAGATAGTTTAAGTGTTCAACCCGTTATACCTGTCTTTAGCTCTGCTGAACTATCCGATATTAGTACCCCCCAATTAGTCGCCTTGGCCAAAGCCCCGAAAGGAGAACGGTTAGCCATACTGGATAAAGCGGCAATTGAGGCTAAAGCTGAAGATAAACCTATTACTACTAGTACAATTAAAGATGTTATAAAGGCCTCGGCTAAACCCGTTGAGCCATCAGCCGACGAGAACGCCGCAGCAATTAAAAAGCATCATAGATCAGCAATGGGCAAGGTTAGTAAGTTAGGCGAGACATTAAGAGGGCTTGATACGACACAGGTTAGTAGCGAGGAAGTAGTTAGCTGGAAAGCTTATCTGGATGACGTAAAAGAATCAATCCTGATACTTGAAAAGGAACTTGGCTATGAATGAACTGATAATACTTTAGCTAGTCATATTATGCTGGAGGAACTGAAGAGATAGGTGTTTCATTGGCTGGCTTTTGTCAGCCAAGAGCGGACTAAGAGCTAATAGTTCTTATTTTTTTTATGATCTTCAGGACTTGATATCATGATCATTAAAGGTAATGTATAGTTAGAAAACTTACCTGGTTTTAGAAATGCGTTGCTTCTAAAGCTCAAAGTAGGGAAGATATACTGAAATTGTATATTAATTTGTTCTGTACAAATTTGAAAACTCTTTTCGTAATGGTGATAGCGAAAATAGGTATCCGGTATAAATTACAGGGAAAGTCTAATTTTTTAGATAAACAGCCAAAAAAACTAAAAAAGTTCTTGACAGGTTTTTTGTGTAAAAAAGGCATTTTCAACAGAAAGTATCTATCGTACTGTTT
>Ga0208648_1000532_pt1 | contig 37793 bp, 25 predicted proteins | sample AntAceMetag02UKL_FD_184772 | JGI IMG/M metagenome (GOLD analysis project Ga0208648, IMG submission 184772) | Saline lake microbial communities from Ace Lake, Antarctica - Antarctic Ace Lake Metagenome 02UKL (SPAdes) (version 2) | ecosystem: Environmental > Aquatic > Non-marine Saline and...
GGTTGTGAATACTTTCATTCAGATTATATTTACTTCAACTGATTTGATTATACTAAAATGCATCCATACTAACTTTGTGTCGTTTGCTTTGTTTCAAAGAACTGCTTCTCTATTTTCATAAAACAAATCTAAGCAATTATTAAGTTTTTTTATTCAATTAGCTTATTTCATTTCATATAAATATTTAAACCTATTTCTGTTTCAATAAAATTAATGCTTATTCTTTGCATATTATTTCCCCAGTCATTGTTGGTTCCAATTGCTGTGCTAATTGAAGAACCATTGAAAAATTCTTTCTTCATACCAGCGGTAATATCAGATGAGTATCATTTCATATAAATATTTAAACCTACTTTTATTTTAACTATTAAAATATTCATAGTTGTTTTTGTTAACACCTATAACTATTAATATATAATAAGTTAAAAGCTTGCAACCCTTATTTTCCTTTTTTCTTGACAATATCGCTTGGCAATATAAAAAGTCAAAAATTATTGGTTTTTCTTCACCAAAATTATTCCTATGTGTACAGTCTTTAAAACATCCTTTTATAAAAACCAACCTTCATTATTGAAAACACATAATGCTCTCCAAAAACGGATAAAGTCTAATCCCGAAGCCTTTCGGGAGCAAGATTAATGCGAATTCGCCGAATAATCCTGTCTAATTATTGTGTGCAGTATTAGTTTTGTAAATTTATCACAGTAAAATATGTTCCACATACGTATTCCAAATCCCTAATTAAATCAAGATAGTTATTCTCCAATTGAAATAATGACTGGTTTGTATTTACTAATGACCTAAATACCTGTATATAATTATCTACGCTTTCTTTACCAGTTATATAAGATTGTTTCTTTGAGGCATAAGCCCTTTCCCATGATTTCAAACTTGAAGATGTACTTATCATTTGTTCCTTTTTCTTTGTAAGTGCATCTTTTAATTGAAGGATTTCGGATTGTATCAGTTTTCTTCTGTCAATTATAGTATATTCTATTGCATTAATATCGGCATGGGCTTTAGCAATTGTATTTTCTAATACTTTACGGTCATTTATTTTAATTTTTAATCCTGCATCTGCCATAAAGAAATTATCTTGTTTTGTGCCTTCCAATAATTCATAGAAATTATACCGTCCGCCGGTTGTGGCATATATATCCCATTTGCCTTTTTCTGCCAATCGCTTTTTTTCTTCTGCATTTTTTTTTATGATTCCCAATACCTTAAATTCTGTATCATTATTTAAGGCTTGTTGAAATATTGTATCACTCGATTCCTTTATATAATATTCACCAAAATAACCCGGTTCGTTAAAGTCTATTTCAATTTTCATCAATTGGTTTAGGTCAATATAATTGACATTCATAAATCGTTGCATATTGAGTTGTAAAGAGTAAAGTGTGATTTCCCAACCTGTTATTTCTGAGTTAAGACTAGTTATTTCACCTTCAATTTGTTCTTTGTCACTTGAAGAGAAATTCAATGTGTCATTTGAAATTAGGATTTGAAGTTTAGACCTATAACTTTTAAGCATTTCATATATTTTGATCCTGGGGACTAAGTCGTAATATTGCTCTAACGAAAGTTTTATGTTATCACGAACCGCATCAACATAATCAAGATGTTTAGTATATAATTCATTTTCTTCGAAAGTCCTTTTTATTATCCTTTCAAGTGTCCGGGAAGATGAAAAAAGAGGAATACCTACTTCTGTTTCAATAAAATTAATGCTTATTCTTTCCATATTATTTCCCCAGTCATTGTTGGTTCCAATTGCTGTGCTAATTGAAGAACCATTGAAAAATTCTTTCTTCATACCAGCGGTAATATCAGATGAGTATTCTCTATCAGAGTTTGCATTTATTTTAGGTGCAACAATTAATGGGTTAAATTGTGTGAATTCACTTTCAAAAAGCTTAAAATTATATTTTGCAGATTCCAAATGGTAATAGGCAGACTTTATCCTATCATTATTATTAAAAGTAATTTTTAAAATATTCTCTGGGTAAAGTAAAGTTGTTGAGTCAATACCAATCTGTCCATGTATTGGCAAGTAGATAACAATTATTAAAGCACAAAAGAAAAATTTCATATTTTTCATTATTTATTCAATCGCAAATTTACTTTTTAATTTCTTTCTCATTGCAGGCAATTATAAACAAATAAGCCATATTAGGGAGGATATACCATGCAGACCTACATTTCAATGACAAAATTATCACCCGATCTTTCGCTTCAGATGAAAGACAGGTCAATGAAGTTTACAAAGTTTAATAGCAATGAGCAGTACTCACAATGGAAACAAGGTATAAGGGGAACAGATGTCTTGGCCTTTATACCTTTATACCCCTAAACCTTTATACTATTCCACATTTACAGGTTTTTTGATTTTAGAAGTTCGTTTATTTCTTTTAAATATTTGTTTTCCTGCTCGAGAAGACCGTTTTTGTTTTTTAGAAATCTGTTTTCTTCTATGGTTTGCTGTGTTTGCTTAGCGGTTTTATCGCTTTCATGGATGAAATATTGAAAGAAGTTATGGTTTAGGGCTTTGGAGATTTCATTAAGGCGTGAGAGGTGCATGTTGTTTGAGTTTAGTATGCGGTAAAGTGCCTGCGGGCTAATGTTAAGCTTTGATGCAAGGCTTGAAATTGAGATTTTGTTAAGGTGGCAATGATTTTTGATGATGTTTCCTATGTTTTTCATAGCGGATGCTTTTATAATTTTAACAAATATACGATATTTTAAACGTTATGTTGATATAAATAAACTTAATATTGACTTTAATAAACTTATTATTGACTTTAATAAACGGTATGTATATTTTCATAAACCGGATATTGAATTTTGTAAACCGGATGTATATATTTATAAAACGGATGTTGAAATTATTAAACCGGTTCTTGAATATCATTGACCGGATGATGTCATTATTAGGTTGGATGCTGTGGTTGGAAGGCGAAAATGAGAAGGCTAAAGGCTAATGGCTAAAGTGGAAAGGAAAAAGCAAGGAAGTGCTTGGGAACAGGGAGATTATTAGTAATTGGTGAAGAGTGATTTGAGATTTTAGAATAAGAGTTCTTTATTTTGCTTTATGTTGTGATAATGTGAGTAAATTATTGAAAAATATTTTATATTTTATTTTCTAATATGGATTATTTTTTGTTACTTTGTTGGAGATTTAATTTTAACAGATTTTTCTACTTGGTCTTATTTGGAATGAAAAAACAAAGAAAACCTAATACATAACATTATTAAAAGGAATAAATAATGGCAACAAAAAATGATTATTGGACGAGTAAAAGAAGTGATGGTAAATGGTCGGTTAAACATTCTGGAGCACAAAGAGCCTCCTCCCTTTTTGATACACAAGAACAAGCATGGAAAGAAGCAAGGCGTTTAGCAAGAACATCTGGAACCGAGGCTTATTTAAAAGATAAGGATGGTAAAATTCGAGCTCGAAACAGTTATGGAAATGACCCATTCCCACCAAAAGGATAAAGCTATGAGAAGGAAAAAGATACCTTTTGCATTAATTTATGATTTTGACGGAACTCTTTCACCCGGTAATATGCAGGAACGTAACTTTATTCCAGCAATTGGAATGAATAAAAAGAATTTTTGGATTGAAGTAAGTTCAATAACAAAAACACATCAAGCTGATAATATCCTTGTTTATATGAAACATATGTTAGATAAAGCAAGTGCAGCTTCCGTTCCTGTGAGAAAAAAAGATTTTAAAGACTATGGGAAAGATCTATCATTTTTTAATGGAATTCTTTCATATGTAAATGGGGGAAATCAAGAGGACGGTTGGTTTGATCGAATAAATAAATACGGAATTGAAAGTGGAATAAGAACTGAACATTACATTGTTTCATCTGGCATACGTGAAATGATAGAGGGAACAAAAATTGCTAAAAAATTCAAATCCATTTATGCTTCTTCTTTTTTTTATGACCATAATGGAGTAGCTGTTTGGCCAGCTCTTGCAATCAACTATACGACGAAAACACAATATATTTTTAGAATTAATAAAGGATGCCATGATGTTAGCGATGATAAAATAATCAATAAGTTTATTCCAGAGGCAAATAGAGCAATTCCATTTTCAAATATGGTTTATATCGGAGATGGAGATACAGATATTCCTTGTTTTAGATTGGTTAAAGATAGAGGTGGTCATTCAATAGCTGTTTTTAAACCAAACACCAAAGGGGCAAAAAGTAAAACTGAAAAATTAATAAATGAAGAAAGAGTTAATTTTATTGCCCCTGCTGATTATAAGAATGGTTCTAATATTGATAAAATTGTTAAAAACATTTTAGACAAAATACAAGTAGAAAAAAGCATTAACGACTTGAAAAACTGTTGAGTGAAATAGAAACCACCCAACACACAATATAAAATATTAATATGGATTCTTTAAACAATTTAATTACAGATTTTTCGATTGACAAACTGGAGCAATTTTTCAGGCAAAAAATAAGCACATTCAAACCTGATGAAGAAAACTATGAGTATTTGTTTGAAGACAATGAAAATATAATTGAAAATTACGAAGATATTGAAAAAATTGGAGAAGCCGATATTAATAATTCAGACGATTTAATTATTATAACAGCAAAAACAATAGCCCAACTCACTAATAGAACAGGAAAGAAAAGACAATTTGAAATTGCAAAGAGAATACTGAAAGAAGAAAATAAAGATGCTGCATTTTTTGTTTTTTACGATGAAAACGGCAATTTTCGGTTTAGTTTAATACGTGCTAATTTTCATGGATCAAAAAAAGATTTTACTGATTTTAAACGATACACATATTATGTTAGCCGCGAATTCACGAATAAAACATTTAAGGCCCAAATCTCAAAAGCTGATTTTAACGATTTAAACAGCATTCAGGAAGCATTTAGTGTTGAACCGCTTACTAAACAATTTTATGAAAAACTACAGCATTGGTATTTCTGGGCAATTGATAATGTTAAATTTCCTGATGATGCCGAAGAAGAAAAAAACGGCAGAGAAATTGCAGTTATTAGACTGATAACCCGCTTGATGTTCATCTGGTTTATGAAGGTTCGTGATCTCATTCCAGACGACTTATTCATCGAAGATAATATAAAAAAGATTTTAGAAGATTCCGATCCCGAAGAATCAACTTATTATAAAGCTATTTTGCAGAATCTTTTTTTTGCCACTTTGAACACAAAACAGGAAGATAGAAAGTTCAGATGTGAAGAAAGATATAATAAAGGATATAATCCCGATTTCGGAAATCAGAATTTATTTCGTTACCATGATTTATTTAAAGATTCCGAATCATTAAAAATTTTGTTTGAAAAAATTCCCTTTTTGAATGGCGGTTTATTCGAGTGTTTAGATTATAAACCAAAAGGAGGAGATAAAGATGAACGGAAATACATTGATGGTTTTACTGCAACAAAAGGTAAACAGCCGAAAGTTCCAAACTTTCTGTTTTTCTCTGAAATCCAGAAGAAAGACATCAGTAAATTTTATGGGAAAAAGAATAATACCTACGAAGTAGAAGGTTTGATCAATCTACTAAAAAGCTTCAATTTTACAATCGATGAAAACGAGGCTGATGATATCGAAGTTGCTCTCGACCCGGAACTACTTGGTTCTATCTTTGAAAATCTACTTGCAAGCTATAATCCCGAAACAGCTACCACTGCCCGCAAAGCAACCGGAAGTTTTTACACTCCGCGAGAAATTGTGAATTATATGACGAACGAAAGCTTGAAACAATATTTCATCACTCATCTTAAAACTGACATTTTTGCACAAACAGAATTAGAAAATAAGTTGGATTCACTTATCAAATCTAACAATTTAGAAAATCCGTTCAACACGGAAACTTCCCAAAAAATTACTAAATTAATTAATGATCTGAGAGTTGTTGATCCTGCTGTTGGTTCGGGAGCATTTCCGATGGCAGTACTCAATAAACTTGTTTTTATTCTTTCAAAAATTGACCCTGATAATACTTTCTGGAAAAATTCTCAAATTAATGGCGTTAAAAAAGCTGTTAGTGATCCGGTTTTGCTGAGGAAACTTATTGAGCACATAGAAAGACAATTCAATGAAAAAAATGCTGATTACGGTAGAAAACTATATTTAATAGAAAAATGTATTTACGGGGTGGACATTCAGCAAATTGCCGTGGAAATTGCCAAGCTCCGTTTCTTTATCTCTTTACTTGTTGACGAAAAAATTGATTTTGATAATATTGAAAACAATTATGGAATTGAAGCTTTACCAAATCTTGATTTTAAACTAATGCAGGGCAATAGTCTTATTTCAGAATTAATGGGGATAAGTTTTGATTTTGATGAAAAAGAGAAAATCAATTTAATAATTGAAGAAACAAAAGAACAATTAGTAGATGTAAAAAATAAACAAAAAAAGATTGAATCAATTTTTTTTAAAATTTACAATACAGAAAAAAGGCAAGATGAAGAACTGAATAAAAAATTAAAAGAACTTGCTAAAACAAGAAATAAATTAGAGAAAGAATTAAAGCAATTATATTACAATAGTAAAAGAAATAATAATGAACACTATAAACTACTTGTTAAACAGTTTGAAGAACTGAAAAACGAATACCAAAACGAAGCGGATAAAGAGAATAAAGACCAACTGCGTGATAAAATTGAAAAAATTATTTTAACAATATTTGATGAAAAAATGAACCAACATATACCGCAGTTAAAGAATATTGAAGAAAAATATTCTACTTTACCTAATAGGCCTCAACGCGAAAAGGCAATCGCTGAAGATAAGCAAAAACTAACAAAAAATCTTGGATTTGATATTGAACAAATTGAAAAAGATTTAATTGCTTACACCGAAGGAAGAAAATCCAAAGATTTCTTTTTATGGGATGTCTATTTTGCAGAAGTGTTTTCTGGAAAAGGTGGTTTTGATATTGTGATCGGTAATCCGCCGTATATCCAACTACAAAAAGCTATAAATGGAAATGAAAAATTTGCAGACCTATATAAAAATGAAATCTATGAAACTTTTGAACGAACCGGCGATATTTATACTCTGTTCTACGAAAAAGGAATAAATATTCTTTCCGAAAATGGATTGCTCTGCTATATAACTTCCAATAAATGGATGCGTGCAAACTACGGAAAATCTTTGCGTAAATTTTTTAGTACAAAAAATCCTCTTAGATTAATTGATTTAGGACCCGGCGTTTTTAATACCGCAACTGTAGATACAAATATCTTACTTATTGAAAATTTCGTACAGACGCACAACCGTGCGTCTCAACTAAAAGCACTTACGCTTACCAACAAAGAAAAAATAAACGCTTTAAATAATGAAGATTTTATAAGCCTTACAAATCTTTCTGAAGATAGCTTAATAATTCTTTCTCCTGAAGAACAAAAAATAAAACTAAAAATTGAACACATTGGCACTCCACTGAAAGATTGGGATATCAGTATTTACAGAGGTGTTTTAACCGGATTTAACGAAGCCTTTATTATAGATGGTAAAACCAAAGACGAACTAATTGCCAAAGACTTCAAAAGTGCTGAAATTATTAAACCCATTTTACGCGGTAGAGATATTAAAAGATATAAAGCTGAATTTGCTGATTTGTGGTTGATTTCTACTTTCCCAGCTCTTAATTTGAATATTAATGATTATAGTGCAGTAAAAGAATACCTTGAACAATTTTTACCAAAGATTAAACAAATAGGAGAAACCTATATTGATGAAAATGGGCAAAATAAAAAAACTAGAAAAAAAACTGGTAATAAATGGTTTGAAACACAAGATCAAATTGCTTATTATAAAGAATTTGAGAAAGAGAAGATTGTGTGGAAAAGAATTGGGTCTGTTATTCGTTTTAGTTATTCTGAAATAGGCGAATACTGTCTTGATAGTACAGTAATAGCAGTTGGCAATAACGTAAAATATTTAACGGCTCTACTAAACTCAAAATTACATATCAGAGAACTTCTAATTAATTCACCAAAAACAGGGACTGGTGATGTAATTATTAGTGTTCAGGCTTTAACTCCATTATTAGTTCATTTACCAAACGATAAAGGTGTAAAATCCTTTGAAGCAATAGTAGATAAAATCATCTCCAAAAAACAATCCGGCGAAGACACAAAAGAACTCGAAGACAGAATAGATTTAATGGTTTACAAACTCTACAACTTAACCTACGAAGAAGTAAAAATAATAGAGCCAGAATTTGAAATGAGCAAAGATGAATATGAAAATTATGGAAAATAAAAAAATAGCAATATTTCAAAAAAAGGAGATTCGAAAAATCATTTATAAAAATGAGTGGTGGTTTGTTATAGAGGATGTCGTTTTTGCCCTTACTGATTCTAAAAACCCTAAAGGGTATATTAAGGATATGAGAAGACGAGATTCAGAACTTTCCAAAGGATGGGGGCAAATTGCCACCCCCCTTTCGATAGAAACTACCGGTGGTGTTCAGAAAATAAATTGTGCAAATACTGAAGGCATATTTCGCATAATACAATCTATTCCCTCACCAAAGGCAGAACCTTTTAAAAGATGGCTCGCAAAAACAGGATATGAAAGAGTGCAGGAAATTGAAGACCCCGAACTTGCAACTAAACGAACAAGAGCTTTATATCAGGCAAAAGGTTATAGTTCCGATTGGATTGAAAAACGAATGCGTGGTATTGCAATCCGTGAAGAACTTACTGATGAATGGAAAAACAGAGGCGTGAAAGAACAAATAGAATATTCAATATTAACAGCAGAAATAAGCAAGGCAACTTTTGGAATGACGCCAGGAGAATACAAAGAGTTGAAAAACTTAAAAAGAGAAAATCTAAGAGACCACATGGATGATCTTGAGCTAATATTTTCTATGCTTGGCGAAAGAGCTACTACTGAAATAACTCAAACAAATGATTCGCAAGGCTTCGGCAAGTTAAAAAAGGATGCCAAAGAGGGTGGAAAAATTGCAGGAGATGCAAAAAATGCACTTGAAAAAAAGACAGGTAAAAAAGTAAGTACAAATGAAAATTATCTTGATACACCTGAAAGCAAAAAAAGAATAAAATAGCTATGAATAATAATTTTATAACTAATTCAAAAGATGCAATAAGTTTAAAAGAACGCCTGCAAAAATTGATAAGTGCAAGTAGCGAACTAAAATTTCTCGTGGGTTTCTTTTATTTTTCAGGCTGGCAGGAGATTTATAAAAGCCTGCAAGAAAATGACAATGTTGTTTTGAAAATATTGGTTGGATTACAAGTAGATAAATATTTATCAGGCATCATTGAAATAGAAAACAAAGACGATAGTTTAAGCTATGAGGAACATTTTACACAATTTATCAAATCTCTCGGCTATGCTATTAACAATGCCGAAATGGATAATGAAGAATTTTACAACCAGATAGAATTTTTCATCAAATTGTTGGAAGAAGACAGACTGATAATTAAAAAAACGCTCAATCCCAATCATGCAAAAATCTATATTTTCAAATTACAGCCAAATATATTTAATCTTGAAGGACAGTTTATAACCGGGAGCAGCAACTTAACCAAGGCAGGCTTGCACAAACAAGAAGAATTTAATGTCGAAATAAGGGATTACGGTTTCGATACAGCTGAAAATTATTTTAACGAACTTTGGGAAACTGCCATTCCAATAACCGAAGCTGAAAACGGTAAAAATATAATAGTTGAATTTTTAAAAAATAAAGCACAGTCTTCTTTAATAACACCTTACGAAGCCTATGCTTATATTTTAAAAACATATAATGACTTACAGGAAAACAAAAAAATAAATTCATTTCTCGACCGTATTCTCGAAAAAAACGGTTTTGAAAAATATACATATCAAAAAGATGCAGTAAATCAGGCGTTAAACATTATTGAAACCTACAACGGTGTTATTATTGCCGATGTGGTTGGTTTGGGCAAGTCAGTTATTGCTTCGCTCATTGCAAATCAAATAGGAAAAAGGGGGTTAATCCTTTGTCCCCCGGGACTAATCGGAAACCAGGAAGATAGCTCAGGCTGGTGGGAATATTTGAATAAATTTAAACTTAACGAATGGGATATTAAAAGCACAGGAAACATTGAAGCAGTAGCTGAATCAATCCGTAAAAATAATTTGGGATATAATGCTGTAATTGTTGATGAAGCACACAGGTTTCGTAATCAGGATACTTCAGCTTATGAAGCATTAACGGATATTTGCAGGGGGAAACAGGTGATTTTATTAACAGCAACCCCTTTTAATAATTCGCCTGCCGATATTTTTTCTTTGCTCAAATTGTTTATTGTACCCGGACAATCGGGAATAACCATAGAGGCAGATTTGGAAGGCAGGTTTAATTCTTATAATTATAGGTTTAAAAATCTTTCATTAATTCTTAAAAATCACAATTCCTCAAATCAAGAAAAAAGGCTAAAAGCAGAGAAACACTATATTAAAATGTTTGGAGAAAAACCTCCTGTAGATATTTCTATTGTTAGAAACAACGTTGCCTTAATGGCAAACGATATAAAGAATGTTATTACACCTGTAATTATCAGACGAAACCGATTAGACTTAAAAAGTGATTTTGAATATAAAAAAGAAATACAAAATCTTTCGGAAGTAAAAGATCCAATAGAGTTATTTTACGAATTAAGTACAGAACAATCGGAATTTTACGATAGAATAATTAAAGATTATTTTAGCGAGGATGGATTATTTAAAGGTTCTATTTACAGACCTTTTGAATATGAATCCAAATCAAAAAAGAAAAAGGACGAAGAAGCGAACCGAACATTCCAACAACAGCGGAACTTATTTGATTTTATGCGACGTTTGCTGATCAAACGATTTGAAAGTTCTTTTGGTGCTTTTGATAAAAGTATCGAACGCTTTCTGCGAACGCATATAATGGTAAAATCATTTATAAAGAGTTCAGGAAAATATGTATTGGACCGTAAAGTGATTGACTCAATTTACAACGATGAAGATACTGCCGATGATTTTACTTTGGAAGCCATCGAAGAAGCATTGGAAGAATTTAAAAGAAATGCAGTAGGTCAAACCTTACCCAAACACACGAAAATTTACGAAATAGATGAATTTGAATTTAAAGATAAATTCTTAAAAGACATAGATGATGATATTGCTTTATTCCAGCTTATTAAAGAAGAAATAGAAACATTAAATTTGGTTAATAACGACCCAAAACGAAGAGCCGTTCTAAAAAATGTAAAAAAGGTTCTAAGCAAAGAAAATAATCCGAAAAGAAAAATTATTTTATTTACTGAATATACCGATACGGTTCGTCATTTGAAAGCTTATTTCCATAAAGAATTACTCGGTAGAGTTTTAATTTGTGATGGAAATATTTCTAAGAAATTGGCTGTTGAATTAGATTCAAATTTCAATGCTAAGTATGAAGAACAAAAGAACGATTACGATGTTCTGCTTACAAGCGATAAACTTTCGGAAGGTGTTAACCTAAACAGGGCAGGATTAATAATAAATTATGATATTCCCTGGAACCCTACAAGAGTAATTCAACGTGTGGGGCGTATTAACCGTATCGGGACAAAAGTATTTGACGAACTTCATATTAACAATTTTTTTCCAACTGAACAGGGGGCAACCCATGTCAAAATAAGAGAAATTGCTGAGCAAAAAATGTTCTTAATTCATAACGCACTTGGTGAAGATTCAAAGATATTTGATGCTGATGAAGAACCTACAGCAAGTGGTTTATTTAAGAAAATAAATACAAGCCCGGAAGAAGACGATGAGTTGAGCATTGAAACTATTGTGAGAAATGAATACAATATAATTAAAAAAGAACACCCTGAAGTTATTGAACGAATAAAAGAATTACCTAATCGAACAAAGACAGCTAAGAATTTTAGAGAAAATAATACAGTTGTTTTAAGAAAAAAGGGAATGGCTTTGTTTTCAATAATTTCACATTTTGATGATTCTAAAATTAAGATTTCAGAAAAAACATTTCAGGAATTGTTTGATTTGGTAAAATGTTCTTATGAAGAAGAAAGACTCCCTTTGAGTAAGCAATTCTGGAAGGCCTATGAAAAAGTTAAAGAATATAAACCTCAACCTAAATCAGAAAGTTCAGAGCTTGCGATAGAAAAAAAAGCAACAAATAGTCTAAAATCATTGTTAAAACAAAAAAGAGACGAGTTAAATCAAACACTTATATCCTTTATTGACACATTGTTAAAAGATATAAAGCGGTACAAAACGCTTTCGAAATTCACATTAAGAAAACTTGTATTACCTGAGAAAGCAAGCAAAGAATCTTACAGTAAGCTGATTAAAAGTATTGAAGAATTAAGGCGTAAAATAGGAAGTGATTATTTGGAAATAATTTTAAAAAGAACCTCAAATATTGATGATGATATAATAATTGCAGTTGATAATAAAAAAGAAATGGCTTTCGAAAAAAGTTAAATGAGTAGGAATCTTAAATGAGCATCTTTTCTTTCTAAAAGCACAATCCCGATAAGTTAGGTGAACAAATCGGGATTGAAATTGAAGCAATTAAATAAAATTAATTTGGATTATTAGTCGCTATTTTCGATTTCCATTTCTACATCAATAATAACTTCATCGCCTTTTTCAATGGCGATGGGGTCTTCGGTATGTGTTTTATATCCTTGTTTTTCGGCTTTTAGGGTGAAGGTTCCGGCTTCGCCAATATTGAGGTTAAAGCGTCCGTCGGGGCCGGTTGTAAAGGAGATTCCTTTTTCCATTATCCAAACGTAAGCACCGTTAATTGGTATTTCGGTATCGGCTTTTTCAATTAAGCCTGAGATAATGGTTTTATTGCCTGTGTGCCGCCTTCCGAGATCAATAATTATGCGTGAGTTAGTGTAAGCATTATAGAAATCGGGGTTAACTGCCTGAAAGATCAGCATCAGGTTATCAAGCTTGTCTTTTAATAAGAGGCTTGTGGCTCTAAATGTTTGCTTTAGGGCTTCGGTAGCTGCTTTGGTTTCGGAGGTTGCAGCACGTTTTTCGGGTATAGCCTGATCGTATTTTTTCAGCAAAGTGTCAACTGCCAGAATATCTTCTTCGGTGATAAGATAAACGGCAAGTTCGGCAGCAAGAGGCAAGGCGGTATTGTAAACAAGCAGAGCCTTGTCGTAAAGGATATTGTCGCGTGAGTATTCAAGATCGGATTTGCTGTAGTTGATGGAATTACGCAATTCGTGGTTGTTGGTTACGGTTGCATAAGCCATCAAACCGCCAATTAGTTTGAGTGTGGCGGCAATTAATTTTTCCTGAACTTCGGTTTTGTTAACCGTTATACCGGTGAAATCTTTTTCCTGTTTTTGCCGCGTAACCCTGATTTTGCTGACGTTTGTTTCGACCTTTTCTTTAATTTCAACAATTGCAGGAATTGAATTCCATACTGTTGAATTGTTGTCGAGAACTGTTATCACAGTCTCAATCATGCTTAAAATATTTTCCTGTGTATCATTCATGATAGTTTATTTAATTATTAATTTAAAATTTGGTGATTTTATTTAAATGCAACAATTATTCCCCGAAAAAAATGTGACTAATTTTATAGCTTTAAAATTAGTTGATGTAAAATTAGTATAAATAATTAAACCACAAAACTTTTATGGGAAAATATTAAGAGAAATTACGTTGAGTAATAAATAGGCCTCTGAGCGGTCTGCAAAGCCTGTTCCGCCAAAGCGGAAACCAAGCGATGAGTCCTCCGAGAAATCGGAGCAGGCTATGTTGAACTACATTCCATTTTAACCTCACCCACCAAACCAACCACCCAATAATTTAAATATTTAATAATAATTTCTATATTTGTGAAAAATAATGAACACCTTTTGCAGAATATATAAGAAAAATGATTGTAATATTACATATACACAACCGTTATGCAGCATTTTAATTCAGTGACATGGAAAGTAAATTGAAAATTAAAAATAGAATCTTTCTTTTAGTATTAATTCTTATTTCATTGACCAGTTTTGAGAAAGTTTTAGCTCAAACAACTCATGTTTATGCTTTAGGTGAATACTTTTATTTTAAAATAGTTGATAGTGATAGCTACGAACTGAAAATTGGAATGTATGGTGAAGATAGAATGTATGGAGACTATGAAATACATAATGACACTTTGGTATTAACATCGTTTAAGTTTAAACTAAAATATAATAAGAATAATAAAGAATTAATAAAAGACAGGTTTGGTAAGTCTTTGATAAAAGATAGCTTGGTGATACCTTTTTACTTTTCTAATATAGAATTAAAAAAAGTTCATAGAATAAAGAGAGATTCGAATTTGATAGATAAATATTTAATGAGTGATGGACATGTTGTTTATACAATGAACTTGCATGAAGATTCTATTTTTAATTATTATACGGGGTCTGATATTTCCAGATATAAGATTCACGGGAAATGGACTCGTAAAGGTGATACAATATTTTTTCATCCCGAAAGTGAAAAGCATTTGGACGTATTCGGTTGGATATGTTCAGACAATAAAATGGTGATAATGGATAAGTTTTTAATTGGGAAAGTAACGGGTGAAAGTGAATACATGTATATGTTTAATCGTTAAAACGCTGTATAACACACGTTCAAATTCAATGCGGGGTTTTGTGGTTTGCTGACTAAGTTTTATCTTAGTAATGTTGTTCAACGGCGGACAATGAAACACAGCGGAAACCCGAACAAAATTTAACACGAGACACGTTACCCTCCCCACTCCCACATTTCCCCTTTAAACCCCACCCACCAAACCAACCACCCAATAATTTAAATATTTAATAATAATTATTATATTTGTGAAAAATAAAGAACACCTTTTGCAGAATATAAAAGAAAAATAAATGTAATGTTACATATACACAACCGTTACATGCCATTATGAAAAACATACTGCATAAAAATAACAATAAAAGATAAATAAATATGAGAATGAAATTCAGGTTACTAAGTGTTATTTTGATTCTAGGATCAATTTTGATTTCCTGTTTACCTGCAATTGGGCAAATTGACAAGAATTTTATAGAAAATGGGGGAAAAGCATTTGCAGCCAGTACGGTTGCGGAATGTCAATCTTCTCTCCAATTTTGTAATGAAGTACTTAAAGTCATTCCCAATCATCCTTTAATAAATTACCTTGCTGCTCGATTAAATGCACTATTGGGGAACAACGATATTGCTTTAGATCAGTTGAAAAAAGCTGCGAAACTAGGATATACATCCAGTGTGAGATGGTATGAAATGCACCAATTAAATGATCAAGCATTTATTGACCTTCGGGATAAAAAAGAGTTCAAGGAAATCATTGAAATAATGAAAATTGCTGACACGCCAATCCATAAAAGTGAGATAGCTTTTATAGTCAAAGACAAGAAATTAGAGACTGAAGGTATTAGCTATGATCCAGTTGAAAGAATGTTTTACCTTGGAAGTGAATATAAAATAGTAAAAGTTGATCAACTTGGAAATAGCATAGATTTTACCATAGAGGGGAAGCACGATGGTTTAGGTTGGGTGAATGGCATCCATATAGACCCAGTCCGTCGTACTTTATGGGCGTGTTCAAATGGTGAAAGCAAGGTTGAGATATTTAAATATGAGCTTTCATCAGGTAAACTGATCAATAAATATACATTACCGTTGGATGGGTCCCGTCATATGTTCAATGATCTGGTTATTCATCCCAATGGAAATATTTATATTTCTAATACTTTGGATGGTGCAATTTATATAATTCATAATTCTTCAGATAAGTTGGAATTGTTTTTGAAAAACAAATTATTTCATGGTCTCAATGGAATTACGCTATCTGAAGATGGTAGAGTAATCTTTGTTGCAAATGACAATTTGGGAATCTATAAAATAGACATAAAAACAAAAGCCTTTGCCCGGCTAACACACAATCAGAGTTTTAATACATATGGGATTGATGGTTTATACTATTCAGACAATTACCTTTATGCTATTCAGTCTATGTTGTTACCACAGATTAGCAGGTTTTCACTGAACAAGGATGCTACTCAATTAGAAAGTTGTGAAATTTTTGAGAAGTATACTCCTTATTTGAGTAATCCCACTACCGGGGTTATAGTGGATGATTATTTTTATTTTATTGCTGATACCCAAGGCAAAGGAGAAAAGGGAATAATCATTATGAAAACATCTCTGGAATAAATAGATTTAAATATAAAAGAGATATTATGAAAAATGAATAAAACAGCATGTAACAATGTATAAAAATAATATCCGGTTCAGTAGTAAATTCACGAGTTGTAGCCCGCTTCAACTTTTATGTAACTTTACAGGAATGAAGTCTGCAATCGGCTACTATTTTTATACTAACCATTGGCGGTAATGCGTGGAAATCGAAACAACCTAAAAACAAATCAGACAAATGATTAATTTCTATCTTCTCGGATTGACATTTATTCTAATACACGAAATGGATGCTATTAGATGTAAAGAATGGAGAATTTTTCCTGGACTTTCATTTCTAAATGATAAAGTAGGATTGATTGTATTTGTATTCTTACACATTCCTCTTTTCTATTGGATTTTGTTGGAAACTCAAATGAATAATGAAAAATTCAGAATAGGGTTTGACTTTTTTCTAATTGTGCATTTTATTCTTCATCTATTATGCTTGATGCTTAAGAAGAATGAATTCAAGGATTGGATTTCGTGGGTTCTAATTATAGTAGCAGCGGTATTTGGATTTCTTGACATTTGGATGAATTAAAAAAGCACGTACCGCCAATAAATAGGCCTCTGAGCGGTCTGCAATGCCTGTTCCGCAATAGCGGAAACCCAGCGATGAGTCCGTTGAACTACACCCCATGCAACTGCTATGTAATTATCGGGGGTTTTTAATGTTTTACCTGGAAATTTCGGGAAGGGAAAAAAAGAGAAATTGGAATAATTTTGAATCAGTATTGTGTAAAATCTGAATAAATTCTATGAATTTTACTTGATTTTCTAAACATTAGGCAATAAATTTTTCTCATATTATTAAATTTAAAGTTATTATTTTTGCAGATATAAGAATTTGTAATTAAATATTAATGAAATATTTTATTAAAGCTATCCCGAAGGGATTTAGTTCAACAATGTATAAAAATAATAGCAGTTTTTGTAGTAATATCAAGGCTTGTAGCCCGATTTTACTTTATTGTAGCTTGGCAGGAATGAAGTTAGCAATAGGATGCTATTCTTATACTCCCGTTATAGGCAATCCCCATGCTGTAGAAAAACGCTTGAGTTTTTCGGCTAATATCAAAAAGTTTGGGAGTAAAATATGATTGAAAATTGAATAATTAAGTAAAACCATAAACCATTAAAAATTAGTAATAAATATTTGACATTAGTCGGAATTAGAAAATACACTATCGTAAGGGAATTATTCGTATCTCTTATAAAATTAACATAATTTATCAAAACGCGAAAAGCGATTAAATTTTTTATATGGAAAATACAAAAGAAATCAAAAGCACTGGCTTTCCTCGGAGTTTTTGGACCGCGAATTTAACGGAGTTATTTGAAAGAGGAGCCTATTATGCAATGGCAAGTTTTGTTGTTCTATATTTAGGACAACTTGGACTGGGAGATTATTGGCCGAGTAATTTGAATGGAATATTATGGGCATTGGTCTTTTTCCTTCCTATTCTTTCAGGTTCCATCGCTGATCAAATCGGTTTTAAGAAATCCTTGCTCATCGCTTTTGTGCTTCTTGCTGCCGGATACTTCGTTATGGGTTATCCGGTATGGTTTGGTGATAAGACACTTAACCCAACAATTGGAAGCGAAATGACGGCTGGGGTAGGTATTCTTCTCCCAATTATTATGGCGATCATTTTAATAGGTGTTGGCGGTTCCATTATAAAACCCTGCATTGCAGGAACCGTACAAAAGACAGCCGGTGCAAAAATGACCCTGGGGTTTGGGATTTTTTATATGATCATAAATATAGGCTCTCTTGTAGGGAGAGGAGTTAGTTATGTGATTAGAAAAGAATTTGACTTGAGCTATATTTTTGCCGTTTCTGTTTTCTTCTCAATTGTTGCCTTCTTTGCAGTCTTGTTTTTTTATACTGATCCTGATAAATTATCCGGACAGAGTGAAATGGAAAAGAAACCCAAGAAATCAATACTCAGGATACTGGCTGATATGTTCCTGGTTCTCAGAAATTCAAGGTTTGCCTTATTTTTAATAGTATCGAGCGGCTTTTTCTTCATCTATGCCCAGGTTTATAATGTACTGCCTCTTTACTTACAAAAAGTTGTAGAGTTAAACCCGGCCGTTGACCTCGTAACGATGGCAAATCCTTTTGTAATCGTGTTTTTTCAACTTTTAATAACAAAGAAATTTGGTAAGATGAAACCGATAAATTCAATTATCGTCGGTATTGTCATCATAGGTATATCAATGATGATAAACCTGATTCCAATATTTATGAGCGGAGGAGTAAGATCTCTTACACTTGGCAATTGGATCCCTTTGGGAACACTCTTTATTACCCTGACCGTTGGTTTGATTGCTTTCGGCGAATTATTTACATCAGCCAGAACCTATGAGTTTATAGGAGCCCTCGCCCCAAAAGGACAAGAGGGCTTATTCCTCGGTTATGCGAATCTGCCATTGGCTATTGGAGCATTAGTTGGAGGGCCTGCAGGAGCATTTATCTTTCATGATATTATGTGTAAAAATGCCGTTAAACTTGAATCAGGTTTGTTAGAGCTTAGTCCTTTTTGGAATTCAATGGGTTGGATTATCCTTATGGGAATTGGATTTATATCTGCATTTTCGATGTGGCTATATAATAGATGGTTACAAAAGAATCCTATTTAATGAAAAAGATCAATTCATGAAAAATGAATAAAATCTTTCTAATGAAATCAAATTTATATTTGAAGTACTTGACATATTATGGCAATGAAATGCAAAACACACCATGTTCAAAACCTTAGCATTCATGCAAAAAATTACAACACAATGAACGAAATAATAAACTGTAAACCCTGAAAACAATAGGTTTTAGAATAATACTATTTTTAACCTTAATGTCGAATGGTAACATTTCTTCAATCAAGGCCAATAATCCTGATCAGGGTTATCCTGAATTGTTAGCTGATAGTTCTAAGGAGAATCTATCACAAAGGGAAGTACAAGACAATTCACATGAGGAAGCCCTGTATTATTATGAAGAAGGACTTGAACTAAATGAATTGCACCAGTTTATTCCAGCTGAAACCGCTTTTTTAAAAGCAATTAAGCTGGCAGAAAATTCAAACGAAAAGGAAATCCTTGCTTTTTCTTTTTTTCATTTAGGAAACATTGAAAGCTGGAAATCGAATTTTTCTCAATCCATCCATTATCATAAGAATGCCCGTGATTTATTTCTAGAATTAGATAATTTAGAATACGTTGCTATCTCAAATAATCATATATCATCTGGATTTTATGCTTTAGGTGAATATGACAGCACAATAGTTTACTTTAAGAAAAACATCGAAAATCAAGCTGCCGGAAATTTTAAAAAAACAACTCATACAGCTTATCATGGACTGGCAATATTTAAGAAAAAGACTGAAAATCAAGAAACCGGGAATTTCGATAATACAATTCTTGCATCTTATCAGGGACTGGCAACATTATATGCACAGTTGTATAATTATAAAAAGGCTTACAGTTACTTGCAGCAAGGAATTAAATATGCAGAAAAAACAGGAAGCTCACTTTTATTGGCCAAATTATATTTTACCGCAGGAAACCTATTCCTTAATAATCATGTAAATAAGGATATTGCGCTTGAGTATCTTCAAAAGGCAAAAATTTTATTTGCAGAAAAGAATAATTGGCAGTACGTAAACCTGACTAACCTGAGCATTGGTAATGTTTTTCACAAAACAGGAAATGATTCGCTTGCAATGCATTATTTTAAAAGTGTTACTGCAAAAGTCAGCAGTAAAAATTTTTCTGCCCTTTCTCAGGCAAACCATATGATTGGAATGGTTTACAAAAGCAATAATCAATATGATTCTGCTTTGGTTTACTTGCAAAAAAGTATAGATGTAATGTGTACTGTATGTCCTGAAATTGTAATCCATGCTACTTTGGTAGAGGCTGCCAATACGTATTTGATTACAGGCAATTCCCAACAAGCCTATTTTTATTTGAATAGGGCAAAGAATATTGCTGTTGAATCCAAGTCGGGTTTAGAATTGGTAAAATCTTATGAAGAATTGGCAAATTATCATCAAGCCATTCATAACGCTGATAGTGTTATCCATTATTTAATGATAGCACATAAGATGGCTACTGAATTGGGTTTACTCAAAAGGATAAAAAGTACAGCCGAGTCCCTAAGTAAAATATATTATTCAAAAAGAGAGTTTCAAACATCATCCGATTACTTAAAATTATCAAATCAAATGAATGATAGTTTGGCAAGTATTGAAAGATATAACGAAATAGCCAAGCTTGAAATGAGATTTGAAATCGAAAAAAGAGAGGAAGAAAGAAAACTTGAAGCTAGGCTATTGCAAAGTGAAATTGCCAAACAAAAACTTATTCGTAATTCCTTTGTTGCAGGTGCAATCTTATTCATTATCATTACTATCGTAATTTTACGAGCATATCGAAGAAAAAAGAAGGACAATAAATTATTGGCAAAACAGAAGACCGATATTCAGGAGATTTCAAAACAGTTGCAAGAATCGGGCAAACGAAAACTCGATTTTTTTACCAATATTTCACACGAAATTCGTACTCCGCTTACGCTTATAAAATCCCCACTGGAAAGAATCCTTAAAACAGATGAAAATAATCCTGAGACTGAAAGTCAGCTTCAAACTGCACTTAAGAATACAAATAAGTTAAAAGAATTGCTTAACCAGGTCCTTGATTTGCAAAAGCTGGATGAGAAGCTGTTGGGACTGGATTTAACCGATTTCGAAATCATTGCTTTTTGCCGGGAAATTGTTGCTTCATTTGAGGGGTATTGTTATCAAAGCAATTGCCAGCTTAAATTTGAATCGAATATAAGTGAAGCAATCGTAAGATTCGACCAAATAAGACTGCGATCCATTATTAATAACCTCTTGTCAAATGCCTTTAAGTATAATAAGGAGGGAGGTTTGGTAAAATTCAAACTTGAAGTAATTGAAAGCCAGGTAAACCTTGAAATTAAAGATAATGGAATCGGTATTTCCGATGAACATCTTAAAAGACTTGGAGAGCGCTATTACCAGGTTGAACAATCAAATGCTTCGGTTGAAGGAACAGGCATCGGCCTGGCTTATGTGAAAGAGCTGGTTCAATTAATGAAAGGTAGCATTGAAATCTCCAGTATCGAAAATGTAGGGACTTCGGTAATCATAGCCTTGCCTTGTGATGCAATTAAACTACAAGCTGAGAAGCCCGTTTCAATGGAAATAAAAGCCCGAAAACAATTATTCAGCGAATTGGAAGAACAAATATCCGATCAGATGGATGGCCTTCCTCGTATTTTAATCGTTGAAGACAATTTTGAGCTGCGTGAATTTTTACGCGATTTATTTGCTCCATCTTACCAGGTTATTTCTGCCAAAGATGGTCAGGAAGGTAAGGAGATGGCATTAAAATATATACCTGATTTAATCATCAGTGATATTATGATGCCGGGGATAAAAGGAAATGAGTTATGCAAAATCCTGAAAAATGATGTGAACACAAGTCATATCACGATCATTCTTTTTACCGCCAAAGGTGCGCCCGAAAGCATTGTTGATGGTTATGACTGTGGTGCGGATGATTATATCGTTAAACCATTTGAAACTGATCTCCTGGTTAAAAAAGTGAAAAACATTATTGCCACCGGAGAAAATGCCCGCAAACAATTTAGCTTCACCGACATGGATCGAAGCACTTCCGTTTATTCTGAATTTGACAAGAAATTCCTTAAAGATTGTTTGTCCATAATAAAAGACAATTTGGAAAATAGCCAGTTCACCGTGGAATTCCTTGCTGAAAAAATGAGCGTCCATAGAAGAACCTTATTGCGGAAATTCAATGCCTTAACCGACAAATCCCCCATAGATTTAATCAGACACACCAGAATGTCGAAAGCTGCAGAACTGCTGCGCAATAAAAAATACCGTGTGAACGAAGTGGCCCTAATGGTGGGTTATGAAGACACCAACCGCTTTAGCCAGGCCTTTAAACAATTTTTTGGCGTTTCTCCTTCCTCCTTCAGCTAAGTATTCAAATAATCTTTAAATCCTTATTTCTTCCATTTACTTCATCTTTGTCCTGATTTGCCACTAATCCTGCCCCCATTTGCGGGTGTAGTTATGCTCTGAAATTACTTGTTTTGTAAAAAATTTAAATCACATTTTAAGTGCAAACAATAAATTTAAAAGAGAACATTATGTTAAAAAAAATTAGTTTCATTTTAATTGGAATTCTTTTTAGTCAAGGAATTCTAAAATCGCAGACAAGCCAACTGACAGATACTACGGTATTTACTCTTGGTTTTTCAACTTATCTTTCACATATCGATAAACATGCATCAGGTTTCGATATTTATGCCGATAGTGAAGGTTATACTTATATTTCGGGAAATACAAGAGACCGAAATTTTCCAGCTACTGAAGGAGCATATCAAACGGAATTAAAGGGTGAGGCAGATGTCTTTGTAGCAAAATTTACACCCGAAGGTAAAATAGTCTTTGCCACATTAATTGGTGGTACAAAAAGAGAACATCATTCAGGTATGACAGTGGATGAACAAGGATTTATTTATTTAGTAGGAGGAACACATTCATCAGATTTTCCTGTAACAGAGGGAGTGTATGATACCAGTTTTAATGGTGAAGGACAATGGGCTGGCGATGTTTTCTTAACTAAAATAAACCCAACTGGAACTGAAATCATATTTTCTACATTTATTGGAGGTGAAGTTGAAGAATCAGCAAACACTGGAGGTATTAAGGTTGACTCTAAAGGTAATATTATTATTGCGGGAACTACCTGCTCTCATGACTTTCCTCTAACAAAAGGTGTTATTGACAAAAAGAATACTAAGATGCATGGTTTCCTTTCTAAATTTAGTCCCGATGGTGAAAAGCTTTTATTTTCTACTATTTTTGGAAGCAGCCTATATGAATCTATTACAGAACTTGCTATTGATGACAAAGATAATATCTATATAACAGGCTGTACTTATACAGCAGACTTGCCTGTAACTGATAATGCTGTTCGAAAAGAAATGATTATGCCTAAAGCTCAGGGAGAAATTGATCATTATATAGCCAAAATAAACGAAAAAGGTACCGAGATTTTGTATTTAAGCTATTTCGCTGGTAGAGGATATCCGATTTCATCTATAAAGTGGACAAAGCCAAACAGATTGATAGTATGTGGCAGCGCTATGGAAGAAGGTTTACCAGTTATAGATAATGTTATAAGTAAAAAAGGTAAAGGTAAGCGGAATTGCTTTATATCTGTATTTAATTCTGAAACTATGACCTTAGAATACACTTCTTTGTTTGGAGGAAATGATGCCGATAATATTATGTCTGCACATTTTCTTAATAAAGACACCATTGTTATTGGAGGAATGACAAATTCTGCCGATTTTCCGCTTACCGAGAACGCTTTGTATTCAGATTATCCAGTCAATGAGAAGACCTTCAATTCCACTTTTTTTGGTCGTAGGAAATCTTTTGTTTCTGTAATCGATATTAAAAATAGTAAACTCCTTTATTCAACCTACTTAGGTTCATGTTTTATGTTTAGAATTCACCCTGACAAATTGGGAAATATCAGTTTTGTTGCAGAAGCAGGCCAGCGTGGAGAAGTAGGAAATACTGGTTTCCCTGTAACTAAAAATGCCATTATGGAACCTCCCACTTATTCTATGGTAGGTCGATTGTTGTTAAATGCTATACCCGAACAAAAAAAGGAAATTGTTTATGAAGAAGTAGCTGTTGATGATGCCATTCTGGAAAGCTATGTTGGTAAATATGAACTAATGGTGGGCTTAATCTTGACTATTACTAAATATGATAGTCAATTAAAAGTGCAAGTAACCGGTCAAGGGGAAATACCCATAATCCCAATATCCCCAAATAAATTTGTTCTAAAGGGAGTTGAGGCTCAGCTTACATTTAATATAAATGAAGCTGGAGAAGTCGAAAGTTTGACTTTACATCAAAATGGTGACAATATTTGTAAAAAAATAGAAGATTAAATAAGTACAAATAAAATAATCAATAAAAACTTAATACAATGAAAATTTACATATTAGCATTTATCGCCTTATTTATAGGTATTAGTCCTATTTGTGTGGCACAAAACAACGACATCTCAGAAGAAGTCAAGGAAAATATCAAATTTCGTGTTGACAATGGGATTAATACAGGAATAGTTGTAGGAATAATCACTTCTGAGGGGACAACTTATTATAGTTATGGTGTAAAATCTTTGAAGACCAATGAGCTTGTTGATGAAAATTCTGTCTTTGAAATTGGCTCTATTTCAAAAACCTTTACGGGAATTTTATTAGCAGACATGGTTTTGAAAGGTGAGTTGAATTTGGATGATCCATTGCAACAGCTTTTACCGGAAGGCATCACAGCCCCCACTAGAAATGGGGAATCAATCAAATTATATCATATGTCCAATCACACCTCCTCATTACCTTATATTCCTAATAATTTAACCCCAAATCGTGGAAATCCTTTTGCAGATTACTCAGAAGAAAAATTATACGCTTTCCTGGATGGCTATGAACTTACCCGGGACATTGGTTCTGAATACGAATACTCTAATTATGCTCAAGGTTTGTTAGGACATGTGCTGGCTAATAAGCGTCAAATGAGTTATGAGGAGTTAATGGTGGAGGTTATTGCCAAACCCTTAGAACTAGAAAATACCCGCATTCTCTTTACGCCTAAAATGAAAGAAAACCTGGCTATGGGACATAGCAATGGGTTTGAGGTAGAAAATTGGGATTTGAATAATACTTTAGCCGGTGCTGGAGCTATTCGTTCTACTGCTGTTGATATGCTTAATTATTTGGCGGTCAATATGGGCATAAAAAAAAGTAATCTGTACTCAGCAATGCAGTTGTCACACAAGAATTCAAGAAGTGAAGGCAGTACTCAAATTGTAGGATTGGCATGGCATACTAGGTTGCGTGATGAGTTGGAAATTGTTTTGCATACTGGAGGTACAGGAGGCTATGCAACATTTGCAGGTTTTATCAAGGGTGGAGATAAAGGTGTGGTAGTCCTATCCAATTCGACTGCTAATATCTATGATATCGGAATGCATTTATTACATCCGGCATCAGCCTTAAACAAACCAAATATACCCATTGGAGCTAATCTTAAAATAATCATTGAAAATGAGGGGATTGAAACAGCCACAAAAACTTACTGGGAATTAAAAGAAAATCAAACTGACGAATATGATTTTAAAGAGAATCAATTGAATTCGCTAGGCTATTCTTACCTGAGAGAAGAAGAAGTTGAAAAAGCCATTTCTGTGTTCAAAATAAATACGGAGGCGTTTCCAAATTCTTCAAATGCTTATGACAGTTATGGCGAAGCATTGATGAAGAACAATGAAAATGCCTTAGCTATTGCCAACTATAAGAAATCTGTCGAACTCAATCCCGGTAATACTACAGGCATTGAAATGCTTAAAAAATTAGGAGTGGATACGGAGAGTTTGGTGGTCAAAGATGTGACTGTTGAAGACGCCATTCTGGAAAGCTATATAGGAAAATATGAACTGCCTGGATTTGCTTTAACTGTCACTAAAGATGGTAAGCAAATGAAAGTTCAGACATCTGGTCAAGATCCATTTGAAATTTATCCAAGATCTGAAAACATTTTTTATATAAAAACATTCGTAGCTCAAATCACGTTTAATTTAAATGATGATGGAAAAATGCAAATGACATTATTACAAGGTGGACGAGAAACTACAGGGCTTAAATCAGAAGATTAATTCACATTGATATACTAGTTACAGCCAATTGATCCAAATTTTGCAAGAAAATTGACAAAATATATCTAGCTAAATATCAAGGATTAATATTTTCAGTTAGATACGATTTTAGCATAGAAAGAATGTAACAAAATAGTAACTCCAACTGTCGTACATAAAAAATTTAATGAAAATGAAAAAACAATTTAGTCTTATTATTTTCGCTGTAATTGTCTCAGCAATTAGCATTAAAGCACAACAGAATGAAAATAATTTACTTGAACACCAAAAGGAAATTTTAAACTGGTTAGACGAATATAATGTACCAGCTGTTGGAATAGGCATAATTAAAGACGGAGAAATAACTGAATGCAAAGTTTTTGGTGAGCAACGAAAGGGAGTGCCTGTCAATGATAACACAATTTTTGCTATTGCTTCTGTTACTAAAACTATAACTACAATGGTTACATTAAAACTAATTGAATCCGGACAATGGAGTTTAGATGAACCACTATATCACTATTGGATTGACCCTGATATTAAAGATGATAACAGGCATAAAAGCCTTACAACGAGACATATATTAAGTCACCAATCAGGTTTTCCCAATTGGCGTACTGACCTTGTATCAAATAAACTTGAATTCCTTTTTGAACCAGGTGCTGAACATAACTACTCAGGCGAAGGATTTGAATATTTAAAAAAAGCATTAGAACAAAAATTTCAGAAATCTTTAGATGAATTATCTGATTCTGTTTTGTTCAAGCCACTAAAGATGAAAGATACAAAGTATAGGTGGAAAGATACTATTGATAAATCGAGATTTGCTTTTCGGCATAATGCCCAAAGAGAGGAATATAAATATCAAAGAGGAATGAGAACTTCTGCTGCAGCAGGCTTGCTAATAACAATTGAAGATTATTCTAAATTTGGAATTGATGTAATGAATGGAGCAGGGTTATCTGAAGAATTGTTTAATAATATGATAAGTTCCCAAGTAGAAATAAAAAACAATGTTGATCAAGGATTAGGTTGGGAGATAATCAGAAACTTACCCAACAAAGAATATGCCCTGGTGCATGAAGGTGGTTCAAGCGGAGTGCAGACCATAGTTGTTTTACTCCCGGTTTCAAAACGAGGGATTATTGTTTTCACAAATGGATATGAGGGAGACATTGTATATACCAAAATCATAGAAGAATATTTTGATTTAGGTAGAGATATACTTAAAACCTTGGCAGCTATGTCGTATAACCCTGATAATTTGAAGATAGTGGAAGTTTCAAGTGATATCTTATCCAAATACACCGGTTCGTATTTTATAAAATCTTTTCAAATGGAAGTGGAATTAATTTTAGAAGATGATATGCTAAAATTGAAATCTCCTCAAAATATTATAGCTCTTTATCCAGAAACAGAGACTGTTTTTTTTGCTAAAGACGATGATTTAGTAATCGAATTTGTTGTGGGAAAAAACAAAAAAATTAGTGGGTTTATGATGACTTTCAGAGGAGCTGAACCTGAATTTTCAAAGAAAATTAAAGAGTAAACTATGAGAAATCTTTTTTATTCATTGTTTTTTGTTTCGCTTTTGTTTTCAAACAGAAGTTTTGCACAAAATGATCCAGTTTCTGTTTTTGATCAAGTATGGCATTCATACGATACGCTTTACAGTGGATTTGCTGTTAAAGATATTGACTGGAACAAGCTTTATAAGATATATAGACCAAGAATAAATGAAAATATATCTGAAAGCGAATTGTTCAATACTGTAAGTCAGATGCTCAAGCATTTAAATGACAACCATGTTCAAATTGCTAAAGAAAACCCTGAGCAACATTTCTCAGCCGGTTTATTTGGTTATCTATTTGATGATATTGGTTTTGACTCCACTTTAAGTATACTTAATTCATTGCCCGTTTCAGAAAAATATTTTAGAAATAGAGTGAATTCTATTAACATGTTTTCTTATGGATGGATTCAAGATAGTATTGGTTACTTTCATTTTACAGAATTTAAAAATTTAAAAGAAACTCAGGATAATATGGATAGTATAATCCAATACTTTTCTCAATCAAAAGCATTAATAATTGATGTTAGAAGAAATACAGGAGGAGAGGATATTGTAGGTAATGCAATTGCTAATTATTTTGCTGATAAAAAACGACATTATATGATATCTGCTTATAAAAATGGATCGGGGCACAATGATTTTACAGTTAACAAAAAATGGTATATAGAACCCAATGAATCGGTTAACTATTCGAAGCCTGTTATTCTGTTAATAGATAATACATCATTTAGTGAAGCAGAAGTTTTTGCCCTTGCAATGAGAGAAATCCCAAATGTTAAATTAGTTGGAGATAATACTTCTGGTGCATATGCAGACTCAGAATGGAGAGTTTTGCCTTGTGGATGGAATGTTTGTATCCCATATAGTTTACACACAGATAAAAATGGATTTTGTTGGGAAGGAATTGGTATCTCACCTGATTATTATATCAAATCTTTTCCTAAAAAACCTATTCAGGATAAAGACAAATTAATTGAATTTGCAATAAACCTGATAAACAATTAGATACAATAAAACATTATGCGTAATTATATATTTAATATTCTGACACTGCTTTTTCTCGCATTTCTAACAAGTTGTTTATCTGCCGAAACAACAGATAGCCCGGCTGAAAATCAAGCTATCTATTCGCAAACAAAATCAGAATCAAAGAAATCTGATTCCATTCAGCACATCCTTACAAAAGTAGTAAATGATGGTAAAGCACCCGGAATGATTGCTGCAATAATCTCAAGCGAAGGTGTAATTGCCATAGGTTCTGCAGGAGAGCGTAAAGCTCGTTCTGGTATTGCGTTTAGCACTAATGATGTGATGCATCTTGGTTCATGTGGAAAAGCAATGACATCCACAATGATCGCCACTTTGGTAGCAGAAGGGAAGCTTAGTTGGAACACGAAACTAATAGAAGCTATTCCTGAACTAAAAAACAAGATTCATACAGATTATCATAAAATCACACTATGGCAACTACTTACCCACCGTGCCGGGATTCCGAAAAATGCAGCGGATGAGGGCGCATTCAGTTCGAAAGAAATTAAAGCAAGGCGTTTGGCAATTTTAGAAGATAATTTTAAGTCACCAGCTACCTATGAAATTGATAAGTTCCATTATTCAAATTTTGGATATATGATTGCCGCTTGTATGGCAGAACAAATAACGGGCTTAAGCTGGGAAGTTTTAATGAAACAACGTTTGTTCGATCCTTTAGGGATGTCTACTGCCGGATTTGGTAATCCCAATAAAAACAAATCTATAGATCAGCCTTGGGGCCACCATAAATATTTATGGAAATGGCGGCCAAGTGAAGCTTACTATGAAGAAGCTATAAGTCCTGCAGGTAGAATATATTGTAGCGTAGCTGACTGGGCTAAATTTCTTTCCCTTCAATTAACTAACGAAAACCCTATTTTGGAACGCAAATATTTGAATAAATTAATTGAACCTGTTGGCGGCCACTTCTACGCTGGAGGTTGGGGTGTTGCAGAACATGCTTGGGCAAAAGGAATTACCTTTAACCATGCAGGATCCAATGAAATTTGGTATGCTTCAGTTTTAGTCACCCCAAAATTAGATAGAGCTTTTGTGGTGGCTACAAATTCGTGTGATTTTAGTTCTACACCTGATGTTTGCTTAGAAATAGCGAATAAGATAATTAGGATGGAATTGAATTTAGATAATAAATAAGTAAATTAGTAGTGTCATTTATAAGCACATCTCCTGATTTCCCTTTAAATAAAAAATACTCTGAAATTGATAGTACGAATATGAATATTTTAATGAAAATCGATATGAACGAAAAATAGCAGATTGTTTAAATTAGGCGTACAGTTGTTGTAAAGCATGTTTACACATATTTTATAATTTTCCAATGCATTAGCTCGTATAGTTCACTCATTCTGCAGCATACAATTCGTGGCATAAGGCTTGATCAGGATAAATCTGGAGTATTAATTCCATTTATATAATAATCAACTAAAATCTTAGTTATAGATGTAAGCCATTACCAATGAAAAAAAATAGAAAAAAAATACTTATTCTTTGGATTTTGATAATTCCGGCTATTTTATTTGGACAAAAAGAGACTCTACAGCTTTTTGAGCCAAGGCAAATAAAGGCAGATATCGACACGCTGATTTCCAAATTAAAGGATGGCCATCCTACATTTCTAAACCATTACGAAGCCAATAGTTTAAAAAGTAAGATAGATAGCATAAAGAAAAGTGTCACCAGGCCCATGTCTTCGCTCGATTTTTTTAGGATTATGCAACCCATTGTCTCTATTGATGGGCATACATCCCTTTTATATAATGGACCATTATACGATAATGAAGAAAGCCCTTTGTTTCCTTTTAAGGTGATTATTTTCAACAACTCACTTTACATTAAAGAAAACCTATCTGAAAATGAAGCGCTGATTAAAGGTTCAGTCATCGAAAAAATAAATGGGATTCCGTCTGAAGATATCATCAGAAATTTAATTAGGTATATCCCTGGTGAAAAAGAATCTTATAAATCAAAAAGGCTTGAAGAACAATTTCATATTTATATGGCCCTGGTCTATGGTTCATTTTCTGATATTAGTATTAGCGTGAATAAATCTGAATTAAAATTAAAGGGTGCAAAATGGGACGACTTTCAAGAGGCTTCAAAACCAAAGTTTGAGTTACGGTTTTACGACGATGATATAGCTTACATCTATAAAAGAATGTTTATGCCTCCGAAGGATTTTATGCGTTTCATGGATTCAGCATTTACCGTAATCTCCGAGAAACAAATAAAATATGTGATTATAGATAATCTTAGAGGTGGGGGCTTAACCGATCTTGCAGATTCCCTGATGTCTTATTTTACCAATAAACCATACGGTTTGATGGAAAAGAAAAAGACCAAAATTAGTCCCTTAACAAAAGAATTTATAGAGAACAAAAAAACAGAAGGTATTATTCAGGATGGCTATTTTATTCAAGAATATCCTGAGCGTAGTGCTGATCGTAAAAATCGATTTTCGGGGTTAACCTATGTTTTAACAGGACCTGTTTCTTATTCTACCGGGACCTGTTTTCCCGCAGCAGCCAAGTGCTATCAGAATGGCTTTATCGTTGGAGAAGAATCAGGACAACCCTTATTGAGCAATGGCGATCAGAATCAATTTAGTTTACCTGAAACCAAAATAACTTGCGTAACGGCACTGTCAATAGTTTATATGCCTTGCAATAATAATGATCAGATCAATGGAGTGTTTCCGGATTTTAATATAACACCAACATTGGATGACTTGCTTAACGACAGGGAATACACTTTGGAGTACACGTTAAAATTGATAAGAGAAAATAAATTGAAGAAATTTTAAATATCCAAACATGAAGAATAGACAAGTCCTTGCATTTACATTTATAATATTCCTTTTGAATGCCTGCACGAATAATTACACTTCAACAGATTACCTGAAAAAAGTTCTAAATAAACTTGAAACAATAGAATCAGCATCATATAAGTTAATTATTGAGAACTGGTATCCGGGAGATACGGCAGCTTTGGATATTTATTATTCCTTTGTGAAAGAATACAATAATCCATCAGATACCACAATAGGTTCAACGTTTGTAAGACTAAATAATGCAGATACTTCAATACTTGAATTTTGCTACGATGGCCAAATGAGAGCGCTTGTTTATAATGACGAAAAAAGGATTGTCCTTGATAGTTTTAATATAAATCGATTCCCATTTAGGCCTTTAACACCACCTTTTTTTAATTCTGCAAAAAGCATCCTTAGATACGCACTTGAAACACAAGATAGTATTTCATTGGACATAAAAGATCTGAAAGATTCTGTTTATTTGAAATTAGTAATTTATGAGGAAAATCAAATTGAATTCTTTGGCAAAGCTTTCCGTATGCCAATATCACCATATAGTTTTGGCGATAATACTTCTATCTATGAAATTTGGATAGACAAAACGAACAACCTGCCTCAAAAAATTAGGAGAGAAATGTATCACAATATATCTGTAAGAATTTGTGAAGACATTGAACTGAATATTATTGATATAAAGGACTTTAAAGCTTCGGATTATTTCCCCGATGATTATAAAATCGAATCCTATAGCTTGGGTGGAAAAAGAAAGACGAAAAATGAGCTAATCGGCAAAGAAGCTCCCGACTGGACTTTGCAAACAGACGATAAATCACCATTCTCTTTAACAGACCTGAAAAGTAAAGTATCAATGATACAATTTACCAGTGTAAGCTGTGGGCCTTGTAAAGCTTCAATCCCATTCCTAAAAGAGTTATCTGCAAGTTATAATAAAGAAGATTTTGATTTTGTGGCGATTGAGTGCTCAAGCAGAAATACGAATGTGTTAAAAAATTATATGAATAGAAATGACTTCGAGTATAAGTTTTTGCTATCAACGAAAGAAGTTTTAAAAAGCTATTCTATTAATTCTTTTCCTGTATTCTTTATCCTTGATGAGCATCGAACAATTAGAAATGTCATTAATGGATATGGGAAGGGAACCACGGATAATGAAATTAAAACCCTAATAAATGAACTGATTGAATAAATCGCAACACTTGTGATACTTCAATATAAAAATGCTGGACCAATTGCATATTCAAGGGTTGTGGCTCACTCCAGATTTCTATTGTAACATTTTATCATTTTTTTAGTCATTATTTTAATACTTCTAAATTTTATACTAAAAGAGAATCAAAAATGAGATAAATGACCTTATTATTGGCAGTAATACTATTTTCCTGTGGTAGTGAAACTGAGAAATTGGATCGATTAATTCATAATGGTGAATTCTCAAAAGCCAATAAAATAATTGAACTTAAACTGCAGAACAAATCAACTCTTTCAATTGATGAAACAAATTTATTGCAAGGGAAATTAAATGACATGTTAGCAGTAAAAAGAGAATACACTTTAACTTATGCTGAAGTTTATAAAAAGTTAAAAGCGAAAATTACAGATTTGTCAGAACGTGATATGGAGCATTGGACTAATGATTATAGTCTTGAACACTACCTGATTGATGGCGAAAACAAATATTACAGAAGCTGCATCTTTGATCTTTTTAAAGTTAACGAAGATGCTGCAATACGTGCAAATATAACTGTTAATGACCCATATGATGCATCCATATATCCACTTGAAACAATTACGTGGTATGACAAGGATTCATTATTATCAAAAAGAATTGATTGAAATATCTTCAGGAATTCAAATGACTCATATTAATTTGCCTTAAACGTAGATGTATTGTAACCTTTCTTCAATCTAAGAGTAATCATTATTATAAATCAAACCCAAACAATTAATAATTTAATGTATGTTTAAAAATTATATCACCATCGCCATTCGGAACATACTCCGTCAAAAAGGATATTCTTTTATAAATATTTTAGGATTAGCTGTTGGTTTAGCTAGTGTTGTCCTGATACTTTTATGGGTAAAATATGAGTTCAGCTATGATCATTCACATAAGAATGTTGACAGAATTTATCGAATGGGTCAAACTCAATTCTATAGTAGTGGGCCCATGAATACATTTTCAATGCCTGGCCCTTTATCTGCAGCAGTCAAAGAGAATTTCCCTGAAGTTGAAGAATCCTTTAGATTTAAATATTCAGGAATGATTATTCAGTACGAGGAAAAGAAATTTTCTGAAGAAATAGTATATGCTGATAAGGAATTATTTTCTGTCTTTACAGTAGATTTTATAGCTGGCGATCCAAATGCTATATTCGATGATTACTATTCAGTAGTTATTTCAGAGAAAATTGCAGAGAAATACTTTGGAAGTGGAAATGCTATTGGTAAGGTATTGAAATTCAGTAGTGATAAAAACTTTAAAGTGAGTGGTGTATTTAAGGATATTCCTTTAAATACTTCACTTAGATTTGATGTATGTATTCCTTTTGAACATCTCGAAAAGGATCTAGATACAAAGTTTCAGTATGGTTGGAATTCTTTTGGAACTTATGTTTTGCTTAAAGAAGGAATATCATGGGATGCTGCTGAAGCTAAACTTAAAAATTTCTACCCAATTGCTTCTGAGAAACCAGAATCTACTGTAGAACTTTGGTTATGGCCACTGACTAAGATTCATTTGTATTCTTATTCTGGTGGTGGAATGATTGCTACCATTTATATGTTCATTCTTATTGCGAGTGTTATTCTTATAATTGCATGCATTAATTTTATGAACCTTGCTACCGCGAGATCGGCTAAAAGGTCTAAAGAAATTGGCCTTCGGAAAGTGATGGGTGCAAATCGAAAACATGTTGTAAATCAGTTTATTGGAGAGTCAATATTTACCTCTTTTTTATCATTGTTTGTTGCTATCTTATTAGTTTCTTTAATATTACCTTCTTTCAACTTATTTACTGAAAAAGAACTAATATTTGATTTTGCAGATCCTATAATTGTAGGAGGTTTAATTGCTTTAACTCTGTTTACAGGAATGATTGCAGGTAGTTATCCAGCATTGTATTTATCCTCATTTAGACCTATTGTTGTCTTAAAAGGATTTACCAGTAAAGGAAAATCTGGTGCAATGTTTAGAAAAGTTTTGGTTGTTTTTCAGTTTTCGCTATCCATAATTCTTATCATCGGAACCATTATTATTTTCAAGCAATTAAGTTTTATTCAAGATAGAGATATTGGATTACAGAATGATAATGTAATCTTTATCAGAATGAAGGGGGAAGTGAATGAAAAGTTTGAGGTTCTAAAACCTATATTATTAACTAATCCTAAAATAGAATATGTTTCAAGAACAAGTTCATTACCATTTATGGTCAATAGCAATACAGGATCTATTGATTGGGATGGCAAAGCCGAAGAAGAGGATATTCTAATAAGTTATAGTTCTGTGGACTATGATTTTGAAAAAACTATGGGAATGAACATGGCAGAAGGTAGATACTTCTCTGAAGAATATGGAACGGATAGCTCAGCAGTTGTAATAAACGAGAGTGCGGCAAAAGTTTTGGGATTAGAGAATCCTGTTGGATCTTGGCTCAGCTGGGGTGGGGGTGAGGATAGTCGTTTTACAATCATTGGAGTAGTAAAAGATTATAATTTTGAACATATGAGTGAGGAAATAAGCCCTCTTGCGATTTTTGAAGCTCCTGAATATTGTCAATTTATACTAATTAAACTTAATAAAAGTGATGTAAAAGCCACCATAGCTTCTATAGAAGAGAAATGGGATGAGGTATTTCCAAATTATCCTTTTGCCTATACATTCATGGATGATAGATATGGTGAAATGTATGAAAGAGAAGAGAAAAGTGGAGAGTTATTCAAATATTTTGCTTTTCTAGCTATATTCATTTCAAGTTTAGGATTATTTGGATTGACTTCTTTTTTGGCAGAGCAAAAAACAAAGGAAATAGGAATTCGTAAAGTTTTAGGATCCTCAGTTAGTGGGATCGTGATGATCATGTCGAAAGAATTCATTATGCTGATTATAATTGCGAATATTATCGCATGGCCATTAAGCTGGTACTTAGGTCGTCAATTGTTAGATGGCTATGCTTATCGAACGGAAATGAGTTGGTGGATTTTTCTTGGTGCTACACTGATCTCTTTCACAATTGCCTTCTTAACAATTAGTTATCAATCGATTAAAGCAGCTAGAAGCAAGCCGGTAGATGCTTTAAGATATGAATGAAAAAATGCAGCATTTTCAATGTCTAATTAAAAACAAAAAACAATGAAAAAATGAATAAAAAACATTGCAGATCAACTGCAAAATTTTCAAAAGTTTTAACTATCTGCCTTGTGATACTTTCATTGCAAGTTAATACGATCAAAGCTCAAGTATCAGTTATAACAAATGGGCAAAGCATACAAGCTACTAATTCCTGGGATATCAAACTTGTAGATATTAACGGGGATGGCAATTTGGATGCATATTTTGCTAGCAAAACATGGCTAAACAATGGTAATGGAAATCTTTCTGAAACAAAGCTCAGCTTTGGCTCTGGTATTTTTGCAAGTTTTGGAGATCTCAACGGTGATGGATTTGTAGATGTGGTCTGCCAAGATAGCATTTATCTTAACGATGGGGACAATCATTATGCTTTCAAAATCAAGCTTTCCTCTGATATCTTAATGTACTCGTCTGTATTAGCGGATGTGGATAATCATGGAGATATTGACATCATAAGTTGTTCTACAACAACAGATAGAATTTTATTTAACGATGGGAAAGCTAATTTCACAAACTCGGGTAAAAGTCTGGGAGGTTGGGGACAGGCTAGTTATACTTTCGGTGACATTAATAGTGATGGTTTTACCGATATTTATGTAGCTATTCCACACACACCACCTCCTACGATGAAGCATGCTGCGAACAAAATTTGGTTTGGCAGTGAGGAAAATAATTTTACTGAAAGGAGTCATGATATTTCTGATGCAGTAAGTCGAAATGCTATTCTATGTGATTTTGATAATGATGGTGACATTGATTTATTTCTTGCCAGTAATATGTGATGCCGGAAATATGATATTTTTTAATGACGGGAAAGGAAACTTTAAAGATAGCGGTCAAGTACTTGGTAATAATTCCAACGCTGCAAAAACTGCCGACTTTGATAGTGATGGCGATTTTGATTTGTTTATCTGCTACGGTGAAGTTCCTATGGGCGATGGAGCCCCCAACAAGGTTTGGATTAATGATGGCAAAGGACATTTCACTGACAGTGGTCTCAGCTTAGGCAATTCAAATAGTGCAGCAATAGCGCTAGGTGATATAAATAAAGATGGCAAAATAGATGCTGTTATCGTAAATGTAAGATTAGACCCTAAGAATAGCTATGCCTCTGCTCCTTGTTTCGTCGAAATATGGCTTAACAAAGCGTTTGAAAGCAATTATTTAAATGAAACCAAAGATGCCTATTTCGGCCTCACTCCTCCGGGTTTAATCCCTGAAGTATTTGCTCCCGGCATTGTTTCTGATAGTACCTGGGCAGAACATTGCCAGGTAGCTATCTCTCCCAGAGGAGATGAAATATTTTGGTCGGCCTGGTCTTCAAAGTACCCACCCGCTGACACTTCAATGAAGAATTCTGAACAAATCTATTTTTCAGAATTCAAGAATGGATCATGGTCCAAACCTGCCATTGCAGATTTTATCAAAGATCATTTAACTTGCTTAAATGGAGGCCCCAGTTTTAGTCCTGACGGAAACAGGCTTTATTTTTATTCTACAGGCATTGAGGGAGGATTTGGCAAAAAAGATGTCTGGTATGTCGACAGAATAGAAAATGGTTGGAGCAAACCTATCAATGCAGGTAAACCTTTAAATACTCCAGATGGAGATTGGACACCCTCATTTACCATAGATGGATATGCCTATCACATGGGTAATTACTATTACAACAGGAATGAAAAACCCTTGAAGTTTAAATATTCAAACGGTAAATTTTCTCAGCCGGATACGGTAATTATTCATCCTGATTTTAGACCGGTTTTTGCAATTTATGTTTCACCTGATGAAAGTTATCTTTTATTTTCAGCCAGACATAAAGATGGTTTTGGAAGTCTTGATATTTACGTTTGTTTCAAAACTGAGGACGACAAATGGGGAACTCCTATAAATATGGGAGAGCTTGTCAATACGGACAAGGTAGAAAGATTTCCAACCGTTTCTCCCGACGGAAAATATTTATTTTTCATGCGTCATACTCC
>Ga0208648_1000536_pt1 | contig 37549 bp, 60 predicted proteins | sample AntAceMetag02UKL_FD_184772 | JGI IMG/M metagenome (GOLD analysis project Ga0208648, IMG submission 184772) | Saline lake microbial communities from Ace Lake, Antarctica - Antarctic Ace Lake Metagenome 02UKL (SPAdes) (version 2) | ecosystem: Environmental > Aquatic > Non-marine Saline and...
CTATAGAACCTATGAACAAGCAAATAATGATTAACTTAAATATTGTATCTGTTTTCATTTTTTATGCTGCTCGATTATTCATCTCCTTATGTAAAGTCCCAAGTATAACCGCAAACTTCACAATCATTATTCTTAAAACCTAAACTATAATCAAGAACCTTACTCATCAACAACACCCAATTTAATTATTCGATCCAGTATCGATTCAAACAACCGAGGAGGAATAACGCTCCGCTCCATGTTACCCTTAAGCCCTTGAGTTCCAGTCTTACTCCCACGAGGAGCAGACTCATGATGACAATGCCTAGGTTGACCCTTACGGAAACTCTTGCAAGTCTTGAAATCAATATCCAGATTCGTCCAGATATTCGTAGGCTTAGCACGAGTATCACCATACTGACAATACCAAACTCTCTTAAGCCACTTGTTAGGCAAGAACCAAACAGCACGACCATTAGGATTCTCTATAAAAAATATCTTACCACGCTTCTCAAAATCCTCAGCGAAAGCCTCACACAGTTTCAAAAGAGCATAACCATCCCGAGCAGTTTGAGTCTTAGGTTCTCTGTCCGCAGTCCAATGAATATTCCCACTCGCTAAACTAAAACTTGTGCAAGGAGGACTCATCCAAAGAATATCAGCATCAGCAAGATTATTAAATAAATTAGAAGAAAGAACAGATAAATCATCATGAAGCAAGTCAATAGTCAAATCACTATTAAACTTAGAATTGTTATCAACTGTAAATGTTTCGTGACCATGTTGAGCCATAACTTTACTAAAGCTCGCAGTCCCTGCAAATAATTCAACTGTCTTCAATTTTCTCATTCTTTCACCATCATCAATCCCTTAAGTAAGCTTAAAAATACATTTGTATTACCTTTTCTCGTTATTCCATATTACAAATGCGCAAAATCTCATGTTTTTACTTCAACTCGTTCAATGCCTAAACGCTTGTTCTTGCGTAAATTATCCTCTAAAACCTTCAAAATATAGGCTGTTGATCGATCATGTAATACATGCAGCCCAAACATTACGAGTTGTTTTACTGTTGTACTCTCTTTTTCTTGTTGTAATATGTTCTGTGCAGTTCTAAGATTTAGCAATTCTTCTTCATTAAGACGAATCGTAAATACTTTTCCTTTGTCTTTTGCTCGTTCTTCTTCTTCCCTATATGGTTGAAAAGGGATTTTTTCTATTGACATTTCCTTTACCTTTTTATTGTTAAACTCATTTTTACCATACTATCTTCCCTTTCGCACTTAGTAATATAATAAGAATAATTATTAGCCATACTCCTAGAAATGCTGCAGCCATCCAGAAGATACCTGAGACTAAATAGAATATTGCACCCATTATGACACACCAGCCTATTTCTTTTTTTAGTTTGCCTTCTATGAATTTATTCTTTATCGTTTTTAGTTTCATTTTCTGCTAATTCTACACATTTTATACTGCAATAGCCTTTTTTGTGGCTTGTTAATTCTTTGTTTGATAAAAATTTAGATCCGCAGAACTTACAAGTTCTTTGCATAGTAAAAAGCATATACCCTACAATTCCTAAACCGCCTATAACTCCTAAAATTACAAATAGTTCACTCATTTTGTTTTCTCCTTTAGTTTGATTATACTATAGTATTCCTCGTTTATCCCTAGCGCTTGCGCAAATTTGTATGCTTGCGCTGGGAAATCAAAGACAGGCGTTGTTTTCCCGTTTAACATTTTTAATCTGTTTCCATTTGTTCTTACTAGAACCCATAAAGAGTAAGAGGCAGCTAATGGATTAGAGCTGCCCCTCGTTTGTGACTGAGCAACAGTCTTGTGTGCGTGTATAGGTGTGTGTGAGGTTTGCTGCTCAATGACTTTCATTGTTCTAATTCTTCCGTTTGCAAGTATGCTTTTCCTGCAGAAATAAGAATATTAGCTTCAAAGTAAAAGCTAATAAACTCTAGGTGTTTTAAGGTCATGTCTTGCGGTAGTAAAACTTTTAATGGATGAATCATTTTAGAATCACCTCATTTCTTTGATTGTTTCGGCTTTGGTGTAGATCAATGTTTATGTAGTTTATTTTTGGTGTTAAGTAACTTTTTATTCTTTTTGTAAAGCTTCTTTTTCCGTATGTCGTTATCGTTTCATAATCCATTTTTTCTTCCTCTTAGGCTGTTGTTTGTTTGCGCCTTTGTTAATAAATTTATTAATTAATAACTATATAAATGTTTGTATTGGATTATTATTTGTTTAAAGATTTTAAGCAAAAACTAAAACCAACGAGAATAAAAAGATAAAAACTTCAAAAAAAACAATACAAAACTAAAAACCATATGAAAAACCAACAACCAAGCAACAGCCGCAGCAAGCAAATAATAAGAAGTAAAAAAGAAAAACAAACAAAAAAAGAAACTAACAATCCAAAAGAACAAAAACATATGAGGATCAAAACGAAAAACGTTCAAACTATCAGACAAAAACCTTTCTTGATCTCCATCAGAAAGACCCCTTAGTTTCTTATGCAAGCGCAACTTAAAAAAAGCCATCTACTTAAACCCCTTAATAAAACTATCAATACCATCAACGCTAGACAAATCAACAGGTGTAACAGTCTTTTTTTCAAACAAACTCTTAATAAGAATGAATAGAACAGCAAGAATGATGATTGGAGCTAGCAAAGGACTAAAGAATACACCAACAACATACAAGTGGCGAAGCCCGACACCACGAAATTTAAATAATTGCAAGAAACTAAACTTACTATAAACAAAATATGCAAGAGCAAACTGAAAAATAACTATACTAATTAAAATAATGCTTAATAAAATCAACAACATCACCCCCACTTAATCTATATCTACAGTGCCGACCCTTCTTTCCTTCCACAAAATAATCTTCTCGTAACAACATACCACCTTTAATTAATCTGCTCAAGTTTTTTGTGACAGCACTCTCACTTAAACCAGTAACTTCTATGATTTCATCCCTAGTAAACTTACATTCTTCTATATTTAGAACCTTATTTAAGTCTTCTTTCTTCGATTCAAGGTGTTTAATCGCTTCTTCTAATACATTAAACATTCCACCATTAACCATCATAATATCTCTAATCTATATCAACTATCAAAAGTTAACGATCGTTAACCCAACATCATGCTTTATTAAACCACTCCGTTAAACAGAGTTGTTTTTTATAATACAAACCTAGCTAGGTTGCTCAATGTTCATTTCATCACGACTAATAAGGAACTTCAAACCTACCTTGCGACTTTTTAAAGTTCCATTCCCTGCGTATTTTCTCACAGTGTTAGGGTGCAAGCTAGAGAATTTAGAAAACGTAGCAACATCTACCCATCCTGAAACAACTTCGCGAATTTTTCCTTCTGCTTTTTTGCCGCCTTTCCCTGTTTCAGTTTCTCCTTGCTCAGACATTTCTAAGCGCAATTCTTCAAGATGTTCGTTCATGTTTAAAGTTTTCCTAGATTCATATTCTTCATGGGTGAGTCCTTCAGTTTCAACCCAGTACTTGTTGAAATCTCCATTAATGAAACCATGTTTAATAGTAATATCTTTACTTAGAACATTCTTACTTTTCTTACCATAAACACTAACTAAATTAATAACGTTCTCTGCGAAATATTTGAAACGCCCTCTACATTTTATGTGGAATAAACTATTTACTCTGTGTTCTCTTATGTATGTGTCAATAATGTAAAAATTAGGGATACAAATAATTAAGTGCAGGTTCAGTTGTCTACTTATTGTTAACAATTTAATGAGCATCTTATTATTTTTTCCCATAGCTTCCCGACTAAAAAGAAATAATGCGCCTTCATCTATCCAAATAGTGTCGCCTTTCTCAGCGTTCTCCATAGCTGCAACAAGATCAAGCGGTTTATAGCATACATGTTTAATACTTATTCCAGGACTAATCATACAAGCTATTTTATCAGTGAAAGTACTTTTTCCTGTTCCTTCTTTACCTGTAACAACAGTTATGTGGTCGAAGTCATTGTTTAGTTTTTTTCGCACTTTGTAAGCATATAAGTAAAGAAATGGGTCACCAACATTAAACTTGACATAACTTTTTATGCTGTGCATGAACTCTTTAAACTTCTTGTCTTTTGTCTTACTCAATCTAACAAGTATTCTTTCTATTGTCTCGTCATTATATTCTACTATTGGTTTTACCATTTTTTTTAGTCACTAGGTTTTTTATATTAAATCGTCGTAGTTTTCTGGTTTTATTCTTAGAAGCATTATTCCTTTTTCATGTGCGAAACGCCCTATAGCTATATGGAATGGTCTTACTATTTCTCTTAGGTTAACAAGATCCTTTTTATCGTTTGAAGCTGCAACAAGATTTTTTTTAACTTCTAAACGTATAACTTCCATTTCTTCTCTTTGTTCTGGATCTAAAGCTCCATCTACTTCTATGCTTGCTTGTTCTAACGCCATAAAGTAATCCCATACATCATCGTCATCTGCACTTAAGGTGTGTGCTTGTTGTAACCAGTGATTTATTCTTAAGAGGTAAGTAAAACTACTATTGAAACCTACTTCTCCGTCTTGTACTTTTCCGAATTTTTTATTAGTCATTTGCGAACTTCTCCATCACTAAACCTCTTAAACGATCTGTTGTTCTGTTAGTAATTATTCTATAGTATTGTTGATATTTTGCTCCGAAACGTGTTTTTTCTTCTACATCAAGCAAAGCTTGTAAGTATCCATCTAAAAATTTTTGTTCCATAAATCTCACTCTTGTTTTAATTGTATTCTTCCCATTCTTCATAGGCTTCTATCGCTTTTTTTCCGCCTCTTGATTCAAGGAATATTTTTAATCTTGCGTTTTCGTTTTCTCTTTTCTTCTTAATGATTGATCCTATTAAGAAAGCCATTGTTTTTATAATCATCCCGAAGATGACTCCTAATAAAAATATAAGTCCATTTATTCCAGCCATATTATTCACCTTATCAGGCTTTGGAAGGAGAAAGTTAAGAACCCGATAATGTGAGGCTTTAAGCGCTTGAGTACCTTTTGGTTAATATCTTAGCCAAACACCTAGTTAACGATTGTTAACTATGTATTCTTTAACTTTTTGTTCTTCTTACAAAGTTTCCTGAAAGTAATTTGAAAAATCTTATTGTTGATACCGCCCAGCCTGCTAAACAAACAATTATTGCACCTGCTAAGAATAAAGCATCTATATCCGCCAAACCTGTTTTTTTTGCAGTGATTAGAGCATTTATTGAGTATCCTATTATTAATATAAATATTTGTAATATTATGAAATATACGAACATATGTTTGTGTGAATCTAGCAGCAAACGATTTGTTTGTATCTGGGTGGTTGAGGTGTTAGAATTTGTTTCGTTTGCTGTTTCCAGACTTATTATTTTTTTGTTCATTTTGTTCGCATTTACTAATTTTATTAACTTTCAACTATTTAAGCGTTTAGGCAAAAATTTGCTTGGTAGTATGGTATTGTGGTACACCAAAAACCATTTTGCTTAAAACCTTTAAGCAAAAAAAAAACAGGCGATATTAAAAGATTTAGTTTTTGCTTAAAACCTTTAAGCAAAACTTAAAATATTTAATCAATAAGACAGGGTAGTCAAGACTTCTGGGTAAAAAGCACTATAGGAGAAATTCAAAATTACAGTAAGGAAATAAAAAAGGCGGAAAGGCTGTCTAGGCTGTCTGAGAAAAAACAACCAAAAAACAAAGAAAAAAAAACAAAAAATTACTTAGAAAAAGAACACAAATTATTATTTTTGAACTCCACACCATCCCAATAACGTAGTTGTTTATATTGGTTATCCAAAAAAATACTTTCCCTAGTAGAACCTGCGTTTAATTCACCCTCCAAAGTAATCTTTATTACTTTATCACTAAGAACTTTCAAACGATTCTTCTTACAATAATTAATATAAACTTTCTTAAAACTATCCTTAAGGATTTTCTTATCATAACACTCCACAACATGCTCATAAATAAAAGCAGCTACACTGTTGCTTCTTTTCATCCAATCATATTTAACTTGTTTTGCTGTTGCTTTGTTGCTGAAGTCTTTTTGTTCTTCTAAACGGTCTAAACCTTCAATACTCCATGTTAATAACCCTTCCATTTCGTTTTCATCTAGGAGTTTGTTTATTATTTGTGGATCTTGCAATTTAGCCTCTTTATTTTCTACTAATTCCTTTTCTGGTAAAAATTGGTGTGGGAACTCTATTAACACCCATCTTAACCAGAAAGCATCGCTGTTGCTGTCGTTTATTGGTGGTAAAGTGTTCGCTGCAAAAACCATTTTTGCATAGTTAACAAATTTTATTCTTGTCTTAAATTTTCTTGCGGCTAATATCTGATCCCTTCCTGTGAGGTTTTTGAAGTTCCCTGTGTTGTTTACGGCGTTTTTGCTTATGTCTGCACTTATGTTTATCATTTTGTTGTGTAATTCACTCATGCTAAAGCTATCTTTTTCTAGGTCTTCTAAGCTTATGCTTGCGGTGTTTTCTACTCCTACTAACCTTTTTAGTAGTTCTAATAGTTTGCTTTTCCCATTTCTTCCATGACTACCATAAAACATGAAAGCTTTTTCATATTTGTAGTCTTTTATTAAACAATACCCGAACAATTCTTGTATTACTTGCACGTCTTCTTCGTTCTTAGTTATTTCTTTAATGAATTGTTTTATTGTTTCGCATTTAGCTTTTGGTTTATAGTTCATGCTTAGTTTGTTGAAGAAAGCAATATTTTTGTTGAAAGGACTTAATTTTTTTGTTTTTAGGTTTAATAAACCATTTTTTACTGGTATAATGTATGGGTGTTTGTTTTGTTGCTCGAAGAAATCGTCTTGGTCGATGTATGTGTCTGCTTCTATTTTGTTGATAACATTTTTTGCTAGGTGTGTTGTGTATGTTAATTCAAGCATTGTTCTGCAAGTTTCTTGTATGTATGTTTTTCCTTCTGGTTTGTATATTCCTTTCTCGTAAATCCATATTTCGCTTGCGTCGTCGCTTCTTGTTGTTTTGAATGTATAAAACTTTTTTAAGTATTGTACTATTTGCTCTGTTGCTTCTCCTCTTTTGTTTATTGCAAGGTTCATTATTACTTCTTGCTTTGTTCTTGAGAACCAGTTTGTTTTTTGTGTTTTTTCCCATTCTTCTTTTAGGCTTGCGTAGTCTTTTTTGTTTAATTCTTCTTTTTTTTCTTCATCATAGAATATGTGTCCTTTTATTTCATATGCGGTTAGTTTTTTGATTATTTCTTGTTTTGCTTGGTTTTCTGCCTCACTCATTTTGAGAGCCCTTCGAAGCAGTTTTTGCACATGTTCCAGCTACTGTTTTTTCCTAGTTGTACTTTCCAATCTCCTGATGGGCTTGGGAATATTACAAAACAGTCTTCTCCTATTTTGTCTATTGCTTTATTACAGAAGCTGCATTTCACTATTTCTTTTTCGATTATATCTTCTATCATGGTGTTTTTTTATCTTTTTCTTTTGTTTATATGTTTTTCCTTGTCACTTTGATAATGACAACCTTTTTGCTTAAAACCTTTAGGCAATACTTAAATTTTATCAAAAGTATATTAATGACCTATGATAAAGAATAGTAACAACGAATTTATTTGTTGGAAAAATTAAGGAGATCAAGAAAACTATGGCTGTAAATAACGACGTTAAAATGCTTAGTTTACTTATGTTAGCTCTCTTGGCTATGGTAATTATCGTAGGAACAATCTATGTTGTTGCAGACAACTACAAAGCAACCCTTTGTACGACTGCAGACTCAACACACGTTTATTCCGATGGTAGCTGCTTAGAATCAAGTTCTAACTCAACTGCTGTAACTGTTGAAAGTATAACTAAAGTAAATATCGTACTAACTGCTATTAGTATCGTTCTAGGATTCCTTGCTGTTATTGTAATCGTAGCTGTTGCTAAGATTATCGTTAAAATGACACAAGGTATGGCTGGCGGAGAATAAAGACCTTCACAGGTTTTTATCTTTCACCTACTAGACTTTACTGGTAACTGGTTGGTTACGTGTTGGTAAGTAAACACACAATTTTTTTTATTGTCTGCCTTTCTTTTTGATGGGCAGAAACTTTTTATTCTATTTCTACAAAAGTATATAAACTAGTTATCCTATTGTTAACATATATTGTTGAGAAATAAATATGGTAGCAAGAAACTTAAAACCAAATAAAGCAACATTTAATAAATCATACTACATAGGAAAAAAGAAAAAAAAACCCAATGCTTTTTCAAATCTCGTTCTTGATCCAATAACAAAAACTCTAGTAAGAAAAGACATTTTAAAGAAACCACCAGGAAAAATCTTTATAGGAATAAAAAAAACACCAGAAAAAACAACAGTTATAAACCTAAAAAATCATTTCTCGAAAGAAAACATACAAAAAATAATTAATCTATCAAAAAATCTATCAAAACCAGACTTCACCCAAAGAGTAACTCAAAGCATTAACTTGAACACTATAAAATCAAAAACTCTGATCCCTATAAGAAATAGCGAAGGCGCAATAGTTGGTGTTAAAGATACTCTAGCGAAACAATCATTTAAAGGGGATTTCACGCCTAAACAAATAGCTTCGGTAGAAAGTGCTAGACAAAAAGAGATCAGAAGACAAAAAGCTCTCTTAATATCTTCTTTCAGTCTTTCAGGAACAAAAAGCGCAATTTTTAATCAAGGAGTGGCTGCAAATATAACTCTAAAAAGTATTCAACAAAGCCCATTCGTACCAGCAATAAGAACAGCATTACAACAATCAATAAATATTAGCAAAGTAGATCCTAATAAATTACGTTTCGGAACAATAAATGTAGGTGGGGTTATTGTTACACCTGAAACTCTCAAAGAAAAAAGATTATATGATTATATTTTAGATGTTGAAAAGAAAGATCATAAAATGCAAACAGCCATCCAAAAAACTTTTAGCAAAGCAGGCGTTGATGGTATGTCTACAGGAAAAGTGTGGTTTGATGCATTAAGAGGTTTGGTGAAACTAGGAATATTGACATTCTATACTCCCCGATTAACAGCTAATGCTTTAAACATAACATTTCTTAAAATGAAAGTTGGATACACAAAAAAAGACTTTTTGCCTTTATTCAAAAAAAGTTTAAGAAATATTTCTCCAAGATTAAATATGTTAGTATCTAAATCAGCAACCGACAAAATAGCACGATTAGTAAGTGATTTAATACCTAAAGATTTTAAAGCGTTACAACCAAGTGCTATTTCTCCAAAAATTTCTGCTTCCTTAAAAGAAACAAGACCAGCTGCTAGAAGGGCAGCATGGAAAGGTATAAAAGAAAGTTTTGACCCTCGAAAACCAGAAAACTGGGCTATGATAATAACTACACTTGTGGGTTTATTAGCAAGTGGTTTTAGTGCTAAAGCGAATCTTACTAAGTTGAAAGGTGGGTATATTCCTTCAAAAAGAGGAATATCTATTATTGAAAATGCTGTTCTTAGAATATTGAAAAATAGTCCTGAGATTAAGAGACAAATAAGGTTACAAATAAAATTTGCAACAACTTCAAGAACAAGAACCTTTTATGCTCGTCAATTATCAAGAGCTTTAAGTTTAGAGAAAGTTGCTAAACAATTAAAGTCACGTATGAAAAGTCATCGTTTAGCAGAATCTAAAGGGAAACTGTTAAGCGTTATAGACATGAACCCTTTAATTGAAACAAGCAAATTGCTTAAGTTACAAGGTAAGAATGAGGTTTTGTACCATGCTTCAACCTCTGCTATTAAAGAAGCTTTCAAGAAAGGAAATTTTGAAGTAATAAAGCCTGCAGCAGCAAAAAGCGTTGCTGCAAGAGTAAGACAAAAAACTTTTTTACCTAAAAGAAATGTAGCTGCGAACACGAAACAAGCTAAAGCTTTATTATCTTATATTCGGCGAACAGGCGGCGTTATTGGTGGCGGAAAGGCTCAAAACGTTTTTGTAAGAAGAATTTTTAAAAGAAAAACTATAGATTATGACGTTTTCTACAAAAACAATAAGCTAGCTGCACAAAAAGCTTTTTCTTTTCTTAAAAGAAAATTTCCTAACGATTCAGTACAAATGGTTGTATTAAAGATTCCTAATTCTAAATTAAAAGTTTACAGAATAAAATTTAACGGAAAAGACCTCGCAGATTTTGATTTATTGCCTAAAGATTTGGGCGTGCCTGTGAAAGTAGGTAAAGATTTAGTTGCTTCTCCTGAATTTTTGGCGAGTAGAAAACTATCCACCCTTGCAGAACCTGGAAAAATAAAGCGTTTCGCAAAGGATTTGAAGGATTTGAAGCGTTTAACTGGGCGTTTTTTCACTAGAAAAGATTTTGTTGATAAAATCCAGAAGCCTAAGAATATTCTTAAAGTTTTGCCTCAGCCTAAAGGCATGGGTAAAAGCCGTATAAAATTTTCAGAAACACAAATGTTTTTTGACACTGAGGTGTCTATTGGTTATGCGGTTAATGCTCTTGTTAAGCCTCACATGTCTAAGGTTTCTCGGAGTTTACTTTCTCCTTTAAAATCTTATTTAGAGTCTTCTTCTGGTAAAAACTCAGTTGTTGGAAGAATGTATGGTTTGAAGACTTTTAAGAAAGGCGCTAAAGGTGTCGTAATTCGTCTAAAAGCAGACATTGGGAGATTCCCAGCCACTTTATTGGCTAAGATAAAAAGAGCTTCTAAAGGTGGTTTAAACGCTTCTGATTCTGCAAAGTTAAGAACAGAAATAGTTAATTTTATTGAAAGCCCAAAAAACCTTAAAAAACTTACTCTAGGAAGCAGAACAGCAAGTTTAAGAGCTGGAGAACGAGAATTAGTAGTTAAAACTTTAGCAAACTTATTTAGGACAAAAGGAAAACCAAGAATCACTTTTGATCCATCAACAAAACTATTCATAGAAATAATAGACGTTACTCTTAAGAAAACTAAACCATCAAGTTTAGCAGCGAGGATCTTATCAAAAATTAAGAGACAAGCAAAAGTTTTTACGCCTGAAGAACTAAAAAGACGATTCACAAAAGGAGATCTTACGAAACTGCGCCGATTCAAGAAACTTTTAAAATTAGAAGAAAAACTTAACGATAGCCAATACAGAGACATACTATTTTTTTTAGATGGTATGATGGCGGACAAAAAAGGATCAAGAACTTTAACAAGAAGATTTACTTTGAAAGCTGCAAAATCTGCTCGTAAAAAACGACGAACAGCCATTGTTCCTAGAAAAGTGGGTCGTGCAGGTAAAAGGTTAACGCCTGCCCTTGCTAGACGTACAAAAGCAAAAATTACTAAAAGAAAAACTACTCGAACAACGAAAAGAGCAAGAAATAGACTTTCTGTTCGAGCAAGAGCAAGAGCTACACCAAGATCAAGAGCAAGAACTACTGTTCGTGCTAAAAAAAGAGTTGCTCCAAGAACAAGAGCAAAACCTAGAGTTAAGCCCAGAGTTAAGCCTAGAGTTAAGCCTAGAGTTAAGCCTAGAGTTAAGCCTAGAGTAAGACCAAGAGTTAGTCCTAGAAAAGTTAATCTTCCTAAAAGAATACCTCCTAAAGTAATTCGTATTTTAAGAAAGAAAAAGCGTGTTAGTAAAGCGGATAAGAAGGAACTTTTAGAATATCTTAAAAAAAGCAAAGCAGTTTATCGCCCTAGTTTGAGTGCTTTAATTTATGGTATTACTGCTTATCATGCTCCTAAGAGTGTTAATCCTTTCCAAATGCGACCTTTACTTATTCAGTTGCGTAAAAGTAAGAAAATTTAATTCTTTAACCTAAAAGCTTAAATACTTGTTAGTTAATAAAATTATTAACTATGGATGATTTTTTAGATAAAAAAGACGATTTCTCAGCAAGCGAAGAAAACGAGTTCAACCTAGAAAGAAAACCACAAAACGAAGGTTACGACACCTTCAGCCTAAGAACAAACCCTGAAGAACTATTAGTAAAATTTGAGCTACAACTAAGAAACAAATACTTAAGAAAACACAAAGACGGAAAAACAACACAAGAACAAATACCAGGAACACAACCTTTATGTACTGAAAAAGGAATACAAGAAATCTTATTCATGCTAAAAAGCATAGTAAACAACCACACAGTACAAGGAAACCAAACAAACATTATAGAACACCGCCTAAGAATGAGAGAAATAGCGGATAGCATAACAATTTTTTTCTACACACACTCAAGAGGTTGGGATTTAGAAGACCTAAGAATAAACAGTCTAGTAGATGACATTTACTTTTTAATGGACTTATTCCTATCAAGAACGATAGAAAACAAAGAACGAGAACTCTATGGCGAAACGTTCAAAGAAACAACGAACAGAGACTTAAAACAGGACAAATCAAAAGGTGGCTTCGTAACAGGCGCTTTAAATAAAATAATGGCGAGATGAAAGAAATATGGATCCAATGATTATAACGATAATAGTGGCTGTAGGCATACTCTCAGTTTTAGGGGGTTTAGTCTGGTGGTTCTTAACAAAAAACACGTACAAATTCTTATTTAAATTAACGAGCAGAGATGGAAGGGTAGAAAGAACAGTTAAAGCAAAAATGATTAATGACCCTGACAATAAAAGAATAAAAAAATTCCAATTCAAAGACAACCCTACCTTACTACCTGTAAGAGAACCAGACGCCCACTTTAACGGCAAAGCTATGCGAAGAATAACTTATAATGTTGAGGGCGAATATGTTTATCTTAACGGCTACAAAGTTAATGAAGATAATTATATAAAATCAAGTTTAGAACCCACACCTAAAGCTTTAGCTCTTTACCAGATGCAAGCGAACCAAAGAAGAAACCCTATTGTTGATAAAGCACAAACTTTCGCTTTCATATCAAGTATTATTATGCTTATTCTCGTTTTGGGCGCTACAGTTTACTTAAGCTATACTTTCGCAAAAACTTCAGAAAACATGGTTTTATTAAGTCAAGAAAACAAACAAGTTAGTATTGAGGCGAGACAGTATAGTGAGTTGATGCTTGAGAGTAATAAAATCTTTTTGCAAGCAACAGGTATGTTAAGCGGTTATTGTGGTGAACTTTCTCAGGTTGGTTTTTCAGGGATTAATGTTTCTAGGACTTTGGATCCTCAAGTAACGGGTTGATTTAACAAAAGTATATAAACCAGTTATCTCATTGTTAACATTAACCTATGTCCGAGAAATATTTTGTTGATGAAAAAGCAATAAAAACTATACTAAAATTTCTACTAATAGGAAGTATAGGATTTATACTATTCATTACACCACTACTGAACAAAACAGTGAACGACGAATATTGCAGCATAGAAAACACTAACGAAATAACTAACTCATACATTAACAGCTCAATAATTCTAAACGGAACAAATACCTATTTCTTACAAACAAACAATAACTTAGATGAACAAGAAACATATATACAAAAAACTTCTTACTGCTTCCAAGCAATAAACACAGGAAGTGACCCGCTAGAAATAAACATTATTAATGAAGATCAAAAAGTTTTAGCAACAGGCTACTTCTCAACAGGAACAAACACCGAATGTTATGAAATAAGAAACCATGAAGCGATAACAGGAGTAAAATGTGTAGATTGCAACGCAACAAACAAACTTTTATTCTTAGAAAACGCTGTAAGCGAAACAAAAGCTATAAACCTTAATGGAGAATTAAGCACTAACAAAGAATTAAGCACGAACACCAGAACATTTATTGATTGTAACAAATCAGTAAAAAAATATTTCTTCTCATACATAGTATTCATAGCACTTCTAGGATTCGCGATATTAATAGTTTTAGGAGTAGAACTTTATGGAGGGGTGCTTTTCAAATGGTAAAAAAAAGGTATAGGAAAACGATTGAAAAACAAACACACGTAAGAATATACGTTAAAGACCTCAACTTTTTAAGAAGAAGATTCCCAAACATCAACGCAGCAGAAATCATAAGAACACTGAAAAAAAAATGTTAAAAAGAAACAAAAAAGGACTAGCAAGCGGCTTAATAGCTTTCATAACGCTACTTTTAAGTTTCGCACTAATAACCTTAGTAGTTACAGTAGTATGGACTAACTACAACAGCAACATTCAAGACATGGATGAAAGCATAGTAAGCAACAGCACAAAAGAAGATGTTAACAACCTATCACTATTCGTAGGCTGGGGAGATCAACTATTTATGTGGCTATTCATAGCGTTACTTGTGGGCTACATGATAAGTGCAGCGACGATACCACCATCACAACCAGTATATTTCTTATTATTCATGGGATTCCTAGCAGTAATCGTTCTTACAACAATGATACTAAGCAACGCATGGGTTGTGATAAGCAACCAAGCAGAGTTCTTAACAGCAGTAGGGGATATTCCTGTAACAAATTATATCTTAACGTATTTCCCAACAATAACCTTTTTTGTAGGATTAATAGGTGCAGTAATTTTTTTCACAAGAAAAAGCAGTGATCCAGTAGCGTACGGAGGCTTAGGCGGTACAGACTTTGAGTGAAGGAAACAAAAAAGCATTAATGATATTCTCAATAATATTTATAACCTTCTTCACCCTATTTTTAGTATTCAACAACATAAACAAATTTAACAAAGCTATTGACTTACTAGAAGATAACAACGAATTAGTTGATGCAAATAATGATTTAGCGAACGGCGACAACAATGTTTTAATAAAAGGAACTAATTACACAACAGGCTTAAGCGGTGTTGATCCAAGTACAGAAGTAATAGAATTTATTGATCATGAACACCACGAAATCCATGAAGGAAACTCCTTCCGGTCTTTCAGCAATAAAGACGTTTCAAACAGCGGAGACTACAATATAGCTTTTAAAACTCCTGCAGGTAGTAAATGGATTCATTTAACATTCACTGTAGACCATGAATTAGAAAGCGATTTAAAACTTTACGAGAACGTAACAAGCTGGACAGGAGGAACTCCTATACTTCCAGTGAACAGTAATAGAAACTATGATACATTATCAACAATAACAAATATTTCTTATGACATAACAGCAGTTATGGGAACACCAAACCTTTTATTGCATGAAGTTGGTGGAAGTGGAAAAAAGTTTGGCGGAAGCGCCACCCACCTAAACGAATGGGTCTTAAAATCAAATATGACATACTATATGTTATTAGAAAATCAAGGAGCAGGAACTAATGAAGTAAACATACAGCTTGATTGGTACGAACACACAGATAAAAACTAAAGAGAGAAAAGTATGAATAAATTAACTATAATCCCAATAATCGCAATACTCGTACTAGTTTTAACTGTGAGTTTTGCTTCTGCTGTTCCTGTTGCTCCTGATAATGCTGATGTTATTGCTTATTGGAGTTTAGATGGTACTTCCGGAACTGTGGCAAATGATAGTGCTGGTTCTAATAATGGTTCTATTGTTGGAAGTGCTTGGGTTACTGGTGTTTTAAATAATGGTTTAGAAGCCTCTGGAACAGATGACGCAGACCCTCAATATTTTTATATGGCTTCTTCAGATAAGTTAAATGTTAATGCTACTAGTTTCTGGTTCGAGCCCTCAAGTTTAGGTATTAACCAACCATTATTTTATGCAGGTACTTATGCAGGTACTGATCATAAAACACAAATTACTCTCTCATCAACTAATAAACTTAATTATAATTACCGAATAGGAAATTCACTCGGAGCTAATTATTATAATTTAGTAAGTAATGATTCGGCGGTTTTGGATTGGAATCATATCGTTATACAAAAAAATGATGGTGTTATGCAATATTATTTAAATGGTGTACAACAAACTATGACTCTTAGTTATGGTTCTAACACTAATAAGTGGTTTATGGACTTAGGAAGCACCATTGATCGTTTTCATTTCGGAAAGTTCGACAGGGGTTATTCTTCAGGAATACTTTATTCTGACGGTGTTTTTGATGAAATAAGTTTTTTTGATGTTGCTTTAACAAGTGACGAAATAACTTTTTTATATAACGAAGGAACACCAACAAGCGACCAACAATACCCTTTCACAACACCAGAAAATTTTACGGCAAGCGCAAGAAATGAATGGAGTGATGCAATAATAAACAACTTCACAATAAACATTTCTTCAGTTGGTTTAAATCAAGATTGGAGAAACACAACACTTAGCGTGAGTGGTGGAAAAGTAATAAATATTTTTTTTAATCAATATAATTTAACCTATAATGGAACAACAATAGTTGTAGGGAATGATTGTATTATTTACGAAGGAGATATTATTACTTTTGCTGCTGTAGGTGGAAGATTATTTTGTGATTCATCGCCAGGAATATCAAGAATTTTATTGAATCCATATATTTCAGGAGAAAATTTTACTTTAACAGGTATAGGTGATTATACAGCTTCTACCACAAATTCTGAAAACGTAACCTCATTAATAAGTGAAGAATTAGCTAACATCACTTTTTTTAGTGATAACTATTTCGACAGAACTTATAGTGATTGGAACTTAAGCGATAACTTAGAGGCAAACCTTCATCAAAGCGAGATAAGTTTTTTAACAAAAGAACTAATAACAAACGATACGTTAACAGGAGTAACATATGTTATAGATGGAACAACAGACACCACGTTCAACCTATCTATAGGAGAACACACAGTTACCGCAAGCAAAAGCGGTTATTATGACCTAAACTACACCTTCAGCGTTACTGCTTTGCAAAACGAGACTCTAAACATTACAGGAATGTTTGACAGCATACTAAACATCACTCTATCAAAATATCCTTCAGCAGCAACAATAAACAACTTCACTATAACAACTTCACACCAGACAACAAGCACAACAGCAGGTTTTGTAGAACTACACACGTTACAAGGGTATCTTAACGTAATAAATATTACTAGCAGCGGTTACGCTAGCAGATTCAACCAAGAATTTACTACAACAGCCTTACTAAATAGCACAGACTATACAATGTATCTTTTCAACAGTATAAGAATACTAATTTACAACGAAACAAGCGACGACTTAATAGACTTTCAAAACGTAACTATAAACACTATAAGCACTCTAACAACGTTTGAAAACACTTCAACCACAGGAAACATAACTCTAGGATTCCTTAACCCAACAACATACGAACTAAGATTCAGCAGCGCAAATTATACTACAACAAGCTATTTTTTAACTGTGAATAATGACACAACACAAGAAATAAAAGTCTATCTCATGTTAAACACTAGCAACGTAGACTCGCAAAGAGTAAAAGTTATTGATGGGGGAAACAACGCAATAGGCGGATCAACCATTTGGTTACAAAAAGAAGATGTAGGAACATTCACAACAGTAAACCAAAGAATAAGCGGAAGCGATGGACTAGCAACATTCTATGTGAAAAAAGATATAGATCAATATTACCGATTCATAGTAATACAAGACGGAACTGTAGTTTTAACAACTGAGAAAACAGTGTTTGTTCCAGGAATAGATGATATTATAGAATTAGTAATAACAGCTGCAGATATAACAGACGATACAGCCCTAGTAGATTTCTGGTCTATAAACACAACAGTATGGATAACAGGAGATAACGAAGAAATAATTAATTATCAATTCATAGATGGACAAGACACCATAAATGGTGGGAGATTATTAATAACTATGGAAGATCTTCTTACAGGAGAAATAATTACTAAATACAATATTACAAAAACAGGAAACAACGGATTATACACTGTAGCGCTAGATGAATTAAACGATAGCATATACAATATAAAAGCATACATAACTTATAGTGACGGAACAGAACTTGTAGTCTGGGAAGGAACAAAAACCTTCACTATAACTGTAATAGTAAAAAGAAACACAGGACTATTATATGCTATACTCATACTCTTATTCGCTGCGTTCCTAACAAGCAAAGACTTTAATCCGTTGTTTAGTCTAATAATAAGTTTCGGCATACTCATACCATTAACATACCTAAAAATAATCAGTGTTCCGATAGGTGTAATAACAGGATTCATAACTCTAGCAATAATAGTGTTCATAAAAATAAGGGGTGGCGGAAATCAATGAGAATAAGTAAGAAAGGAAGCCTCAAAATACAAGGATTAATGCTTGCACTAATAACAGCTTTCGGACTATTCTTCGGGCTAATAGGCTATACTATGGACACTCTAGGAAGTAACTATGATAATACAGGTTATGACGCTGCAGACATCAACAAATATAACTATTTGGAAGATATGAGTACAGACATTAATAATTCAAAAGGAATAATTGAGAATGTGAGAGTAGAAAGTAACGTTTTTGATTGGTTCGCAGGGGTATGGAACAAATTAACAGCACCATTCAAACTAATATATAGAAGTTATGATAATTTAATAACAGCCACTAAAGATAGCGCTACAACTTTAGGCTTGCCGCCAATATTTAAAGCGTATTTTAACGCCGCAATAATTATTTTGGTAGTTATAGGTATTGTTATGATAAAGTTTTATTTAGGGAGGAAAAAATAATGGTTAATTTAACAGACCCTATGACAAGCAATTATAATATAACAGCCTTAATTCAAGGAACAGATGCGGTGAATAGTCCTTCGACTTGGTTGAGTAACTTACAAATAATCAGCGGGATTCCTTTAGCTACAGTTCTTTTAGTAGGCGCAGGAATAATCTTGTTCTTTGTAATGAGACAAAACGTTAACAATGATAGTGATGCTTTAACTTACAGCGGTTTAATGATAAGCTTCGCAGGAATACTCATGTTCTTAGTAGAGACAGGAACAGGAATAAAACTTGTAAGCTGGGCTGTACTCATACCTATATTTTTAATAACAGCGTTCGCAATATTTAGTAACATGACAGGAAGAAATTATTAAAAGGAGAAGAAAACATGAGATTATTTGGAACTAAAACAAAATTATCAGATGAATGGACACCATTCAAGAAAAAGAGATGTGCAAAACCAAAAAAGAATAAAAGACGTTCACAGAATAGCATATTCTACTAAATAAGCCGTCAAAAAAGGCTAAATAAGCTAATCTATAAACGCTATTATTGTGTGCCTGTCACAACAAGGAGTTTGTTCTAAAGAATGTTCAAAAACTTTATTGCAAACACTACATTTGTGAACACAAAACAAATTAAACACCTATAACTTCTTGTTTAACGACTTCCTTATCTTTCACAAGATACTTCTTCGCCCAAACAGCGCCTCGTAACTTATCATTTTTAAAGTTTGGGCTGTTTTCTTTACTCTTTTCATTCTCAAAAAAAGCGAAATTAACTTTTTCTTCTCCACTATTAACAGCTTTAAGACTTAAAGCCAATAATTCTGCTGCGCTAATACTAACACTTAACATATTTTTTTCCATTTTATTGTCCTCCATTAAGAATAACTCCACACTTACTGCATGTGAAGAAATAATAATTATTAACAAGCCCGCAATTCTGACAAGTTTTAGTTCTGTTCAATTTTCTCAACCTCTAATCCATGTTTATGCACCCAACGATTAAAATAAGATACGCTACTCTGTTTGTTAACAGGTTGTTTGTAACAATTCGTGCAACAACGACTAAACTTATGAGCTGTTCTATAGTATTCTCCGCAACGAATACACCAACGCACTTTATACATTACTTTCTTTTGTCCACCACTCATTTCCCAGCCTCGAACTCGCTTTCTAAATCATGTTTTTTTAAGAAACGATTCCAATGACTAGAACCTCTCGTGTGTTGTCCTACTGGGTTTTTTGCTAAATAAACAGCTCTTGCTTTTTCTCTTACTCGTTTGGTTTCATAGAACTCTAACTTACTTTCCAAAGCCTTTATTTGTGACTTGGTTTTTTCTATCATCCTGTCTACATCTGAAACACTCATTTTAAAAATTCCTCATACCCTTCGCAATAATGCTGTGGATTATCATAAACGTAATGGTGATCGCACTCATGACAAATAGTATCTTCTATTTCTTTATCTGAACGCCCTTCTAAACCTACACACATGTATTCTTCATCATCTGAAAGAGTCCAAACGCCTCGTACACCATCCATTTTAGTGTTGTTAAATCTCATTTCGCAACTTTTGCAGCCTTGTTCCATTTTGATTAAAGCAAAGCCAGTCATAACTATAGAACCTATGAACAAGCAAATAATGATTAACTTAAATATTGTATCTGTTTTCATTTTTTATGCTGCTCGATTATTCATCTCCTTATGTAAAGTCCCAAGTATAACCGCAAACTTCACAATCATTATTCTTAAAACCTAAACTATAATCAAGAACCTTACTCATCAACAACACCCAATTTAATTATTCGATCCAGTATCGATTCAAACAACCGAGGAGGAATAACGCTCCGCTCCATGTTACCCTTAAGCCCTTGAGTTCCAGTCTTACTCCCACGAGGAGCAGACTCATGATGACAATGCCTAGGTTGACCCTTACGGAAACTCTTGCAAGTCTTGAAATCAATATCCAGATTCGTCCAGATATTCGTAGGCTTAGCACGAGTATCACCATACTGACAATACCAAACTCTCTTAAGCCACTTGTTAGGCAAGAACCAAACAGCACGACCATTAGGATTCTCTATAAAAAATATCTTACCACGCTTCTCAAAATCCTCAGCGAAAGCCTCACACAGTTTCAAAAGAGCATAACCATCCCGAGCAGTTTGAGTCTTAGGTTCTCTGTCCGCAGTCCAATGAATATTCCCACTCGCTAAACTAAAACTTGTGCAAGGAGGACTCATCCAAAGAATATCAGCATCAGCAAGATTATTAAATAAATTAGAAGAAAGAACAGATAAATCATCATGAAGCAAGTCAATAGTCAAATCACTATTAAACTTAGAATTGTTATCAACTGTAAATGTTTCGTGACCATGTTGAGCCATAACTTTACTAAAGCTCGCAGTCCCTGCAAATAATTCAACTGTCTTCAATTTTCTCATTCTTTCACCATCATCAATCCCTTAAGTAAGCCTATTTTCAGATTTGTAATACATAAGCAACAAGATTAGTATTACAAATGTTTAAATTTTGGGCGTACTGTAATAATACCTTGACGCTTATTATTACGCTCATTAATAAACAAAGTATCAACAAGCCAACGAGTTTGAGGGTCATGTAATACATGACTCCCAAGTTTCATAAGCTGTTTAACAGTAGTACCAAGTTTCTCCTGTCTCAAAAGAACAGCCAACAATTCTAAATCAGCAAGCTCAGCCCTATTCAAACGTAAAGTAATAACCTTAGACTTCTCTTGATCTCTCTCTTCTTGCTCCTTATACGGCTGAAAACCAGCCCTCTCAATAGCCACACTAATCAAACCCCTTACGCTTATTCAATTCCTCAAGAGTATCATTCCTGCGCTTAAGATCAACACGAACCAAACCCAAATCATCAAGAGCCTCATTCATAGTAGAAAAACAATTCTCCAAATCATCAGAAGTAGCATCAACATTCAAAGCAGTCTCAGACAAAAGAATAAAAGGTTCTTCTCCTAAACGCCTCTTAAACATTTCCTTATTCATAATAAAAAGAGCATAAAGAACAGCCTTAATCTTATGCTTATAAGTTTCTTCCTTAGAAGTATTAGCAACCTTATTCTCACGCCAAATCTGAAAAGTATTAATAGCCTCATCCCAACGCTCAAGAATACGAATACTAACAATCTCAATCTTATTTAACGACCTGCGCTCATCACCTTTCGAGGCTGAAAAAATAGAATCTCGCTTATTATCCAAACCTTCTCCCATAAATTACAAAATGTAAGCAAACACTTTTAAACATTATTGTCCTGAAATATATATATCAGACTATTTATGTTTACAAATGACCATTTATGTTTACGGGTCTACCCCACCTTGTAAACATAAATCAAACACAAAGAAAAAGTATCAGAAACACTATATAAAGAGAGGTTATATGCAATAATTCAATCAGTAGCAATAGAAGGGAATAAGAGAATAATCCTATTTTTAGCAATTAGTAAATAGGTTTTGAAAATAAGTATTAAGAAGTAACCATAAATAAGGCATTGTAACCATAAATAAGGGTATTTATGTTTACAAAAATGTAACCAAAAAGAAAGAAGAAAAAAAAACAAAAAGTTCCACATGAAACAAAGGTCTAATTCCTTATACCTAAACCAGCCAAAAAACTAGAAACGGCAAGCATCAAGAAGAACACAACCATCAAACCACCAACCAAAGGAGTCAAATAACCATAAGCAGTAAACACAATAGCCATAGGAATAGGAATAGCAATAGCAAAAGGGATAGGAATAGTAATCAAAATACCCAAAATAACAAAGACCAACATCAACAAAGTACAAGTAATAATCATATTACCAAAAACATGATCAGTCAAACCCATAAGCACCAAATGAAAAATCCCATTTACATCAACCACCATCTTATCGACCCATCCACCAGCTTATAGTTATTATCAGAGCAATCATATACCATATAACACCAATAGCCAAAGCAACACTCAAAGGAACATTCAAATCCCTCAAGAAACCATAAGGCTGTTTAAGCACATTCGCAATAAAGCCCAAAGGCGCAAGAGTAGTCTGAGTCCAACTCTTAATCTTAGCATAAGTATCAGTAAAAATATTACCAGTAGTATCACTCTCAACACTATCATCCTGAGGCAAATAAGAACTATCAACAATCAAAGTATCATTCTGAACATAATTAGCATAAGGACTCTCAGAAATATTAAAGAATTGAACTCCTGAAGGATTCGCCTCACTAACCGCACCCTGAAACATAGCAAGACCAATATTCATAGCAAGCATAATACTAACAATAAAAATCAACTGAGTAGTAGTAGTCACTATATTTCACCTCGCCCAAAAATAACAATCATAATGCACCCGAGAATAACCAAACCACCAGCAAGAGCAGGAATGAAACCAACATAAGCAAAGACACCAACCAACATAGCCAAAACAACACCAGAAGCAGTAACAGGCGGAACACCAACCATAGAAGAACTAACAGCAACAAAACCAACAGTAACAAAACAAATAATCATAGCAATAAAAGCCTTACCCAAACTATCAACAGTATCATCATCAACATCCTTCCAAGCCTCAAGAGTAGAAGAAATAAAAACATCCTGAACATGATACACGTTCTTAAAATACTTCAATGAACGACCACTCTCCTTAATAGAATACTCAACAGTAACGAAATCACCAAAATAAGAATCAACAACCTCAACAAGAAAAGAATCACTGCAACCATCAGCAGTCAAACAATTCACCGAACTCGAAGAACCATTAAAATTAGTAACAGTCAAATCATAATACTCAAGAGTACCAGTACCACTAGAGATAGAAACCTCGAAACTATTGTTTAAACTATTATAAAACAAACCAGAGTTATTAATCGAATAAACATAAGCACCAGTATTCTCATCAGGAACACTCACCAAATCAGGAGTCAAACGAATAGTATAAGAACTAAACAAAGGCTTTAAGAAAAAAGTCCTTAACTCAAAACCAACAGCATCAATAATAAACTTATACTCAACATCAGGAACATAAGTGTACTGAACACGACCAGTAATATCAGTATTCTGACTAGAAATCAAAGTCCAAGTACTATTAATCGTTTTATACATACTAGCACTAGCGCCCTCAATTATTTGACTAGAAAGACTATCAACAACATTAAAAATAGTAGTAGAACCATTAGCAGTCATATAAGCAATAAGATTCTGATGAGAACCACCAGTCATAGTCAAAGCATACTCAGCAACAGCATAATCATCCTTAGTAACCTTAACAGTATAAACACCACTAGTAATATTATCAAGAGTAGCCTTAAAGGTTAAATTATCAACAGCAGTAAAAGAATCATTAACATTAAAAACCTCAACAGTAAAATTATTCAAAGCACTACCAGTCACCTGATCAATAGCCGTAACCCATAAACTATTATTAGCATAAAGACTATAATTAAATTCTTGAACAGTAGAGTTAATAGTCACGTTCTCAATCAAAGTAGCATAATCATCAGAGTACGCAGTAATGTTAAAAGTCCCCTGCAAAAAAGGAAAACTAACAGTACCATTAGTACTAGTATAAGTCTGCAAAGACATAGTACCACCAGAATCACTAACTCCCTCAATCAAAATAGTAGTATTAACCTCAACAAGATCAGTAGTCACAACATCCTTAAGATTAAAAGTAACAAGATTATTATAAAATAATCCAGAACTATTAGTCCAGACAATACGATTAGTAGTACCAGCACTAATATTAACAACCCAATTCACAGTATAATAATCACTAAGATTAATCTGAACAGTATGCTCAGCACTATTCAAGTAAAAAACGCTATAATTACCCGTAACCGTCTCTATAACAGACTGATTAGAACGACCATCAACAGTAACACTCATATTATCATACCAAGAGCTCCACAACTGATAATTAGTCAAATACTCAACAGGATAAAAAGACGTTTCGCTTTGATGCAAAACACCCTCAAAATTAGAAGATATGTTTACATCAGTATAAGTCTCAGTATAATAATTTGTTCCGCCAACTTGAATAGTATAAAGAGAAGTATCATTCTGCAACAAAGTAGTATTCAAAGTACCAGTATAATTTGAAGAATAATTAGAGCCATCAATATAAGCCCAAAAACTAGACACAGAGCCATTAGTCCAAAAATCCTTAGAAGTAACAGCAAAAAAAGGAGAAGGACCAGAAGTAAAAGGGTATTGTTGGTCGCTTGTTGGTGTTCCTTCATTATATAAAAAAGTTATTTCGTCACTTGTTAAAACAGTATCAAAAATAGTTACTTCATCAATTAAACCACCTAAATAACGCCCATCATCTCGTTTACCAAAAAAACGAGTAGTATCGAATTTTGCGTTATTAGATTCTGTTGATGTTCCTTCCAAACTACTATTTAAATAAATTTTTCTTGTTAAACCATCCGCAACACCTACAATATGATACCAAGTATTAATAGATAATGCAGTAGTAGTTGGTACTCCACTATCTCCATTTTCTCCTATAAAACTAAAATCTCCTAGATTAATTATAATCATACCATCATAACGACCAGTAGAACTACGACCAGCACCAGCAGTTATAACACCATAAGTACTTGTATCATCTAATTTAACCCACACACTAATAGAATAACTTGAACCTAAATCTGCTGAAGAATAACTCATCCAGTCATCAGCACCATCAAAATAACCTGCTTTATCAATAATACCATTACTAACACCAACAGTAGCTCCACTAAGAGTTAAATTATTACGGTTTGTTGAATCAGTAACATTTTCCATAGTCCAATATCCTTCTACATCTGCATTATCAGGAGCAGTACCAACAGCAGAAGCAAAACTCACAGTTAAAAGTAGTACGAGTATTGGGAATATTAAAAGAGTCTTATTAATTTTCATTGTGACGACCACCCATAAACCAAAGCAACAAAAATCACCAACAAGAAAACCAAAAAAACCCACAAAGCCAAATTACTCATAGCCCACTCACCAAAACCACCAAGAATAGAAATATTACTAGAACCCAAAGCAGTAGTAATAAAAGGAGCCAAAGCTAAAGCAAAGAAGATAACAAATATAATCCCGTAAAAAATTACATTAATAAAACCGAATCCTTGACCTTTCTTATTCATAATAATCAACTACTTGTTTAAATATATGACAACTTTTTGACCCTTTGATTTTTTCTTTTTAACAATCTTCTTTTCTTTAGGAAACCACGCACCCTTAGAATCATTACTAAAAAAAGTATCTGAACCAATAGATTTCTTTTTTGAACCTTTTTTCTCATTGTCTTGAATATTTTTTTGAACAGCCAAACCCATCCGACCAACAACACTCGACTCACGCTTAATCAACCTTACATCAGCACGAGCTTTTTGATGGCGAGAAACTTCTTTAGCACGAAGACTATAAATTCTTTTTTGACCTTCAGCACGAACACGATCAGCCTTCAAGTTCTTCAATTCACTCGCAACTCTTACAGTTTGACGATCCTCACGATCACGAACCTTCTGTTTTAAACCTTCAATCATTCCTCTAATATTCATTTTTGTCCACCAAAAGCATAACCTAAAGGTTTACTTTTTGAATTTTTCCGCCATTCTCCTGAAAGACCGCATTGATTACAATAAATATCACCATGCATATTCATTTTATTGTAAGTCATACGACCACAAGAATCACACTTATACATCTTATCAGTCATATTTTTAACCCCTTGAATAATCCTTTTTGTTTATTAGCCAAAATACCCAATCTAGTAATCCCAGCTTTTTCACCACTACTCTTAATCCGCTTACTCCTCTTCTCAATAAACAAACCGCCTTTCTGTTGAAAATTAGAACGGAACAAAGAGAACGAACCACGAACCCTGCTCGAAGTAGAACCAATAACACCAGAAGAACGACGAAGAGTAAAAGTAGCCTGAGGAGTATTAGAAACATTAAAAGCACCAAGATCACGAGCACCAACCCTAGTCAAAGCACCCTTATTAATCTTACTAAAAACCCCACGCTTACGAACAAAAACATCAAAACCAGAAGAAGAAGAAGAAGAACGCTCAAAAGGAGAACTAGGAGAAGCAACAACAGTAGAGATAATAAGTTGCTGAGGAACAACCCTTTGAGAAACAAAATCACTAACAGGAAAAATCTTCTGAGAAGTAACTGGAACAAGAACAGTATCTTGAACAACATCCTGAACAACATCAACAGCCTGAACAACCTTAGAAGCTAAAGCCAACTTAGAACGAGACTTAGAACGAGACACCAAAACACTTTCAGTCTGAACCTTCTGAGCAACAACCAACTTAGTAGAAGAAAAAGTCTTAGTAACCTGAACAACCTTAGTCTTACTCTTAGACTTAACAGCAAGAACAGGAGATGCAACAATCTTCTGAGAAGTAACGGAAGAAGAATCCTGAACAGAAGAAGCAACAACCACAGGAGAAACAACCTTAGTACGAGAAGCAGAAATCACACTAGGAGCAACACCACGAGAAGCAACACTCACAACATCTTGAGAACTCTTAACCACAGGAGCAACAACATCCTCAACAGCAGAAAGAGCCTGAGCGGAAGACGAAGGAGTCGAGAGGGGAGTTGTAGAAATAACATTCGTCTTCGCACTCAAGACCAACTCACCATCCTTAACAGCAAGATTCAAAGAACCACCCTGAGAAGAAGCCAAAGCAGAATCAGAAGAGACAGCAGGCTTCAAAGGAGAAGGCGAAACACCAGAAGGAGAAGTCTTATAAGAAACACTTACACCGCCTTGACTTGTAGTCTGACCATAAGGATCAACCCTGATATTTGATACCTTCTCAGCATCAGTAAGATAAGAACCGCCACGAGCAGAAGAGACATCATCATAAACAGTATGTTTAAGAGGAGCACCAGAAGAAACCTTAACCTCACCAAGAGGAGTCTCAAGAACAGAAGAACGAGGAGCATCATATTCAAAAACCTTAGTACTAGAACTACTCTCAACACTAGAAACTTTCTTAGAACTATCAGCAACAAACTTTAAGTCCTCAACACTAGCAACAGAAGAACCCTTAACAGCCTTACCCGTAGAACTAACACTAGTCAAACGAGTACCCTGAGAACTACCCTCACCAACAGCAACGAAATCACCCTGACGAGTAAAGCTTTTAGAACCAACATTAGTAGCTTGAACAGTATCACCACGAGCAAGAACAACACCATCATCAGTCAAACTAGCAACAGTTTCCGAACGACTAAAACCAGAAGCCTCAGGAACATAATCACCCTTCTTGCTCAACTTAGAAATAGACAAATCAGTAGTAGAACTTTGCAAACGAGCATCATTAAGATCAACACGATCAACACTCGAAGTCTTCGCCTCAACACGAAACTTCTTAGAACCAGAACGAACAACAGTAGTAGAAGCACCCTCTCCAAGAATCTCACCAGTAGCAAGCTCAGTCTTAGTAGTTTGACCAACGCTCTCACTAACTACCTGAGGAGCCTTAAATTTTGCGATAGCAGATTTACCAAGAACACCAACCACTTTACCAACACCAGCAACAGCAACAACCTCACCAATGAAACCAGCAGGATTACGAACAAAAGTAGTTAATATTTCTTTAACCATAGTAACAGGAGCGACGTAAAAAGTCGTGGGATTCTTAACAATATGTTTACCCACAGTATACAAACCCATAGTAGAAACGTGCAAGAAAGCATCTCGAGGATTCTTCACAGCATAAGCACCAACACCAACAACAGCCTTACCAACACCAACAACACCCTTAACAGCACCAACACCAAAAAGAAGCGCACCAGTACCAAGAGAAGACTCTTGGCGAGCATCAGAAGCCTCAACATCACTTAACAGTCTTTCTTCTTTGTTTACTAAACGATTATACAAACCCTCACCACGCTGACTCTCAGCCTCAGTAATAGAACCTTGAGAATCAATAGGAACACGAGTAGGTTTAACAGGAGCGGACTTAGTAAAAACCCAGCCCTCAATAGTGACTTTCAAAGCAAGAGGAGTCTCACGAAACCTTTTTTCAGCCAAAGAACGAACATAAGCAGGGGGAGTATTATTTGTAGGAGAAACCAAAACCTCAGCATCACTCTTAGCCTTCTCCTTATAACTAAATTGAACGCTCTGAGAAACAACCTCACGACCTTGAGTATTTGTAGAAGTAGAACGAGAAAGAGACTCAGTAGTCAAACGACCCTTCTCACTTGTAAGACGAGAAGCTTCACGACGTTGCTCCTCAGTTAAATAACTACCAACATTCTCAACAACAACATCACCTTTAGAATCAGTACCAACACCAATAACCACAGGAGCCTTCTGAGGCTTAGCAATCTCTTTACGAACCAAAGTACCACTCTCAGGATCAACAACGAGATTTGAAAAAGCATTGGGTTTTTTTTTCTTTTTTCCTATGTATGCTTTATTTGAAAATGTTGCTTTATTTGGTTTTAAGTTTCTTGCTACCATATTTATTTCTCAACAACAACATCACCTTTAGAACCACCACCAGAAGAAGGTTCAGGATCAGGAGCAGACGCTTCCTCTTCCTCTCGACGAGCTTGACGCTTAGCAATATACGCATTCATAGCATCAACAATAGCAGAAGCCAAATTAAATTAACCCCTTCTTCTTCCAACGATTAAAAACAATCTGAGCATCCTTATCATTAGAGATGATAGCACTATCCAACTTTGAACCATCAGAATCACAAATCTTAATTTTTTTCTTTCCAAACATAAACATCCTTAACACCTCACAACCTAAACAAACCTAAACAAAAAGCCAAAGCACCCATAGCCATCAACAACCAACCAAAACGATTCTCAGCTTGATCATCATAAGAATCATATACGGCATCAGTCTCAACATGAAATAAATAAATAGGATCAGAAGATGGATTAAAAACAGGAGCAGTCGAAGGATGATCCTCGTTCCAATGTTCAGTATTAGAAAAATTAGCACCATACTGATAAGTATCAATTTCACCAACCTTATGATCAAGACCTGTCTGCAAAAGAGTCATACCAATTAAAAAAATCATTATTGTACCAGTAAGATGAAGAAGAGGAAGATCAAGAGCAAAGCCCGCAATCGTTAAAATTAAACCAATACCAAAGAACACGAGAAACAACCACAATAACATTTATCCAATCACCATATTTATTTTTACCTGTGGAAAAAAAATAAAAAGTGAGGAAATTAATCCTCTACCACCCTTGTCAAAGAATGGCTGTTGAACTGAACCAACACATCCGAATAAACAGAACGATTTACACCAAGCCGAAACCTGAAGCAATACCATAAAGTAAACCCATAACAGCAATCAAAGAAGTTGTACCAATAAGAGCAACTTCTCCTGCTGACCAAGTAGACGTATTAACAGCTTTAATCTGTGGAATAAGAACCGAAGTTGTTACAATCACAGCTAAAGTCAAACCAATAACAGCACCAATATAATTAGCCATAAAACATAATCACCATCCTTAAAGAAAACAATGGACTACACGCTTTAAAAACTATGTAACCCCTAGCGGTTGAATTGATAAACATTACACCAACCACGAACCTTAGTCTCAGCATCATCAGAAAGACACAATAAGCTCAAATGACGCCTAGTCCGATTAATACTAAGGCTAATAATCGAAGCCACCTCACGAACAGTAAACCACCTCTCAGGATTCTTCTGATACTCACACTTCAAAAAAAAATAAATAGCCAAAGAATTACTCAAGAGCCAAACCCCTTCTCAATAACCAACTCAACAAGATCCAAACGATTAACACCAGAAATAGAAACATTCTTACGAACCTTACGCAACTGCATCCAAATCATGAAACGCAAAAACCAAGAAAAAGAGAAAAGCCAATCATGATCCCACAAAAAAAGAAACTTACCCTCAGCAACCTTCAAGACACGAGCCTTCAAATGTAAACTAGAATAACCCATAGCCTGACTACGCTCATTACCACGAACAACCCAACTCTTAAAACGAGACTCAGCCTCAGAACTATTAAAAGTCAAATAACAAGCCATACCAGAAACCATCTAAATCACCGCACTAGCAACAGCAGGAACCAAATCACCAAGCTTAACATAAACAGCAACAACACCAATCAAAACAAGAACACCAAGAATCAAAACAACGATCAACAACTTCTTAAGCTCATCAGCACCATCAGGATTAGGGCGAGTCAAAGCACGAATCAACAAATTATTAAAAGTCTCAGGATCAAAATCATCAGGATACAAACTACCATCCTTAAGCTTAATAGCACGACCACTCTTATCAGCATCAACAAAAATCATATCCAAACGCATATAACGAGTAACATCACCCTCATCAATAATAGTAATCTGTTTCTTACCATCATACTTCCAAACCAAACTACCCTCACTCTTCTTAGCAACAAAAGAACGCCAACCAAACCGAGTCTTAGCCATCAACAAAACCTTATTTCCTCTCGAAGCCTTAACAATCAAATAATTCATAGCAGTCTTACCACCAAACAACAACATCCCAAAAGCACCAAGCAAAAAACTCAAAAGCATTGAGAAAACCATAATTAAAATATCAGTCATTTCCATATTTATTCCACCTTATTTTTTTTACCTAAACCAAAAAAACTCCTCTTAGTAGGAGCGTCATCCTTAATACTAGAATGTTGAAAGAAAGTATTAAACAAACGCCTCAAAAAACCACCCTTAGAACTAGAACTCTCAAGCTCACTAGTAGCACGAGCCAAAGAAATCAAAGCAGGCTTACTAAAACCCTGAGGCATAACAGTCAAAGTATCAAGACACCAATCAAGATGATACTTAACATAAAAACGCTCATCCTTATTCAAATTACCAAGACGTAAATCCTGAGTAAACAACTCCATATTAGCCCACAAATCTTTAATAACCTGAACCGCAGGAGCACCATTCTCATCAAGAACACGCTCACCCTCACTATCAAGAACATAAGCAAAATCTCTAAACTTATTACGAATACGATCACTCAAGGAATCACTAGAAATAAAAGGAGTAGTAGTAACCGCCTGAAGATCAATCTCATTAGAAGGCTTGCTTAAAGGTTTTTGTTTCTGAACATCACCAAAAAAAGAACTATTCGTCATGGAAACTCACCCCAAAATCATTTACAGAACAACCATTCTCCTTAAAACTCTGCTTAATACCCAAATAAAAATTAGCCTTCTGAGAATCACCCATCTTCTTAAAACCAAGAATATCATGACGTTCAACAGCACCAACCTTAGGCATAAACAAACTAACAGTCTTCAAATAAGAACGAACATTAAAAGGCAAATGCCAAGACTTAAAACCCTTATACTTAGCACGCATCTCAACTTCATCAGCCTTCTGCAAAGTCAAAGCACGACGACCTTTAAGAGTCAAAGCAGTAATAACAATACGAGTACTCTTAACACGACGATTAACTGGAGCAGATCCTTTAAGCCTCACTTTCGCACCTTCTTAACATATTTCTTCTTCCACTTATTAAACCTTACTTGCCGAACAACCATCATCACGAACAAAGCAACAAGAAGAGCACCGCCGAAGTAAAAAAAGAACTCACCAATCTGAGCAGTTGAATTAAGAAACTCAGCAGTGTACCCCTGATATTTCTCGAGATCAGGAACAATATAAGTTAAACCAACAGTGAGAAACAAAAGGATCTCAACAACCATACCATAAACCCACCAACGAAACAAACCAATAACATCACTGTACAAATTTGAATTAATATCCTTATGCTTGAAAACATACTCTTCCCTGCGCAAGGGACTTAACTTCTTATATTCATTCCATTTCAACATTTTTTCACCCTAAAATTTCTATTATATAATAAATGATTAAGCAACAAACTAAAAACAAACAAACCCAAAGCAATCAAAGGAAAAGACCGAGCCAAACCAGAAGCCTCAACACCAAAAGACTCACCACCACGCAAAACAGTAGGCTCACCAAAAGAATCAAGCTCATAAGGATTCAAACAACCAAGAACATCATCACAAGAAACAAACTGAGAACCATAAACAGCAACACTCCAACCATCAACCCGAACAACAACCAAGAACAAAACAACCATTAAGAAGAAAGCGAAACGCAAAATCCACTTATTAACCTTATAGCCATAACTAGAAACATCAAAACGCTCATCCAAACGAGACTTTAAACTCACAAATCATCAACCCGCACAAACTCATCATCAGGAAAATTCTCCTCAAGATAAACCCTATCACGCTCAAGCTTCAAATCCTCACGAGTAGGCTCACAATAAACCCGCTCAGGAACAGCCCAAAGAGAATCCTTCTTCTGCTGCCTCAGAACATGACGACTATCAAGCTTAAACAACAAATAAGAATCAACCATTCAAAGCAACCCCACAAACAGGACAAACAAAATGACGAGAACTAACAACAGCACCACAATGACGACAACGCAAAGAAAACCTAGAAACAGGAATCAAATTAATTCACCTCTCCCATAATGCTCACGCAAGAGCTCCTCATTAATACGCCTTCTCTTAGCAACGGCAAAAGTCGTAGGCAAAAACTTAGCCTCAGTATTCTGAATCTTCTGACGACTCCGACGAATACTCTCACTACTAAACATCACAGCAAGCTCAACAGCATCCAAATCAATATCAATACCCTGAACAGCCCAAACACGAAAAATCAAACGAGCATCATCATCACGACAAGCAGGATCACGCTCAAGAATAGACTCAACCAAATCCTTACAAAGCATATGCTCCTGAACAATATCCTCAACAAAAGGTTTTTCAGGCAACTCAATACCAGAGAGATCAATCTTGTAAACACCACCAATAAACTCAGCACGCTCAAGCTTCAAATCAACAACCTTCTTAGAAAAAAGCAAAGCCTTACCAACAGCCTCAAGCAAAGTACGACTAGTAATATTTCTATCCGAAATAATCAGGCTTCACCCCCTTTAAATCAAAAGGCTCAACAGGTTCCTTCTGAGGATTCTGAGCCTTAAGAACCTCAACAACAGCCTTCAAACCAAGAGCAGTCTCTTTATTAGCAACAGCAATATCACGAACAGCAAGAGTCAATTCACTAAAAGTAGGAGCCTCAGGATGATCCAAAATACTATTAACATGTTTCTCAAAAACAACACTATCAACATGAGCATCCCTTCTATGATGAGTCTCATGATTAGGAACACCATCCGACCAATCAACACTCAAACGAAGTTTACCATCATCACCATGAAAAACTCTCCAAATATGACCCTTACGCTCAGCATCAATAGCAACAGGAGAATCACCAGTCTCAAACTCCTGATACAAAAACTCAAAAGCCTGAGCACCCTTCTTAAAAATTAAGACACCCAAACGATCCTCAAGTTTATGAATAACACCACTCCAAAAACCCAAACTCTTCCAAAGAGCCTTCTGCTCACTCTCAGCATAAAACTTCTTCTTATTAGAACGAATAATAATAAACTTACCTTGACAAGCAACATCAACACCATTAACAAAATTCTTAAGATAAACATTAGGAGACTTCAAATACTTATCACTAGACCAATGAACAAAAGCACGAATCTGCTGAGCATGAACATTCTTACGCCAACCACGAGAAGGATCATCAGGAGTAGCACTAAGAAACTTATTAAACAAACTAGGATCAGAATCCTTAAGACTGCGAACAATACGAGAAACATAAGCACGAGAAAAACCCTTAAGCTTAGCAATCTGAGCAGGCTTAAAACCCTGAGCAAACAACTTAGAAACCTCAAACCTCAAATGCTTACTAGAAGATTTAACAGGGCGACCCTTAGAACTCATACTTCAGAATCCCCACAACCACACTCAACCTTTTCTTTATAGCTTGAGTAAACCTTTCCACAAGTCCAACAAATCCAATCCATTTTTAACGCTTCCTCAACAGTTCGTTATTCCTAAACAAAGCCTTATCAATAGTCTTAAGACGTTTCTTACAAGCACGCATCAAACAACGCTCATCATGCTCACGAATCAATAAAAGCTTTTGATCCTTAAGCCATTGATTAACTTCACTCTCACGAAGAACCATCAGAGATCACCTTTAATCTTAACAACACCCAATAAAGAGCCCTTAGTTGCAGGAGTCATGCTCAAGCTTATAGAAACTCGCCCATCAATAAAAGTATCGTGGAGCTCTTGCAAAGTAATATTCTGACTAGTCTTATGCTCATTCTTTCTCATCAGGTTCAACCTCAACAGCTATGAACTCATAAGTCTTACCTTCACTAAGAAGGTCATTGGAAATGAAAGACATTGGAACCGTAACTATAAAGCTATTAGTCCAATTTCGTATTTTTGCTTTGAATTTGATTTCAGTCATATAACTATACCCACGACTATACTTATATATAAACCCTTCTAACTACTAAGAAGTTTATCATAAGTAGCCTTATCAATAACCACAACCCTATCATCAAGCTGCAAATCATCATAATACGCCTTAGCTATCTCAACATGACGTCTACCTGTTCCATAACTCCTAACTGTGCAAATAAGCTCAACCATACCATACATCCTCACTAAAACTTATATAAACCTATACAACCAATAAAGTCAATCCCTATCAATGAAAACAGCAAATCAACATTTTCAAATAAATAAAGAATAACACAATTACACTATACAAGTTAAATACTATATATACCGAACAAAATTAATCGGCAAGTCTATTTATTAAACTCCTATAGTAGTAATTTTTACGTCCTATCTTCACGACCTCAGGCTTGAGCGTGCGGAACTTTGTACGCAAACTGCTCACACTATACCCACTCTCCTTCATCAAAGTCTTAATATCAATCAAGCCACGAGTAGCCAAGCTCGCATCATCCTGAATCCTATTCTTATCTTTAAGATCAATAGCATCCCACAAATCCTCATCCTTTTTATCAGCACGCAAAATCCTCGAGCGCATAAAAGTAGCAGTCTTACTATAAGCCATCATAGGAGCCTTACCAGAGTTCTTAAACTTCTGCATCAAATACATTAAGTAAAAAATATTACCTGCATCATACAAACGTATGTTTGCATAGTTACCCGTACGCCCATGCACATTAATCAAACAACGAACCAAACCCTTCTCAATAGGCTCATACTCAAGCTTCTTAACAATACCCAAAACAATCAAAACAACAATCTTATTAATACGCATAACAGCAAAAACCTTATTCAGCAAACGATTAAAACGACTCATAGCACCCTTACGATCAAAATCCTCAGCCTCATCATAAACAACAACCTTACGACCATTCTCACGACACCACTTCAAACGCTCAAGAAAATTATCCATACCCTTACCAACCTGATTCTCATAATCAAAATCACGATCATACTTACTCTCAACATACTGACCAATATGACCAGTCAAAGTAGTCTTACCACCACTATGCATACCATCAATAACAATAACCGAAGGCTTCTTATTCTCAACACGAGAAACCTGCTCATCAATCAAAGTAGTAAAAGCAGGATTAGACCACTTCAAACCAGTATTCTTAAAACCTAAACTATAATCAAGATTCTTCATCATATTCCACCAGTCATAATCTTTTAGGCAGGATACCCACTATTTCAATAGTGGGAGGAATGCCGTCCTCCTTCTTGTTGTTCTGCGAGAGGCAGAAGTAAATTAAACATGCAATCAATAAACCTATTAATACTATTCCTAAAGGATTTATCCAATATTCAGTAGGATGAGTGCAATATACTTGATAACCATAAATCCAATTATCTATAAAATAAGCACAACCTTCACACATCTTTTTCTACCTCTTCTATGATTACTTTGTATTTCTTATCTTCACAATCAAGATATGTTTCAACTCTTGAAGCTTTATCCTTATGTAATTTCAAAACTGCTTTTTTCAAATCATTAACCTCTCTGGTTTGTGCTTATTAAGTAATTCTTTTTTAAATACAAATAACTTTTCAATAGGTTTGTATGTGTTTTTATTATTCATCGCATTTGTAATTTGTTTTTCCCATACACATTCAAAATCATTAGGTGCGTTATATTCTGAAACAAATACTTTGTGACCTCTACCAACCATTTCTCTAACCCATTGCCAAAAATTATGATGATTAAAATTCTTTGAAGTTGCATATTGTTTTGTATCTTTATAAGGAATATCACAATAAATGATACTTCCTTCAGTATATTCTATTTTATCGTAATCTCCTGTGATAAATTTTATTCCTTTTAATTTATCAAGTTGTTTTTCTGTGTTTCTTATTTGTTCATCAACATAATTTCTTCCACTTGATTTTCCACTATAACCACCATCAAAAAAACGACCATTATAACTCCCCATCCAACCAATCCAACCAATCATAAAATCATCAAAATCAATATTAGTTTTATTATTATATTCGTTTCTTGCTTGACAATATATCTCACGACTTATTACTCTTGGATAAGTTCTTCCATTTTGTAATCCTTGCCACATAGCAATTAAATATTTATTTTTATCTGAAGCGATTCTATTTCCTAAAACTTTATCCATAGTTCCTAAACCACCACAGAAAGGTTCTATATAAAATTGCCCCTCTTTTCTATCTTTTAAAATGATAAGTAAAATTTCTTTTGCTATTCTGTTTTTACTTCCCATAAATTTCATTATGACCACTCTCCTAAGCTTTTTTGATTAGCAAACTTTCCTATCTTTTGTTGTGGACTTCCAAAGACAGAATACTCAAACACATCTTTTCCTTCTTGCTCGTTGATGTATCTCCTTACTGCTTCTTGTGAAACGTGACCTGCACTTCCACAACAGTTCGTTATTCCTAATCAAGAACCTTACTCATCAACAACACCCAATTTAATTATTCGATCCAGTATCGATTCAAACAACCGAGGAGGAATAACGCTCCGCTCCATGTTACCCTTAAGCCCTTGATTAACTTCACTCTCACGAGGAGCAGACTCATGATGACAATGCCTAGGTTGACCCTTACGGAAACTCTTGCAAGTCTTGAAATCAATATCCAGAT
>Ga0208648_1000543_pt1 | contig 37414 bp, 26 predicted proteins | sample AntAceMetag02UKL_FD_184772 | JGI IMG/M metagenome (GOLD analysis project Ga0208648, IMG submission 184772) | Saline lake microbial communities from Ace Lake, Antarctica - Antarctic Ace Lake Metagenome 02UKL (SPAdes) (version 2) | ecosystem: Environmental > Aquatic > Non-marine Saline and...
CAAAGCTGTCCAGTTCGTCAGTTCCCTGAAATTGTAGTTGATCCGCCTGCAGGCCCTGCAGCGCAATGATTGCAGCGGTATCAATATCGCGAGGTTTTTTCTCAGGTGCGTACCATGTAACTGTTGCCAGGCCCAGCAGCAGCAGCACGTGTACAGCGAGGGACAGCGAAAACGAGGGTAGCCGCCGCAAGAGAAGGTCTTTTTCTGATTGCTCTGTACTCATCGTTATAATGCTTCGTTCCTACTGTTAAGATTTTTGAGGTAACTGTAATGTTGCAGGGTGGCGCACCCTGCAACCTGTGTATAATGCGTTACGGTAACACTTCAATCTCACCAAAGCAGTTTCCAACCCAAATCGGAACAGTGCCCGGTCTAAGGTCGGCAGGCACAATCACCTTAATCCAGAGTCTGTTTTTTTTCACGTGGAAGTATTTTTTCCGCCACGTGATTGGACCCAAGTCAATCTGGCCGAAGATATCAAGGTCTTCATCTCCGGTAATGTACAACAATCGTCTGCGGGACTTTGAGAGTTTATTAGACTTTATTTTTCTATACTTGATATTCAGCTCGCACGCACCAACGCATTCGGTTGTTTCAGGATAATACGCAAGAGCATCTAATGTTTCATCCGTATAATCATATCCAGCATAGACCTTTTCGATCAGATCCCGATTGATCTCATAGGTGTAATCAATAAAGTCGTCTGCAACATTTCCCGACAGATCTGCCTGAACATCCAAAACTTTAACAGGGGTTAGACAGGAAAAATCAAACGAGTTCATATCAAAATATCGAATGTCTCCATTATCAAGTGTATGAAAACTGATACGGCGATGCTGCACATCGTAGGCGATACTCCACTGAGTATCAATCCACCATCCTAGGTTTGATAAAATGTTGAATGTGTAATCAACTGCAGGTCCTGAAATCTCCGGATCATAGTCTTCCAGCATCTGTGCTGCCGTAAAAAACCGTCCTGTCGACCAAGTCTCTTCTGGCATTTCTTTCTTTTCCCAATATTCGAGATCTCTCGAATATTGGGTGTTTGCAAGCACTTTGACAGGCATCGTTTCCTGTGTGTGACAAATCAGGTTTCCATCAATGAACTCAATAATGGCACAAGTTCCCGTACTATCACATGCGAAAAAGTCAAATGGCCAAGGAATAGTATTGCTGATTCTCAGTACTGTGTCGCTTGAGATCACATCTGCCACTGTCGCTGCAGTGTCAAGTTGATACTGAATCCATTGACTGGCACCAATAGCAGGACGTGCATCAGGGGCTGGATATATGGTAGCGCTCAGCGACTCGCCACTAATAACCAAGCCGGCTTCATTCATGCCACTAAAGGAAAATTCTCGTCCCCTGGGATTGAATGTTACGCTGCCGTATTTTGAGATCCAACTGATAGGCTGTTCCCCGACCCAGACTGGGTCAAAATGGATTGCAGTCTTTGAGACATTCCTTTTATTGACGACTATCAAAGCATCACCGATAGGCCAATCAAAATTTTTACCGACCACGAGCTCATCGTGGGTATCAAGACAGAACGTTGTGCATGCATGACTGGATTGCGGCAGAAAAGCTGCAATAAACATACAGCAGAGTAAAAAAAGTCGTTGGTAGTTCATCCTATCCTCCTCCTGCAACCTGTGCACAATGCGTTACGGTAACACTTTAATCTCACCAAAGCAGCTTCCAACCCAAATTGGAACAGTGCCCGGCCTAAGGCCGGCAGGCACAAGTACCTTAATTTTGAGTTTGTTTTTTTTCGCGTTGAAGGATTTTTTCTGCATTGTAATTGGACCCAAGTCAATCTGCCCGAAGATATCAAAGCCTTCATCTCCGGTAATGTGCAACACTCGCTTGCGGGACTTTGAGAGTTTGTCCGACTTTATTTTTTTATGCTTGATATCCAGCTCGCACGCACCTGCGCAATCGGTTGTTTCCGGATATCCTGCAAGAGCATCTAACGTTTCATCCGTCAAATCTTTTGCAGCATGGATTTTTTCGATCTGATCCCGATTGATCTCATAGGTGTAATCAATAAAGTTGCCCGAGATATCTCCCGACAAATCTTCTTGAATATCCAAAACTTTAACAGGGGTTAGACAGGAAAAATCAAACGAGTTCATATCAAAATATCGAATATCTTCATTATCAAGCGTATGAAAACTGATGCGGCTATGCTGCACATCGTAGGCGATACTCCACTGGGTGGGTGCGAACCATTTCAAATTTGATAAAATATTAAATGTGTAATCAACTGCAGGTCCGGATGTTTCCGGATCATAGTCTTCCAGCATCTGCGCTGCAGTAAAAAAGCGTTGTACTTTAGCAGCTGGATCAGGTGTTGGTACTTCATGCTTCTCCCAATATTCGACACAAATGTCATAGGTTTCGTTTGTCAGTACTTTAACAGGCATCGTTTCCTGTCTGTGATAAATCAGGTTTCCATCAAAGAACTCAATAATGGCACACGTTCCCGTGCTATCACATGCAAAAAAGTGAAATGGATAAGGAGTATTATTGCTGATTCTCAGTACTGTGTCGCTTGCGATCACATCTGCCACTGTCGCTGAGTTGTCAAGTTGATACTGAATCCATTGACTGGCACCAATAGCAGGACGTGAATCAGGGTCTGGATATATGGTAGCGCTCAGCATCATGCCACTAATGACCAAGCCGGCTTCATTCATGCCACTATAGGAAAATTCTCGTCCAAAGGGATTGGATGTTACGCTGCCGTATTTTGAGATCCAACTGATAGGCTGTTCCCCGACCCAGGCTGGGTCAAAATGGATTGCAGTCTTTGAGACATTTCGTTTGTTCACGACTACTAAACCATCACCGATAGGCCAGTCATAATTTTTACCGACCACGAGTTCATCAGGGGTATCAAGACAGAACGTTGTACATGCGTGACTGGATTGCGGCAGGAAAGCTGCAATAAAGATACAGCAGAGCAAAAAAAGTCGTTGGTAGTTCATCCTATCCTCCTCCTGTATAATTCGTTCCTACTGTTAAGATTTTTGAGGTAACTGTAATGCATGTAATTTGCAATAGACGTGCCAAAAATATATGGTATTAAATAACAAAGCAAAAACGGTATGTTAGGGGTAAAATGCAGGTGTGTCAGCATGAGAACCGCCGTACGGGGTTCTCATTATCTGAGAAAGCAGGCCAGATCGCACGCTTTAACCGATTGTTTTTACTTCATTATTTAAAATAAGTGTGTTTCTCGAAAAATGAGAAACATCGGCCGGTATCGCAGATGACGCTGTCGTGGGGCGATGTTTGTAGTTAATTATTGTATTTCTTTGAGTTTGCGATAGAGAGAGGAAAGGCCAATGTTGAGCATGCGCGCTGCAGCGGAAAAATCATTGTTGCATACCTGCAAAACGTGCAGAATTATATCTTTTTCAGCATGTGATTTGGCCTTTTGGGCCGCGGCTTTAAGTGGATTTGAACTGGCCAGCAGTTCATCGTAGGGAAATTCAGACACGGGCCCGTCCTGCGTTGTAGTACGCGGTGCAAACAGATTCTCTGTGTCGCGGCCAAGCAGACAATAGCGCTCAATGATATGTTCAAGTTCGCGAACATTGCCGGGATAGCCGTAATTGAGGAAAAGTTGTATGTCGCGCTTGGGCAGGGGTAAAAAATCCCGCCCTGTTTTTTTGTTCATGCGCTGCAGAAAGTGTTCAATCAGAATCGGAATATCACCTGAGCGCTCACGCAGGGGTGGTATGTGCAGAGGCAATACATAAATGCGATAGTAGAGATCCTCGCGGAATTTTCCCTGGTGCACCGCATCCTGCAAATCCTGGTTGGTAGCGGCAATGAGGCGCACATCCACCCGGGTAGGCCGGCTGTCTCCCACTCTAACCATTTCACCACGCTCCAGAACCCGCAGCAGTTTGACCTGCATATCACGGTCCATTTCTGCAATTTCATCAAGGAAGAGAGTTCCGCCGTCAGCCTCGGTAAAATAGCCTTTTTTGGTATTGATCGCTCCGGTATACGCTCCCTTGATATGACCGAAAAATTCGCGTTCCAGAAGTTCACGCGGAATTGCCCCGCAATTAACCGATATGAGCGGTTTGTTTTTCCGGGGGCTGTTATAGTGAATGCTGTTGGCAACTAATTCCTTGCCCGTACCGGTTTCACCGGTGATCAGCACGGTTGCCTCGCTGTCCCGGATAGATTCAAGTGTTTGATAGAGTTTTTGCATGGGTGCGCTGCCGCCGATTATATTACCGTATGCATATTTGCCTTTGAGCTTACTGGTGAGAGTGTCGATGGTTTTGGTCTGTAAGGTTGTTTGTTGCTGAAGCGCGCGAATACGCAGAAGAGATTTTAAACGGGCCAGCAACTCCAGAGCATTAAACGGTTTGACAATGTAGTCATCAGCGCCTTGCTCAAGTCCCTGAATTTTCATCTCGGTATCTGCGCGCGCGGTGAGAAAAATAAACGAGATATTCTGCCAGTCGGGATTCTGCTTGACCTGTTGCAAAAATTCGTGCCCGTCCATTTCAGGCATCATGATATCACACAGAATAACATCGGGCCTGTGTGCGTGCATGCATTTCAAGCCTTCGGCACCGTTGCGAGCTGTAATAAAATCATAGCTGTCGCGTAGCATCAGCGTAATATAGGTTCGCACGTCAGGATTATCATCCAAAACCAGCACCAGTGGTTTTTCACCACTTATTTGCTCAATGCAGGAGTCTTCTCCGCTGAAAACATCCGACATTTCAATATCCGGTTGCACGTGTAGTGTAGAGAGGTCTACGTCGTCATCAATTATGGGTTTTGTGGGTGTGTGGCCGGCAGGTAGATACAGGGAAAAGGTTGAGCCGTGGTTGGGTTTGCTGGTTATGGTAATGCAACCGTTCATGAGTTCAACAATTTCACGTGTATGCGCAAGGCCGATACCGGTTCCGTGGTCGGGTAAAGAAGACAGCGTGTTGCCTTGTCGGAATCTGGTAAAAATGCTGGTCAGTTCCTGCTGTGAGATACCGATTCCAGTGTCAGTTACAGCAACCCGGATGCAGCCCGGACCGGTAGCTGCCATGGTTTCCGGACATGTGGCGCTGCTGACAACAGTCTCCCCGGCATAGCGAGCAACATCAGGTTCGCGGACAAAGTCCAGCGTAACGCAAATACTTCCATCATCAGGGGTAAACTTAAAGGCATTGCCGAGAATATTGAAAAGGCTTTTCTCGATCTTGATTGGATCAATGAGTACAAAGGGAATGCTGCTGCCCGGCTTGAATTCCAGTGTAATATTTTTTTTCTGGGCTATAAAACGGAAGGAATCGACTACCGAGCCAAGGAGTTGCTGGAAATTTTTTTCAACCAATATTACATCGCGGTGACCAGAATTAATTCGGCTTAAGTCAAGCAGCTGATTGATTAGGCGCAGCAGCTGGCGGGCATTACGCAGTGAAAGTTCCATTTGTTCGCGTTGTAAAGCGCTTATGGTGCCGAACTCCTCCCGGAGCAGGCTTTCAAGCGGCCCGATGGTCAGGGTAAGGGGTGTACGCAAGGCATGTGTGATGTTGGTAAAAAACTGGTTGCGAAACTGATGGGCTTGCAGAAGGGCGTCTTCGGTCTGTTTTTTTTTGGTTAAATCGCGGGCCGACGTAACCGTGCCCAGGGTAGTGCCGTCTGAGGTTTTGCGGATGGAAACCGTCAAATCAAGCGGCACCACTTGACCGTCTCGATGGTAGGCATACAAGTCCCAGTTGTCCATGCTGCCCTGTCCGCTGTCAAGTATCTCCTGCAAGGCTTCTATGCGCTCGGTCTGATAATCGCAATAGGATTGGTCAAGCACCACATGCTCGCCGGTTGTTGAAATGAATTCACCAAGCAGCGGTCCGAGCTCGTAGGATTTTTTACCGATTAGTTCTTTAGGCTGCATGCCCAGCATGGCGGCAAACGATTTATTTACCTGGCTGATGGTTCCGCCAAGGTCAACCAGCAGGATTCCGTCACCGCAGGATTCCAATACTTCTTCGAAAACACTGCGCATACCGTTCAGGTCGTGTTCAAGTTGGGTTTTTTCCGAAATTATTTTTTCTGGGAGTTTGTTGACTGCATTTTCACGCAAGTCTGTTATTAAAACCAGTGTTCCGCAGGCGGGACCATCGGGGTCGGCAGCAGTGCAGTAGTTTAACTGTACCGGTATGGGCTCGGCGTTTGTGCGGCTAAGATCGGTCCGGGTGTATTCCGGCAAGCGGTTAAGGAATTGTTCCTGCTGAAAAAAATGGGCAAGTTTTTCAAAGTAGTAATCTGCGGATTGGTCTACGGCTTTATTTGGTTCCTGTTTGGTCAGGCGGCAAAAGGCACTGTTTGCCTTGAGTACATTGCGGTTTGCGTCAAAAACAAGAATTGGTATTGGCAGCGGATCGTAGAGACGATCAAAGTTTAAGAGAATTTCGGAAAAATCAAGCATGTTCGTGTTCCCTTGTGCATACAAAAACAGGTGGTGCATCGAATCGGCTTTTGGCGGCAATCATGGCAGATGCGAAATAGCACTCAAAATTGATTTCGCGCTATGCTCAATCCTATGTCTCTATAGGGGGCTGTATGTATTGTCTGAGGAAGCGTGCACGCTGTTCTTGATGATGCCCGTTGCCCGGTTTAAATTCAATACCGCAGCGCTTTTGTGTCATGGTTCTGTCAAGCGGCCAATCAGCACTATGCATTTCTGTTCGGCAGATGAAGATATCAGCTGAAAGTTCGAGCGGTGGAACGAGTTGATTGTAAGGGAAGTGTTCAAATGCGGCACCTGTTAGGCTTATATCTCTGATACTGCCAACGCGGGTAAACCCTGCCCCCAGAGAAATAAAGGCGTCGCAGTTCGGAGTGTATCTCACATGTGCACGCTGATTTGCCACACTGCGCCCCCCTTATTTTTTTTCAAAGTATAGTAACTTTGTTGTAAAAGTAAACACAATAATGAAGTTTTCTTGCTTTGAAGTGATCTATGATGTAGCATAACGCCCTGAGATATGGTGCTGTCGCAGATAACAAAGGCGCAGAGACCATGTCTCCTTTGTAGCCGGAAACAACATAATGTTATTCAGGTAATCTTCCGACAGTTGTTTTCTGCCGGATTTTTTATACGCGGCACCAGCAGTTCTTAATTCGGTGCGTTAGTGACAGTTTCTTTGAATATCAGCAATTAAGCTTTAGCCGATACTATGAATTTTTTAAACCCGCACAACCATTCTTTCTTCAGCCAGGAGTCCTTGTTGCGTGTTTTTGTTGAGCATGGGCAGGGACCCTATGCGAATACGCGCGCGGCACTGGCTCATTTTGATCTTGAAAAGGTGCGCGGCAAAAAAGTGCTGTTGAAACCGAATGTCGGCCGCTGCGCCGCACCTGGAGAAGGCATTACAACTGATCCAATGGTTGTTGCTGCGGCCATTGATGTCTTTCAGGCGGCCGGAGCAGTCGTGGCCGTTGGTGAAAGCCCGATAACCGGAGTTGTGGTATTCGATGCTTTTGAAGAAACCGGCATTGCCGCCGTTGCCCGCGAGCGAGGTTGTGAACTTATAGATATGGATGCGAGGCCGCCGGTTATTCGCGCCATACCCGGAGCGCAGGCTCTTGATTCAATTAAAATCTGTGCTGATGTGCTGGAGCACGACGTAGTCGTTTCTCTACCGGTTATGAAAATGCATATGCATACCGGCGTAACGCTTGCAATAAAAAATATGAAAGGCTGCCTGTGGCGTCGCAGTAAGGTTGAGTTGCACATGCTGCCCGCGGTTGACGGGTGCGATGAAAAGCCGCTTAACGTAGCCATTGCAGACCTTTCCGGTGTGCTGCGGCCGCATCTGGCAATTATTGATGGTACAATCGGCATGGAGGGCATGGGGCCCAGCGCGGGTACGCCAAAAGCGTTGGATGTTGTTGTTGCCGGCGTTGATCCATTTGCCGCAGATGCTGTTGCCTGTACTCTGATGGGGGTCGAGCCGGAGAATGTTCCTTATTTGCGTATTGGCGCAGCAAGGGGTTATGGCACAATTGACCTCGGAGCTATTCAGGTTGTTCCTGAAAACTGGCGTGCCTGGGTGTCTAAGTTTCAGCCGGCTCCTGACAGCATTGACATTGAATTTCCCGGTATTGAAATTCTTGACTGTAATTCCTGCAGCGCCTGTCAGTCTACGTTGTTGCTGTTTTTGAAACAGTACGGCCCGGCTATTCTTGACTACTGCCCTCCCGGTAGCACTATGAAAATAGCCATTGGGAAAGGGCACACGCAGCTTGCTGCAGATACGGTTTGTCTTGGCAACTGCACGGCCGCGCATCGCGGTGCAACCTGTTTTGTCGCCGGTTGCCCGCCGGTCGGTAGTGAAATCCTCAAGGCCATTACCGGTCACACCTCGCTAGACTCCAGCAAAGTCAATACCACCATTAAAGAGTAACGCTGTGATGATTATATGGGGGGCCTGCGCCTGAGAGCAGTCAGGGCTAGCGTCTGAGAAGCCAGCGAAGCAGTGTCTGTCTGAATAGCCTGCGCAGTGGTGCCATGCCCATATATAAGTGTGGAAATGGTACCTGCGGCACTGGTTTTTTTAGAAAATCGCACAGGGGTTCCCATCCCTGACTCACGTCAAATTCCAGGAGTTGCTTCCGAGGCACAACAGAGCGGACTTCAGCGATATGCCTGTTGTAGACTGCTATGCAGCAGTCCCTGTCCAGGCTTCCTCCGAAAACTGACTGGATGATCACTGTATCGGTAAACCGAGCTATTTTACGAAGTCTGGGTACGCAGAAGCACAAGAGCCGTGCTTTGTTTGTTAGTCGCTGAAGCCTATTGAAACTGTTCCACCACTGCAGTGGATCCCGGATCGTCAAGATAATTTTGGCGTCGGGGAATTGTGCCATAAGCTCGCGATAGTATATGCACACAGGAAAGTCAACTGCTGCTGTGTAGCCGTGCAGGAGTCGTTTCCAGTCCATGGCAGGCAAGACTCCTGCTGCAAAGTCGGACCATGCTTGCAGGTGCTCATCCTGAAGCAGCACGGTCTTCATATGATAACAGGGCCCTGATAACAATATCTCAAGGGCCGCCTGCAGCGATGATGTGCCTGTTCTGCCAAAACCAGCGCCGATTACTTGTATCATATCCATTGAGTCTTTCAGTGAAAGTGCAGCCAGATAAGGCCTACGCAACCAAACAACTCTCTCTTCTACCTCTTGTAGTGGGCATGTGGAACTCTTTGAATGCGGCTATTCCTCCATGGGCTCAGTATAGGAGCGGATCAATAATGCGTCCATAAAAAAGATCAAAAGTTGAATTAATTTTGTGGACATTCATGGTTGCAGTATGCTAAATGCTTCTTCTATACACTCACCCTTAATAAAGGAGTTCTTATGGCTACTGTAAAACCGTTGACCAAGGCACAAGTGGTATCGCAGCTCGCGGACACGTTGTCCATGACAAAGAAAGGCGCCGGAGAAGCACTTGATGCGCTTGGTGCACTCGCCTGCAAGGAAACCAAAAAGAAGGGTTCCTTTGTACTGCCCGGATTTGGTAAACTTGTAAAGGTGGCGCGTAAGGCTCGTATGGGCCGCAATCCAGCTACGGGTGAGGCTATTAAAATAAAGGCTAAAACTGTCGTAAAGTTTCGGATTGCAAAAGCCTGCAAGGACGCGATTCTTTAAAGCAACGTGGGCCGCGTATCGGTTGTGTTTGCCGCACGCAGGGGCTAAATACGGCAAGGTGCAGACAGAGCATTGGCTGTCTTTATTATGAGCACGATTCGCAACCGGCGGCCAACGAGTTCATTCCTATCTGTTGGCGCTCAATAATAGCAAGCACTTGTGCCAAGCAGACGCAAGTGCTTTTTTTGGGTCGCAGCGTAGTTTCCTGGTGTTTCCAGGCGTTGCCCGGATGGGTGTACAGCACAGGTATCATCTGGTGCCTGCAGGCAAAAGACGGGCCTGGCAGATTTTTTCATGACACCGACAACGCATATAGCCTCTTCCTGCCTGCTTACAACCGTTATGGTGCATTCCGGGGCAGGAGAAGCTGTAGTGCTTGCTGTGTTGAGCATCGGCTCGCTGGCGCTGCATTTTCTTCTTGATTGTATTCCTTACGGTTTTATTACAACACCCTGGACCATTTTTAAGAAATTCGTGCCTACGGTCATCGAACTGGTGCCCGGGCCGTTGATACTTGCGGCGGCAATCCTGGTATTCGGGCACCCACTGCTTTTTTTACTTGCCGCGGCTTTTAGTCTTATTCCCGATATTTGCTCAACCCTGGTTTGGAAGCATACCAGGGTGGCCGGCATGTACCCTGTGCGCTTGCTGCACCGGGTACATAGGCTGGTCCATTGGTTTGAAATTGATAACCCTGACGGCAGCGTGAGTTATCTGTTTTTCAACAGGCCACTGCTTGCCGTAGAGGTCTGTTGCGTTGTGCTGATGCTTGCTTTTTTGTTTGTACTTGCTTGACGGAGGAGATGAGCGCGAACGTTTCCTTGTGCATGTGCTTTGGGTGTGTTTATGCTATAAGGAATGCCGTCCATGAGAACGTCACGCGTGCAGGGGATTATTTTTTTTTGGATGTGCACTGATATAATTTTAATGTATCGGGGGAGTATATGTCCCTGGAGTTGATTGCCGGTAACCGTATGGAGCGCTTGCTTGAGGAGCTTGTGCGTGAGCTGCGTTGTCCGCTCATCGATCCGCTCGCTGTCGAGATCATCATCGTTCACGGTCCGGCCATGCAGCGCTGGCTGGCGCTGCAACTGGCTCGCAAACTTGGCATATGTGCCAACACACGCTTTGATTATCCCAATGCGATTCTAGCGGATCTTGTCCGTCGTGTTCTGCCCGATGGTGAAATATCACCTTTTGAACCCGATCTTTTAACCTGGAAAATACTACAACTGCTGCCGGATTGTAAGAGCCGTCCGGAGTTCGCTCCGGTTGCTGCCTATCTGCAGCAAGCTACGCCGCGCATGAATTTTCAGTTGGCAAGCCGTATTGCAGCCGCATTCGACCAGTATCTTATTTATCGGCCGGATATGATTGAGACCTGGCAGGCGGGCAGGCTGACAACCGCTGCCGGGCAGGAAGAAGCCTGGCAGGCGCATTTGTGGTGCAGTCTGGTTTCAGGTTTTGCTGAAACGCATCGTCTAGATCAAACACATTTATTTTTTGAAGCGCTTGATAAAAATCCGGAACTGAGAGGTAAGCTTCCCGAGCGGCTTTCTATTTTTGGTATATCCTATCTGCCCCCCTTTCATCTCCGTTTTTTTAATCGTTTGTCTGCCTATATACCGGTGCGCATGTATGTGCCCAATCCCTGTTGTGAATACTGGGGGGATATTGTAACCCAATCCCGGGCGGCCAGGTTGAGCGGCGGGGACGACCCCGAGAAACTCTATCTTGAGCAGGGCCATCCCCTGCTGGCTGCCTGGGGCGCGCATGGCCGCGATTTTTTCAACCTTGCGGCAGATTTGAACCTTCCTATGCGGGAATGTTTTGAGGTTGATTTGCCGCCTACCATGTTGGGTCGGCTTCAATCCGATATTCTTCAGCTTATAGATCGCAGCCGCTCGGACAGCGAGTCGCATGTCTTCACGCCGAATGATCGCAGTATACAGGTGCATTCTTGTCATAGCCCTACGCGAGAGCTTGAGGTATTGCGCGACAGACTGCTGGATATGTTCAGTGCGGAGCCTGAGCTGCGGGCCGAGGATGTGTTGGTGCTGACGCCTGATATGGAGCACTATGCGCCTTGCATTCAGGCTGTTTTCGGCATGCCGGACGGGGTCGAGATTCCCTTTAGTATTGCCGACCGGTCTTTGGCGGGATCGGGTAGTATGTTGAACGCTTTTCAGGCTTTGCTCAGACTACCGGCAACGCGTATGCACGTGTCGGATGTGCTGCCAATTTTGGAATGCGCGGCTGTTCAGCGTTGCTTCGGTTTGTCTCAGGAAGACATAGAAACCGTGCAGGAGTGGATCGGAGAGACCCATATTTGCTGGGCACTGGATGCTGATGATCGTCGTGAGGACGGACAGCCTGCTGACAGTGAAAACACCTGGCGTTTCGGCTTGAACCGGATGCTGCTTGGCTATGCCATGGATGAAGATGACGGCATGTTTGCAGGAGCTTTGCCGTTTGACGGCATGCAGGGTGAGGCAGCCCTGCTGGCTGGTGTTTTGGCTGAACTTATTGACCAGCTGGCCCGGCTTAAACGAGTTGTCGCTGCTGAAAGGACTCTGGCGGACTGGCACGCGGTTTTGCAGAATCTTTTGCAAAGTTTCTTTGAACCCGCGTCTGAGGATGAGCATGTATGGCGCCGATTGCAGCAGTGCCTTGACCGCTTGCTGCAGATCCAGAAACATGCTGATTTTGATGGGCCGGTTGCTTTTGATATGCTGCTTGAGGCACTCGACAAAGAGCTTGAACGTTCCCGGCATCCGGCCGGATTTTTCAGCGGCGCTGTAACCTTTGCCGAAATGCAGCCCATGCGCGGTATTCCGTTTCGGGTCATCTGCCTGATCGGCATGAATGACCGTGCGTTTCCCCGGCAGACATTTCCCCCCGGATTTAATTTGATATCGCAGTCCCCGAGGATGGGAGATCGTGATCAGGCCAAGGATGACCGCTATGTTTTTCTGGAGGCACTTCTTGCCGCTCGGGATATGTTGTATATCAGTTATACCGGTCAGAGCCAACAGGATAACGCGCCGCTTCCTCCCAGCGTTCTGGTAAGCGAATTGCTGGATGCGCTGGAGGCGACAAATCGGGCTGAGGACAGCGCATTGTTGAAGCATATTGTTTTTGAGCATTCCCTGCAGGCTTTTAACACGAAATATTTCATTCCCGGAGCGCCTGTGCAGTCTTATTCGGCTCAGTATTGTGACTGTGCCCGGGCTTCAACACAAGGCCCCGCAGCTCCTCCGGATTTTTTTGAGACAGTCCTGCCCGAACTGCAGGAAGCAGAATCGGCCTTGAGTCTGGATGAGTTGGTTCGTTTTTTTAAAAACCCGTCTGCCTATCTGCTACGTGAGCGTTTGAACGTGAGCCTTGAGCCGCAGGTATTCAGCATTACAGAGCGGGAGAGTTTTCAGCTTGGCGGTCTTGAGCGCTACGGCGTAGAACAGGCCCTGCTGCAGGAATTTCTTGTCAACTCTGACGCGGAGGGATCTTTTGAACACTGCGCGGCACGGGGCATACTGCCGCACGGCGCAGCCGGGCATGCGGCGTATCTACAGTCATTGCAGTCAGTCAAAAAATTTGTGAGTGACTTGAACCGATCCTCTGTGATTTCGGAGGGTACAGAAAGCCGCCTGCTTGAAATAGCATTTGATGACTGTACGCTGAGTGCCTCTGTCAGCCTGGCAGCGGATGCGAGTCTTGTGCGTATGCGCCACGCTGCGATTAAGCCGATCGATTTTATCAGGGTCTGGCTCGAATACCTGATCGTGTGCAGTGCACCTGACATTGGAAATCCTTCTGCCATACTTGCGGGCCTTGATCAAAAAAAGCGCGAACAAACACGGCTCTGGAATTTTAATCCGGTTGAGGACCCTCATACAGAGCTTAAAAAAATTATAGATCTGTACCACGAGGGGCTGCGCAGTCCCCTGGCGTTTATGCCGCAAGCGTCCTTTGCCTATGCCGAGGCTTTGAACACGGGCAAGAGTCCGCAGCAGGCCAGCGCAGCAGCTGCCAAAAGTCTAGAACACGGCGATTTTAAAAATAGTGAACTTGATGATGTTTGCTTTGGCCGTTTTTTTGATGAATCCATAGTTGAGTCATCTGATTTCGAGCGTTGTGCCCGGCAGGTATTCGGGCCCATTCTGCAGCATCGACAGAAGAAAATGTGAGTGAATATGCAGGTTCTTGATATACAAAATATCTCACTGAGCGGCACGCACCTGATTGAAGCCAGCGCGGGTACCGGTAAAACCTATACCATTACAAACCTGGTGCTGCGCCTGATTGCGGAAGGCGACGGTTTGCCGATCAACTCGATTTGCGTGGTGACCTTTACCGAGGCCGCAACTGCCGAGCTGCGTAAGCGGATTCGATCCTGCATCAAGGAGGCCCTGGACGCATTGCGGAAAGGCGGCGATATAGATGATCCGCTGCTGAGCACATATGTGGCACTGCCGACTGATAAGCGCGAGCGTGTTTGCAAACATCTGCAGCAGGCCTTGTCATGTTTTGACGAGGCGGCCATATACACCATTCACGGATTTTGCCGTCGTTTGCTGTGTGATTTTGCCTATGAAAGCGGCCTGCAGTTTGAAACCGAGCTGATAACCGCGCAGGAGCAGCTCGTGCAGGAAACAGTTGATGATTTTTGGCGTGGTCATGCCGCCGGCGACTCATTGCTTCTCAGTAAATACTTGATGGCTGAAAAAATAAACCCGAACAGTCTGATCTCCCTGGCGCGACGGGTGCTGGGCAATCCGCTCATGCGCATTGTACCGGATGCTGCCCCGGTTGAAATCGCGGAGACTGAAGATCTTTACATTAGCACGTTCAAGTCGGCTGCACAGCAATGGACAGCGCAGAGGGACTCACTCAAAACACTGCTGAGCTCAAGCGACAGTCTTAATCGAAACAAATACAGAGTCGCCTCAATTGCCGCATGGTGTAATGAGTTTGACAGCTTTTTCAGTATGCCTGAACCGATGGGCCTTCCGCCTGAAAAACTTGAAAAAATTACCTTTAACGCAATTGCGAAGGGCTGCAGGAAAAATTGCCCTGTGCCGGAGCATCCTTTCTTTGCGGAAGCTCAGTTGCTATGGGATGCTTCTCAAGTCCTGCTTGAGTTCTATGAACAGCATGTTTTATATCTTAAAACAGAGCTGTGCCGCTGTATACGCCGTGATATCTCGCAGCGGAAGCGCGAACAGAATGTGCAGTTTTTTGATGATCTGCTACTGCGGGTTCGCGAAAGCCTTGATGGTCCCGGTGGAGAGGCCTTTGCGCGGCGCGTCCGAAAGCGGTTTCGCGCGGCCCTGATAGATGAGTTTCAGGATACAGATCAGCTGCAATATGAAATTTTCAGTTCAATTTTTGGCCATGCAGAATCAGCACTTTATTTTATCGGCGATCCCAAACAGGCTATATACAGTTTTCGAAGCGCAGATGTCTTCACCTATCTTGAGGCTTCCGCTGATGTTGCCAGTCGGCACACGCTGACAACCAACTGGCGCTCAACCCCTGAGCTTATCCGCGCGCTTGAATTGCTGTTTGAAGGACATGCGTCGCCTTTTGTACTCAGCGCGATACCCTTTGTCCCGGTACAGCCAGCTGAGATTAAAAAGCCAAAGCCCGCGTTGTTGATTGATGGGCGCAGTGCAGCCCCGCTGCAGCTGCGCGTACTTGCCTGCGGTAAGCAAAGCAATAAAAAAGCATTAATCACCAAGGCCAGAGCAGAGCAGTGTATCTGTGCTGATATGGCAGTTGAAATTGCCGCGCTGCTTGATGGCAGCGCCTGCCTGGATGATCGGCAGCTGGAGGCCGGCGATATTGCCGTGCTGGTTCGGACCCACAAGCAGGCCGGCATGGTGCAAACGGCTCTCCGGCTGCAGGGTATTGCTTGTGTTGTTCAAAACAGCGGCAATCTGTTTGCCACGCGCGAGTCTTTTGATATGGCCCTGGTTCTGGCCGGTATTGCGGCTCCTGCGCATGCCCGGCTTGTGCGTTCTGCCCTGGCAACAGAACTGCTTGGATTTTCTGCTGCGCAGTTATACGCGATGGATGAAACCAGCGGCAAATGGGCCCTTGAGCTTGAGCGCTTTAGCCGCCTGAACAGGGTTTGGACCACAGACGGTTTCAGTGCTATGATGCGTCTGCTCTTGCTTGAATACCGGGTGCTTGCCCGCCTTGTCGCGTTGCCTGGCGGTGAGCGGCGCATTACCAATGTGCTGCATTTGGCCGAAGTGCTGCAGGAGCGCAGCACGCAAACCGGGGCACTGATGTGGGATCTTCAGCGCTGGTTCGCGCGGCAGCTCAGCGGGGAGCAGGAAACAACAGATGAAGTTTTGCTGCGGTTGGAGAGTGATCGCCGGGCCGTGAATATTATAACCATGCACAAAAGCAAGGGGCTTGAATTTGAAGTAGTGTTTTGCCCGTTTAGCTGGAATGGTTCCGAGATAAAAGGCTCCGAGTTTGAATATCATGAAGAGAACAACATCCGCGCTCTTGATCTGGGCTCAGGCCAGCTTGCTGAACACCGGCAGCAGGCCGAGACGGAACAGCTGGCTGAAAATATACGCCTTTTGTATGTGGCCCTGACGCGCGCCAGGCAGCGTTGCTATCTGTACTGGGGCGGGCTGCCGACAGCAGATACCTCGGCCCTTGCATGGCTGTTGCATAACCCGGATGCTGCGGGAGGCTCAGGGCTTGAGGGTGTTAAAAAGAGATTTCTTGAACTCAGTGATGAAGATATTTTGGATGCAATGGAGCAATTGGGTTCGCGCGCTCCGGATTGCATACAGGTGCGAGCCGTGCAACCCGCAGATGAGGCTCCTGTAGCTAAGGCCGCATCTGAAATTCAGGGGCTTGAACTAAATTGCAAGACCTTTGACGGGCATATGCATGTGCCCTGGCGTATAACGAGTTTTTCAGCGTTTATATCCGGGCGCGTTCATGAGGCTGAGATGCAGGAGCGCGACAGTGACAATCATGTTGACGATCCGGTTCCTAGTGCGCCCCCATCTGGCATAATGAGCCTGCCGCCGGGCGCACATACCGGAACCATGCTGCACGCTGTTCTCGAGTGTTGTTCGTTTCCGCGCTCGCGCGATCAGGGCCTTGATGATCTGGTGGGAGAAACACTTGCCAGCTATCAGCTTGATCGAACCTGGCATGATGTTGTGGTTGATATTGTCTGCCGGACTGCCGCGCAGCCCTTGCCCGGCATGGATGGCAGTTTTTGCCTGGCCGATCTTGACGCCAATGCGCGCGTGCCGGAGCTTGGCTTTCACCTGCCGCTTCACCGAACCGCACCGCAAAGCCTGCAGAACCTTTTTGACGAGCATATAATCACAGGCGTTCCCGATAGTTTTGCCGGATCACTGGGACGTTTGACCTTTGCACCAGTGCATGGATTTTTAAAAGGCTTTATAGATAGTGTCGTGCAGCACAAGGGCCGCTTTTACCTGCTTGACTGGAAGTCAAACCTGCTGGGTACCGACATCGAGGATTATCATCGCGATCGTCTGGGCGCGGTCATGGCGCGTGATTATTATGTTTTGCAATACCATCTGTATGCCCTGGCCTTGCATGCCTATCTTGAGCGCCGCATGCCGCAGTACAATTACGATGAGAATTTCGGCGGTGTGTTTTATGTTTTCTTGCGCGGTCTTCAGCCGGATGGCAATCCTGATTATGGTGTTTTTTATGATCGGCCCGCGCAGGGCTTTATGCAAAAAATGGTAAAGAACCTGTTGGATACGGGAGCGCAGCATGCCCATTGAAAAAACAGGCGGCATTGATTGTGCGGGTCTGTTTGCCCGTGAATATTTTGCTGCTATCGATTACCATTTTGCGAAATTCATAACGCAAGCGGCTGCGTGTGTTGACCAGAGCGTGCTGTTGGCTGCTGCCTTGACAAGTCGCTCTACCCGCATGGGTCATCTCTGCCTTGACCTGAACTTTATAACCGAACTAAATCCGGAAGAAGATGTGGCAAAGGTATTGCGCATCTGTCCGCAGCCGGATGCGTGGCGTAGCTTGCTGCTTGAGTCTGGCTGCGTTGGCATGCCCGGTGAAACAAAGCCGTTGATTCTTGATGCGCACAACCGGCTGTACCTTTACCGGATGTATGTCCGTGAACAGAAGTTGGCGCAACATCTGCTGAAGCGGGCTGCACAAACAACCATGCCCGAAAATACTGACCTGTTTGCTCAAAGTCTTGCCCGGCTTTTCCCTGACAAAACGGATGCGCGTTTAACCCTGGCTGCGTACAGCGCGGCCATAAAACCGTTGTGCATTATTTGCGGGGGCCCCGGAACCGGTAAGACCACAACCGCGGCCCGCATTCTGGCTTTGCTGCTGGAGCAGCCCGGCCAGAAGCAGCGTATTGCCCTTGCTGCTCCTACGGGAAAAGCTGCTGAGCGTTTGCAGAAATCAGTCTCCGGTGCTCTGGAAACATTGCCTGCTGATGAGGCGGTGTTGGGGGCTATACCCCGTGAGGCCGCAACCCTGCACCGGCTGCTTGGCATACAGCCCCGGCGCCCGAATGGTCGCTACAGTCAAGAACACACGCTCCCGGTTGATATTGTGGTGGTAGATGAGGCCTCCATGGTTGACCTGGCGCTCATGTGCGTTTTGTTTGAAGCGCTGCGTTCTGATGCGCGAGTTATCCTGCTCGGTGATCACAATCAGCTTGCCTCGGTTGCGCCCGGTTCTGTTTTGGGAGATTTGTTCAGGGCCGGAGCTTGTGAGTGCTACAGTGATACATTCCTGCAGGGTTTTTCTGCAACAGGGCAGGCGTTGCCTGATGGATTGTTAGATGGACAAGCCGGAGTGCTTGATGATTGCCTGAACGAGCTGACGACCAATTACCGGTTTTCCGCTACAAGCTCCATTGCTCTTGTTGGCCGGGCTGTTGCCGCGGGCGATGCGCACGCAGCAGCAGCGTTACTGGAGGAAGCAGACGGGGATATTGGTTGGTACGTGCTGCCGAAGGCAACTGGTCTTGCGGAGAGCATCAAGGAAAGCGTTATTGAGGGCTTTCGGGAGTATTGTTCCTGTGATGATCCGCTGGAAGCACTCGCGTTCTTTGATAATTTCCGAATTCTGTGTGCGCTGCGCGAGGGGCCCTTTGGGGTGCAGGCTTTAAATGAGCTTGTTGAAGATGCGCTGGGTGCTGTTGGTCTGATCGAGCCAAGCGAGCCCTGGTATCACGGCAGGCCAATAATGATTACCCGTAATCATTATCCCCTGCGGCTCTTCAACGGCGATATCGGCATTGTGTTTGCGCAACAAAAGGGAGCGCCCCTGCGAGTGTGTTTTGGGGGGACAGATGGTGGCTTGCGCACATTCAGCCCGGATCAGCTGCCCAATCATGAAACCTGTTTTGCCACAACTGTGCACAAGGCACAGGGCGCGGAATTTGAGCGAGCGCTGCTGCTGTTGCCGGACCGGGAGAGTCCCGTGTTGACCCGCGAGCTTATTTATACCGGTTTGACGCGTGTGCGTTCGCGCATTGATCTCTGGGCAAATGCGGACGTACTGCGTGCGGCAATTGAAAACAAAATTGAGCGCAACTCAGGCCTGTATGACGCCTTGCGATAAGCGTGTAAACCAGACAACAGCTTTTTTAAAAAATAGTTGACAATTTTTAATCCGCTTCAGTATAGTTATCTAAAATCCTATATTAGAAAGTATTGTCCTAATACATCCGTTTTGATTTAGTCAAAATTTTTCAACAGTTTATCGCAAGAATAGAACTCGGAAAGGAATCCATGCAGAACACAAAACAAAAATCAGTTTTCCTGATAACAATGATGACGATAAGTGCCACAATGCTAATAACAGCAGCCACAGTTCAAGCTGCCCCTGCTGAGTGGACCTGGATGAGCGGAGATAATATGACTAATCAGGCCGGCATCTACGGTAACAAAGGCACGGCAAACAGTGCTAATGTGCCCGGCGCGCGCGATAGCAGTATTTCCTGGACGGACAGCAGCGGCAATCTCTGGCTTTTCGGAGGCTTCTTCAACTACAATTCTTTTAATGATTTATGGCGCTATGATCCTGATACCAGTCTGTGGACCTGGATGAGAGGTTCTAATATGACAGATCAGCGCGGTGTGTACGGCATCAAAGGCACACCGGCCGTCGCCAATAGGCCCGGTGCGCGCTATAACAGTATTTCCTGGACGGATAGTTCAGGCGATTTCTGGCTTTTCGGAGGAGGTGGGTATGACAGCAATGGCGACCTGGGCCTATTGAACGATCTATGGCGCTATAATCCCGACACTAATCTATGGACCTGGATGAGCGGGGATAATGAAACAGACCAGTTCGGTGTGTACGGCACCAAAGGCACTGCCAGTCCCAACAATGTTCCCGGTGCACGCTGGGACAGCGCTTCCTGGACGGACAATAGCGGCAATCTTTGGCTTTTCGGGGGCCGTAACAGCGCTTCCTTCACAAAAAACGATCTATGGCGCTATGATCCTGATACCAGTCTGTGGACCTGGATGAGCGGTTCTAATATGTCAGATCAGCGCGGTGTGTACGGCACCAAAGGCATACCGGCCGCAGCCAATAGGCCCGGCGCGCGCTATGACAGTATTTCCTGGACGGATAGCACCGGCGACCTTTGGCTTTTCGGAGCCGTGGGCAAAGATCGCCTTGGTGACCTTGGGGGCCTAAATGATTTATGGCGCTATAATCCCGATACTAATCTGTGGGCATGGATGAGCGGGGATACTCTGGTCAATCAGACCAGCATCTACGGAACCAAGGGTATACCAGATGGCATCAATAAACCCGGCGCGCGAGATGGCAGCTTCTCATGGACGGACAACACAGGAAATTTCTGGCTTTTCGGAGGCTATGATTTTGAATTGAAGGTCCTAAATGATTTGTGGCGTTATGACATAGATACCGATGAGTGGACATGGATGAGCGGGGATAACGAAACAAAACAAAAGGGTATTTACGGCACTAAAGGCACACCGGCTGCAGCCAATAAGCCCGGTGAGCGCTATAACAGTATTTCCTGGACGGATAGCACCGGTGACCTGTGGCTTTTCGGGGGCCTTGGTTTGGCCAGCCGTGGCCGCGGCAATCTAAACGATCTGTGGCGCTATGAGGTGCCTGAATGTTATGGAGATACCTGTCCTGATGGTTTCTGTGTAGACTATGCCTGTGTCGAGTGCGAGTTTTATGATGACTGCTTAGGCGGGGGGGCATGTGTAAACAATGTATGTGTTGAATGCGCGAGCGATAGCGACTGCGACAACGGCTTTTTTTGCGATGGAGAAGAGCTATGCGATAACAGCACTGGTGTGTGTGTCTCAGGAGCTATTCCTTGTATTGGTGATTTCTGTGATGAGACTGACAACTCCTGCCTGGAATGCTTGGATGATAGTGACTGCGACAATGATGAGTATTGCGACGGCACCGAGACATGTGATGCCGGAATGTGTTTCTCAGGAACACTTCCTTGTCCGGGTGATTTTTGCGATGAGACTGACAAGACCTGCCTGACCTGCCTTGGAGACGATGACTGTTTTGGCGGTAGGTGCATAGGCAATGTATGTTTTGACTGTAGGGTTGATGTTGACTGTGATAATGGCGTTTGCACAGGCAATATCTGCGTTGAATGTGCCATTGATAGTGATTGTGACAATGGGCTGTATTGCGACGGAAAAGAGACCTGCGATGCTGGTGTGTGCGTGGAAGGCAGTGTTCCATGTGCGGGTGATTTCTGTGATGAGGAGCTTGACAGCTGCCAGATGTGCCTTGATGATAGTGATTGTTTTAATGGTTTTTGCGTAGAGAATGCCTGCGTGGAGTGCACCCTTAGCGATGATTGCGACAACGGCATGTATTGCGATGGCGCTGAGAGTTGCACTACTGGTGTATGTGAATCCGGCACTGATCCTTGTGATGGCAGCACACCGGTTTGTGAAGAAAGATATGACGAGTGCGTAGAATGTTTGGCTGATTATGACTGCGATGATATTTATAAATGTGAAAGCACAATGTGTGTGCCCCGTTGCGAACTGACCATCAAGTATAAAGCTTTGAGTACAGAGAAGCTGAGCAAAAAGAGAAAAAAACTTAGCTTGAGCATTACAGGAGACGAGGGATTTGATCCGACCGGAGAGGTTGATGCAGGCGGGCTGCAGGTGCTAAAACCAAAGCCCAATACTAAAAAGGGCAGGCTGAAGCTTAAATTGCTTATACCTCAAGGCGCTGAATCAGAAATTATACCTATTCGTGTGGGCGATTGTTTCGGCGAGATTGAAATTCAGTAGAGAACTATTTAGCTAAGCAGATCAAAGGCAGGGCCGAAACCGGCTCTGCCTTTTTGTTGTGATACATTGCAACAGCAGTATAATTTTAGATAAAATTTTAAAATACTCTTGAACGCGCCCATGCAAAAACAGGCTGATTGACAACAAACTAAGGCAATGGTATTGTTTTTTGAACTAAAAGATCGGGTTTCGGCACTGCTGGTATGCGGGCTGTCACGATCCTGAGAGAAGGATCGGATATTGTCAAAGGCATTTGTCGGGTGTCGTGACTCAAGAGGGAGGTTTTCGTAAAAGCCGGGACAAGGTGTCCCGTGCAATTGAGCCTATGATTATAACGTGTCCGCATTGCAAGAAACGCTATAATATTTCGGACGAAGGCATCAAGAAAATCAAGATGGATGCCATCGTTGTGTGTCCGGCCTGTAAAGGTGACATGCGCTCCAGCCTGCCTGCCGGACAAGCCGCAGGTACGCCGCCGCCATCGCCTATTGAGGAAAAATCTTCTGACGGTGATGACTTTAAGTCTCGTCTGGCCCAGGCTCTGAACGACCTGCCGCCCATGCCGCAGGCCTTTGATCAGGCCCGAGGCATTATGGCTGATATTCATTCGACTCTTACTGATATAGTAGATGTTCTGGAAACGAACCCGGCAATTTCAGCCCGTGTTCTTCGGCTTGTTGGCATGTCGTTGTATGGAGATGCGGAATCGGTGACTTCGATTCAGCAGGCTGTGGCGGCGCTGGACATGAAAACGCTCAATGAGTTTATAGTCCTGGCGTGTGCATCAGGTTTGTTGGCCAGGGAGTTGAACGGGTATGGTCTAAAAGCGTGGGATTTGTGGCGGCATTCGCTCGGAGTTGCCTATTGCGCACGCGAGTTAGCCGCGCGCAAGGCTCCCGGCATGATCGAGGAGGCTTTTTTTGTCGGCCTGTTTCACGATTGCGGTAAGTTGGTTCTTGATGGCTGCGTTGAAGAGCGTAGCGCATCTTTTTTAGCTTGTATACATGAGGAGAAACAGTCGTTTCAGGACATCGAACGCCAGATTATTGGTTTTGACCACCCGCAGGTCGCGGCTGATGTGTGCGTCAAATGGCGGATACCAAAAAGCCTGATCGTGGCAATTGCACTGCACCACACCCCGTCGCGATTTGAGCATAATCCATTAGCATGTGTTCTTCATGCCGCCGACGCAACAATGATGATGAGCGGTATTGGCTCGGGTATTGAGGGTTCGTTATATAACATCGATGAAAAGGCTATGGAGTTTTTAGCGCTTGACGATGACACGCTTGGCATGTTGATGGCTGATGCAGCTGGATATGTAAAAAGAACAATGGCATGCTTTTAGAACATTCAGATGGTTAAGGTATTTTACAGGTTTTTTTTGACAGTATGAAAGGGTGATATTTAGGCTATGGATTTTTCCTTTACCCGGGCGCAGGAACTGGCCCGCGACATCGCGCGTTCATTTGCGCAGACCGAACTTGCCCCCTACGCGCAGGAATGGGATGAACAGGCTCGCTTCCCGGCCGAGGCCATTGCTAAATTGGGTCCGTTGGGATTCATGGGTATGTGTATTCCCAAAGAGTATGGCGGCAGCAACCTGGATGGCGTCAGTTATGTGCTTGTCATCGAAGAGCTTGCCAGTGTGTGCGCATCTACGGCTATTATTGTAAGCGTGCATAATTCGGTAGGGGCCTATCCGATTTACCTGTTGGGCACAGAAGAACAGAAGAAAATCTACCTGCCCGATCTGGCTATGGGTAAAAAACTGGGAGCGTTTGCTTTGACTGAGCCGAATGTCGGCTCGGATCCTGCTTCAATTGAAACAAGTGCCCAGGCTGACGGAGATCACTTTATACTCAACGGCACGAAAACATTTATTACCAGCGCCGGCACGTCGGACACGGTTATCGTTATGGCAAGTACCGACCGTAATAAACGCGCCCGGGGTATTTCAGCATTTATCGTTGAGAAAGGTTTTCCGGGAATTACGGTTGGGACCCATGAAAGTAAGCTTGGCATTCGCGCCTCGGATACCTGTGAGCTGATTTTTGATAATTGCCGCGTTCCACGCGAGAATCTTCTCGGGCCGGAGGGCTCTGGTTTGCGCGCGGCATTAAACGCACTTGGGTTTGGCCGGGTTGGCGTTGCTGCACAGGCAATCGGGGTCGCGCGCTGCGCCATGGACGCAGCCGTAGCCTACAGTCGGGAGCGTAACCAGTTCGGTAAGCCGATTAGTTCGTTTCAGGCCATTCAGTGGATGATTGCCGACATGGCTACCGAAATTGAAGCCGCACGGTTTTTGACATTGCGTGCAGCAAAACTTAAGGATGACGGACAGCCGTTTGCCGCGCAGGGTTCCATGGCGAAGCTGTTCGCCTCGGAAACGGCCATGCGTGCCGCCACCAAGGCGGTGCAAATCCACGGTGGTTACGGCTGTATGAAGGATTATGTTGTTGAGCGCTGCTTCCGTGATGCCAAAGTGATTGAAATATACGAGGGAACCTCGGAAATACAGCGCATGATAATTGCCGGTAATATATTGAAGAAATAAAAAAACAGCACTGGCCGAAAGGCAGTGCCAGAGCGGAATTATGTATGGCTTCATTGAATATTATAGTAACTGTTAAGCAGGTGCCCGATACGGCCGAGGTGCGCATTGACCCCAAGACAAATTCACTTATGCGCGAAGGCATTCCCAGTATTCTTAATCCCGAGGACGCCAATGCGGTTGAAGCCGCTCTGCGCCTGCGCGATGAACATGGCGGCACGATCACCGCGATCACTATGGGCCCGCCTCAGGCTGAAGCGGTTTTGGAGGAGGTTCTGTGCCTTGGCGTGGATCGGGCCGTGCTGCTTAGCGACCGCGCGTTTGCCGGATCAGATACACTGCTGACCGCATTTACTCTTTCGCGAGCAATACTGAAATTGAAAAAATTTGATTTGATTCTGTGCGGTCGACAGGCCATTGACGGAGACACCGCTCAGGTCGGACCTCAGATTGCCGGTTTCCTTGACATACCGCAGGTAACCTATGCCGAGGAGATTGTTTTCTCCGAGGGTGCGTTTCGCATTCAGCGCGGTTTGGAGTCTACCAGGGAATTGGTCGAAGCACGGCCCCCGGTGCTTGTGAGCGTAAACGCCGCAGGTCCGGTGCCTCGTTACGGATCGCTTTATGCTGTTGAAGGGGCCTGCAGCGGTGAAAATCTAAAGCGCTGGAGCACGAAAGAGCTGTCATTGTCACCCTCCATGCTTGGGTTGGGTGCATCGCCAACAGCGGTAAAGAAAATTTTTGAGCCGAATCGCAGCGTGAAGGGCGAAGTGCTGCAGGGCAGTGAAAAGGAAATGGCTGCCCAATTGATTGCCCGTCTACGCGAGATGAGTTGTCTGTAGCGGTAACCTCGATTCGATGCTGGATATCCCTGCATGATCTAAGTGCAGACCAATAAAAATAAGTTTTTTTAAAGGCATAACGGAATACCAATGATTAATCTTCTCACTGAAAAATGCATAGCCTGTTCTTTGTGCGTAAAAGCATGTCTTTTTGACGGTATCAGGCTTGATGGCAAGATCCCCGTGCTCACCGATCATTGTACCGGCTGCGGAGCCTGCGTAGAGGTATGTAAGGTCGGTGCGATTGTTTCGGAAGGCAGTCCTGCTCCGCCCCCTGACCTTGGTTTCTATCGCGATATATGGGTTATCGTCGAACAGCAGGAACAAGGTGTGCATCCCGTTTCGTTTGAACTGCTGGGCAAGGCTCGTGAACTGGCTGCGGTTCGCAACTGCGATGTGGCAGCCGTGTTGGTTGGAAGTGCGGTCGGCGATTGCACTGCAGCCCTGATTCATGGCGGGGCTGATGTTGTGTATCTGGCAGATGCGTCATTTTTATATCCATATCGCACCTGTCCGCACGAGCGTACTATTAGCGGGCTGCTTGAAGAACATAAGCCTGAAATTGTGCTGATCGGTGCCACCTGTATGGGACGCGATTTGGCGCCGCGCCTGGCAAACCGTTTTAAAACCGGATTGACAGCCGACTGTACCGGTCTGATGATTGATGAGCAGGACGGCTGTTTGCTTCAGACCCGCCCGGCGTTTGGCGGCAATATCATGGCTACAATTGTCACCGCGCACCACCGGCCCCAGATGGCAACCGTGCGCCCCGGGGTTATGCAGGCTGTGCATTCTGATGATCGCACCGGAAAGGTTGTTAAGGTTGAGGCCAAGCCCGATTCCGTCGATGATCTTGTAAGGGTTCTGCAAACAGTTGCAAAACCCGGAAGCGGGGTACAGCTTGAAAAGGCCCCGGTTATTGTGTCAGGAGGCCGCGGGCTGCAGGGGCCTGATAACTTCAAGATGCTTTACGAACTGGCCGAATTGTTGGATGGGCAGGTTGGTGCTTCTCGCGCCGTGGTTGACATGGGCTGGATAGAGCATGCCCATCAGGTTGGACAAACAGGTAAAACAGTCAAGCCGCGTCTGTATATAGCCTGCGGCATATCAGGGGCAATACAGCATCTGGCAGGCATGCAGCAGGCCGATGTTATCGTGGCTATCAACCGCGATCCCTACGCGCCGATTCTAAAAATTGCGCATGTTTCCCTTATCGGCGACGCGCACAAAATCGTGCCCGAACTGATCGCGCAGTTAAAAGCAAAGCAGTAATTGATTCCAGGGTATGCGACATTCATCTTCGCGCTGCTGCTTTGTGTTTGACCAAAAGAGTATTCCTTAAAATTTATGTATGGGGGAGGGGCGCACACACACGGTACGGCCACGTGTGCTGTTGCAAACTAGTAGGGTTCGGTTTTGAGCGGCCCAACTTGACGGATTCAGGGTATATGCTACACTTTTATTATTAAAAAAAATATTTTAGGATGAATCGATGGACAAGTCGGGCACAATAGAGAAGATGTTAGAAGAGATATTCATTATAAAACAGCACGGCGTGCGCGGGGTTGGGCTTGATGCTGTCTATGAATTAAAAGGTATGTGTGAAAAAATTATAGCCATGCACGCTTCCTCAAAACGTGTACCGGGGCACTGCAAGAATGGTGATAAAGCGCCCCTTACTCTCGTTTCAGATGATTCAAAAGACGGGACATAAACAGGGAACTTTCAAGGTTGCAGTCTTTAAAAAATGATAACGTAGCGTATACGTAAGTCTGGGGCCAGTACTTTACTTACTAGTTGACAGAAGTTTTATATGCGGGGAGGGGCGCACAAGTGCTGCGACGACCAGTTGCCGTGCTCGCGGCAGCGTATGCCGTGGGCATTTTCATTGAACGCTTTTTTCCTGTATCTCAGCAGCTTCTCTGTGGAATTGGTGTCTGCGCCTCAGCAGGTACGATTTTTTGTATTTTCGCTCGTCGCGAAGCTGTTGGCACAGCTATGGTTGTGCTTTTGGTTGCCGCGCTGGGTGCCCTGGCATATGCTCCCTTTCATACTCTCCCCACCTCCATCAGGCAGCTTGATAGCTGGCTGCACAGGCCGGTTGTTGTTGAGGCTAATGTTAAGCATGTTGAGGTTCGTGCGTCTGGAGCTCTCAGGTTGACGCTGCGCTATGACAGCATTGAAACCCTGGATGAACAGCATCAGGGCAGCGGACTGCTGCTGGTAACCCTGCAGAAGACGTCTCTAGAATACTGCTACGGTCAGCGGCTGCGTTTTACCTGCCGCCTGCGCCGCCCGCGTAATTTTAACAATCCGGGCGGTTTTGATTATGAGCGCTTCTTGGCACATCGTAATATATATGTTAGCGCCTTCCTTGGTGATGACCGTACGGTAGTAGTGCTGCGCGAAGACGGAGGCAATCTATTGAAAAGCGCGATTGAGCACTATCGTTCGCGGCTGCGTCGCCTGATATGTGGACGGCTTGAGGCCCCCGAGCGCGATATGGTCCTGGCTCTTTTGCTGGGTGAAAAACAAACGCTGGACCCCCAGATCAGGGAGCAGATCGCGCGTCTGGGCGTTGCCCATCTTTTGGCGATTTCCGGTTTGCACATCGGTATTGTTGCCGGCCTGACCTTTGGCTTTGCCTGTTTTGTGTTGAGATTCTATCCCCGGATGCTGCTTTATATTGAGCTCTGGAAGGCCGCGGCTCTAGTTTCAATTGTACCGGTCGTTTTGTATTGCTGCATTGCCGGCTTGCAGATTCCGACTCTGCGGGCCGGTATTATGATTGTGGTATGCATTGTTGCCTTGCTGATAAATCGACGGCAGGATGTTTTCAATGCACTCGCTTTGGCCTGTTTCATTATTCTAATATGGATGCCGGCGTCATTATTTGAAATCTCATTTCAGCTTTCAGTCAGTGCGGTATTTTTTCTTATTTTGTTTGCTCCGTATGTGCAGAAACTGTTTGTAGCGACAGAATCGATCGGTTTACATGATACCCGCACTAATGTTTTGTGGCTGTACCGCTTTTTAGGAGGCATTCTAACGGCCTCATTAATTGCTACGGTTGCTACTGCGCCGATAACAGCATTTTATTTTCAACAGTTTTCCCTGGCAGGCATATTCGCTAATTGTGTTTTGGTTCCGGCAATCGGTTTTGGGGCAGTTCCTTGTGCTCTGCTGGCAGCGGTGCTGCTTCCTCTGAGCGAGTCGGCTGCACATGGATTTTTGTACGCGGCCGCATTGATTTTGGAACAGGCCCTGCTCTGGATTCGATTCTGGTCTGATGCGCCCCTGGCCTCCGTGCATATTTCTCCTCCGTCCACAGCCGCGATAGCCTCCTATTTTAGCCTGCTGCTGTGCCTGCTGTGTTGCAGGCGAAAGTGCCGGATTATTTTGGCCTTCCTTCTGTGTATTGCTGTTGTCGTATTGTGGGTTCGGCAGCCGGAGGATCGCTTTGAAGGACTTTTACGTGTAACATTCCTGGATGTCGGCCATGGTGACGCAACCGTTATTCAGTTTCCGCAGGGGCAGGTTATGTTGATCGATAGCGGTGGATTGCGCTCGGATTATTTTGATACGGGGGAGTTTATTGTTGCCCCGGCCCTAAGGGCTTTGGGTATTCGGCATGTAGACTGTCTGGTGATCAGTCACCCCCACCATGATCATATGGCGGGTATGCCCTATGTGTTGGAATATTTTCAACCTGAGGAGCTGTGGGTGCCCATGGATGAATATCCGGATCCATTTTTCAGGGGAATTCTTCGCAGCGCTCGCGTACAGGGCCTTACTATCCGCTCTCCGGTGTACGGCACAGAGTCGCTTAATATTGACGGTGTGAAGATAGAGTTTTTGAGCCCGGGCGCGGTGCAAGCCGCAGCAGCCCGGACATACCATGAGCTTAATGACAGTTCTCTGGTCATGAAATTCAGCTTCGGCAGCCATGTGTTTATTTTTACGGGAGATATCGGCGCACAACAGGAGCAGATGCTGCTGGAGCAGGGTATTAATCTTCAGGCTCAGATACTCAAGGTTCCGCATCATGGCAAGCGGAGCTCAAGCTCATCGGCGTTTTTGGATGCGGTTAATCCGGGTTGTGCTGTCTTTAGCTGCCGGCCGTATTCCGGGCGCGATATCCCTGCTGATGTGCTAAAGCGCTACCGGGTACGTGCCGTTGAGGTCCTGCGCACGGATAAGCACGGTGCTGTTCAGATTACAAGTAATGGTTCACAGCTTAAAATGTATACGTTTCTTCCACAGCGAAAATTCATGCTCTATGCTCCGGGACCGGTTTGAGTCTGCCATTTTGCGATCTTTTTTCTTGTGTTCTTCACAGGGCTGTCTTTCTATTAATATATTGACATTCCTTAAGTATTTTATCTACAATGGAACTATTCGGACGAAAATTTGTGAAAATGGCACGGTATGAAAATTAATACACCCATAACATTACCCTGTATATTTGTTTGTATGTTGCTTATGTGCGGACTGTTGTGTTGCCGTAGTATGCCGCAGCGTGATTCTGCGATTGCTCAGATTCAAGTGGCAGAACAAACCCTGCAGCAGGCAGATAGCGCCGAATCGGATATCTATGTGCTTGAAAAGTACCTGGAGGCGAGCATGCTTCTTCGCAGGGCTCGCAGCAGCATGCGCGCTGAGAAATACAGCCAGTCACGTGATTTTGCCCAACGTTCCCAGACAGTTGCCCTCCAGGCTATGCAGCAGACAGACGATGAGCAGCAGAGTGTGAAAGAAATTTCTGTGCGCCTTTTGTTTAGCGCGAATGAAGCTTGGGAAAGCTATGCGAACAGTTATGAGAAGCAATATGTCAGTGATGAACTTTTAGAGATCAGGCAGCTTCTGGATAAAGCCCGGGAAGAAATTAATACCCGGGAGTATATGGGCGGATTTAAAACAGTTCAGAAGGCGCATGAGAAAATAGCGGAATTGCCAGAAGCGGTTGAACGGGGCCGGATTGTGCGCTTGGAGGAAGAAAAAAAACGGCTTAAAGCTCAAAAAACAGTTGATGAAATTATCGCGGTGGCCCGTCAGCAGGCGGACGTTATTATTGTCGCGGGCCGTCAGCAAAGCAAGCAGCTGCTGGCCGAAACCTCCGAGCTTGCCGCACATGCACGCCGCGTGGAGTTTGAACGCATGTACCCGACAACGTATAAGGTTAAGCGTAGTGAAACGCTTGTTGATATCGCCCGCCGGCATGAAGTTTTTAATGATCAGTTTATGTGGCCCCTGCTGTATAAAGCCAATCGCGATCAAATCCGTGACCCCAAAGTGGTTTTCCCCGATCAGATTCTTTCTATCCCTCGAGATATTACCTATGAAGATATTATTGAGGCTCGTAAGATGGCGGAGGCTGCTCCTCCCTATGAACCGCCCTCAACTGCCTACAGCCCTGAAATTTATCAGCGCTATATGCAGATTCTTCCCCCCACACCGGTTATAGTTGAACCCCCAGCAGAGCCGAACGCTAAGCCCTGACATCGCCCGTTAAACTGGCAGCAGACGTTTAGCAGGCTGTTGAAAATCAACCATCTGCTGCGGTGCGCTACGCAGGCGTACGGAAAAGTACGCCGTATTCCTCATAACTGCGCGCGTCTTGTATCCAACCATTTTTGAACAGCCTGTCAGTAGAGTATTTCACTGGAGCAGATTTTTTTATTTTAACCCTAAATATTGCAGGACTCTTTTCGTCATGCCGGCGGAAGCCGGCATCCAGGGAATTTCAAAATATTGTCTGGACCCCGGTTTTCACCGGGGTGAGGTTTGAAAAAAAATGGTTACACTAAAAAGAAAAATACTCTAATCCTGGGGAGGTGTGCCCACAGCAAGCTTGCCGAGCTGACCGCAGGCGGCCGCGATATCGGCACCCTTGCTGCGGCGGATAGGAGCCGTGTATTTCTGTGCGTTTAAAATTTTTTGAAAACTAAGCAGCTGTTTTTCATCAGGTGCGCGATATTCAGATTGCGGGTGTTCGTTGAAGGGGATGAGGTTGATTTTGCAGCGGATGCCGCTTAAAAGTTCAGCCAGCATCCTGGCGTGGCGGGCTGTATCATTTACATCCCGCAGCAAGATGTACTCAAAGGTAATTTTTTTGCGGGGAGAAAGAGGATACTTTCGAATTGATTCCAGCAGGCTCGTAAGCGGATAGGTTCTATTGACCGGCATCAGTGTAGTGCGCAGTTCGTCATCAGGGGCGTTGAGTGAAATAGCCAAGTTCACGTCTGTGTCCCTGCCGAGCTCCGTGATACGCGGGATTATTCCACAGGTTGATACGGTTATTTTTCGGTGCGAATAGTGCAGGGCGTTTGGGTCCTGCAGGATGCGTATGCTTTTAATCAGGTTGTCGTAATTTGCAAGCGGTTCACCCATGCCCATAAAGACAATATTGGGCAAACGACTGCCCTGGTTCTCTTCCCGCACCACAGCTAGTACTTGATTGACGATTTCTCCGGCACTTAGATTGCGCACCAGTCCACCCTGTCCGGTAAAACAGAAGCGACAGCCCATTGCACATCCGATTTGTGTTGAAATACATATGGTCAGATGCTTTCGCTCCGGAATTGTAACGGTTTCTATGCCGTAACCGTCAAGGGTTTCAAAAACATATTTCCTGGATCCGTCACGCGAGTTGGCAATCTGGCAGGGAGAGAAATTGCTGATGGTAAATTCGTTGCTGAGCTGGGCCCGAACGCGCGTTGACAGATTGGTCATGTGCTCAAATGTGGACACCTGTTTTTGATGTACCCAGCCAAAAATCTGTTTAGCGCGATAGGACGCAAGGCCCATTTTTTTCAGGGCTTCGGTTAGTTCTTGCAGGGTATAGTCTTTGAGATCTGTCATATTTTTTGTGGCCTATGTGTCCAGCAGTTCCTTGTAGAGTGCCAGATAGCTGTTCGTCATGCGCTGTAGGCTGAAGTGTTCTACAATACGTTGCCGGGCTGCTGCGCCCATAGCTGCCCGTTCTTCAGGATGCTTGCGTAGCCAGCGAATTTTTTTGGCGAATTCTTCCACATTATCCGTTGTGCATAAGAGTCCGGTTGCACCATCGTCGACCAGTTCCGGCAGTGCTGAGCATTTGGTAGATACAACGGGCCGGGCGCAGGCCATGCCTTCGGCAACACTTAGCCCAAAGCCTTCTAGTCGTGTGGGGAACAGTAGCATATCGCATAGATTGTAAATTTCAGGCAGCTGAGCACCGGGTACAGAGCCCAGGTTTAGGCAGTTTTCAATTGGAAGCGGTCGTGTGCCGCGCATGCCGCAGGTCAGCAGCAACAGGTAATCGGGCCCCAGCGTGTGCATGATTTCTGGTAGCAGGTCGCATCCTTTGCGCCGAATCAAGTTTCCGGTAAAAAGCAGTACGGTTTTTTTAGGGCTAATTGAATATTTTTTACGCGCTGTGGGTGCGGGTTTGAAGAAATCGGTTTCAATACCATTATAAATCAGACGTGAATTTTGGCTGCCAAAAACGCGGGCTACTTCTCGGCGGGTATACTCGCTTGGGCACACAACTGCTGAGGCATTGTTCAATGCGCGTTGCTCATAGCTCTTGAGTAGCCGGTAATAGAATCGCTGAGCATATGTGCGGTAGGTAAGAGTTGTATCATGCACAACATGATGGAACGTAAATACAAAAGGTTTTTTTTCGGGGTAAAAACCGGTAAAGACATCACCATGCACAATATCGGCCTCAGGCCAGGCATTGGTGAAAAAACGACCGGCTGGCGGCAGTATGTCTACCCAGCGCGGAAGATAGTCGAGGTAGCACTCGTGCCCCTCGCGTTTGAGTGCATCTGCGATGCCGTTGATCAAAACATTTGCACCGCCGCCGGAATCAGTAAGCCGAAAGTAAACCTTCATAGTGTACAGTTCAAAGTTGAAGGTTCAAAGTTTAAAGGTAAAAACTGTAGGGGCTTGTTCCTGTCGTTGCCCGATGGTTTTGAGTTCAGAGTTTGGCGTTGGGTGAAACTATGTGTAATGAGCACTCTTAAGACCTCGTTGTTCAGGTTGCGGGCGAGCTGTCCGGTGATTTTTGCACGTCAACTGCCTGCAAAAGCGGCAGTGCCTTTTCAAGAATATCATTGGTACTGATGTCGCGAATGCAGGCATAGTCACGGTCACAGGTAATTTTCGGGTAGCTGGCTTGCCAGGGGTAGCGGTTGCACGCGCGGCATGATTGTGTACTTGCCTGTACCACCAGGTGGCGGTATCCGAAAGGACACATTCGATCCGGATCGGCTGGGCCGAAAAGCGTAACCGGAGGTGTGCCGACCGCAGCCGCCAAATGGGCCAACCCGGAATCAGAGCCAATATACAGGGCAGCGCGTTGCAGCAGGGCAGCGCTGGTGCCGAGATTTCCGCGCAGTCGGATAATGCTGACCCCGGTAACGGGTTGCACCCGTATAATTTCATCGGCCAGTCCTGGCTCGTCAGGACCTTCGATGAGAATGATTCGTCTGCCGCTGCGTTGTGAGAGCGTGCGTAGCAAATGGTTGCAGTGTTGGGGCGGCCAGCGCTTTGCGGCAGCCAGGGCTGTGACTGCGCTGCCGGCATGCACAATCACCGGTTTGGTGTGCGAGTCTGCGAGGCCCGCCGATTGTAGCAAATCCTCAGCAGCGCTATGGTCGGATGCGCGCAACGGGAAAATAGGTGCTTCATTCTGAGGGCTGTTTGGAATGTTTGTGGGGTTAAACGCCTGTAGCAGCAGCAGGTTCTGTTGCACATCGTGCAGACCTCTTTGTGCCGGGATTGTTTCAAATCGCAGAGCGCGCCTGAGTAGTGATTGCTGCTCGCTATAGGTATGCATGATAGTACGTCGGGCGTTAATGCCTGCGGCCATGAGTAGGTATTGCCAGCGCCGCGAGGGAGCCGGTATTAGGAATATGTCACAGCGCCGCCGACGCAGTTGCAGACCCGTTGTGAGCATTCCGGCTGCCCCGGGCTTGCAAGATACAACCTCATGAACTTCGCTGAGCCGGGTGAATACCTCGCCGATCGTATGCGATCCGGCCATAATTGTTATGCGACACTCCGGCAGCCGCTGTTTTAACAGCCGCACTAGCGGCACGGCCAGAAGACCGTTGCCGATACCGGCAACTATTGGTATTACGATATCCTGCTGCATGTTTGCCTGCCGTGTCTGTTTCAGTATTTTTTATGTGCGGCAAGGATAGCAAAGCACGGGCAATCAATCAAGTGCTCAAACAATAGGTTGAGCCATGAACTTTGAATTAGGCCGGAATCTGTAAGTAAATGCTGTCGGATGAAACGGTCGTACGGGAGACTCATCCTGCTGTTTTTTGATGTGCGTATTCGCCTCTTGCACAAGAAGACTTTTTCCCCTACACTTAATCGTGGCGGGCAGAACTGCCCTCACCGGGAGATGTACGGGTGGACGTTTTGTTGAAAAAATATCTCGTTTGCGCAATCGTGCTGCTTTTGGCCGGAGCTGCCCGGGCTGAGACCTGGCAGGGGATATGCGTGAGCGTAATTGACGGTGATTCTCTGGTAGTTTCACATGAAAGCGGCAAAAAGGAAATCAGGCTTTACGGTATTGATGCGCCGGAGTTTGATCAGGCCTACGGTAGGCAGGCTCGGGTGTGTCTGCAAAATCTTGTTTTAAAAAAAACAGTAACGGTTGAATCGATTGAAATCGACATATACGGGCGCACAATTGCAAAGGTTTTTATGTCCGAAGGCTGTGTAAATGAACGTTTGGTCGCAGAGGGGTGTGCCTGGATATATACACGGTTTTGTAAACCGGAAGACCTGAAAACATGGAGTGCTCTTGAGCAAAACGCCCGGCAGCAGGATATGGGTCTATGGTCGCAGGTTGATCCGGTTGCTCCTTGGGATTTTCGGCACAACAAGCGCCGGACCGGGCATGAGCAGGCCGACAACCACGTAACAGCATCGGGTTACTATCGCGGCAATACCGGGTCGTTTGTTTTTCACGCTCCCGGTTGCAGATACGCTACCTGCAAAAGCTGTACAGTCGGTTTTAACAGTATTGGGGCGGCCCTGCGTGCCGGGTATAAGCCCTGCAAAAAATGTATTGATAAGTAAGCTCCGCCAGGGGCATTCTCTTGTAAAGATTTCAGATGATTACGTCCGCAACAAATTCTAAAATAAAGCATCTTCAGAAACTGATCCGGGACAGGAAATACCGTTATCAACAGGCCCAGTTTGTAGCCGAAGGCTACCGGCAGCTTGAAGGCGTTTCTAATATTCTGGATCTGTACCTGTCGAGTTCAGCGCGAAAACCTGAAATAGATATTGATCCTGACAAGCTGCACATTGTTGATAAAAAAATTTTTGACCGTTTGGCCGATACTGAGAATTCTCAGGGCATCCTGGCTGTTTGTGCGCTCGAGTATGAGAGCACGATCGACACAAACAAGTGCTATATCTTGCTGGATGCGCTGCAGGATCCCGGTAATGCCGGGACCATCATTCGGACTGCTGTAGCTTTTGGCTACGATGGTATTATTGTTACCGGTGGTTGCGTTGATCCTTTTTCCCCCAAGGTTGTGCGCGCGGCTATGGGTGCCGTATTTCAGTGTGCTATTGTGATTCTTGATGATTTCTCAGCGCTAAAGGATTGTTGTGTTGTCGCGGCAGATCTTGAGGGGCAGGATATTTCATCGCTGCAGCCTAACCCTGCGTACATACTGGCAATAGGCAGTGAAGCCCGAGGTTTGTCGCCTGAGCTGCGTTCCCGGGTTAGTCAAACTGTGACCATTCCTTTGCATAACAGCAATGTTAATTCGCTCAACGCAGCAGTAGCGGCTGGCATTGTGATGTATCAACTGAGTCGGCATATGTGCTCATGACATGCGCTGAGGCCGGATTGGTAGAACATCACATTGTAAGAATTTTTTTATGGTTTATACGGAGGTTCGGCATGTCGTTTTTGAAAAGGGTTCTGGTGATCGGCTTCGCGTTATTATTATTAAACGGGGAGGTGTGCGCCTCTGAAGTCATGCTGAAAATAGCCTGTATTGAGACCGGTGCGCTTAACGCATTTCGAGTTCCTCAGGAGCGGTTTTTTGGTGGGGGATCCGTTATTGATTATAGTGCCTTGGCTGCTGCTTTGACGCATTCTGTATCCGACCCGACAGTTTCCGTCCGAAACGCTTCAATTCACAGCACCCGTCTGGTTCCGATTGTTTTGCGTGATGTTCCGGCTGCATTGCAGGGCCTCTATCCTGAACAGGGCCGCCTGATTGGAAGGCAAATGCCCGGGGGCTCAAGCGGTTGGCATAAATACTTGATAGATTTCAGCGGCAGCGCGCAGGTTATTTTTGTCGAGGTCAGCGTTGAGCGTGCTGTGCTTGATAGACTGGCAAGCGGTTCTGCGGTCGCTATGCTGCATGACCGTTCGATTCAGCAGTACACGCATGGCAGCAATTTGGATGCCGATGCAGTTTTTACTGCCGGTTATTCTTTTTTTATTCAGCAGCTTGCCCGGGGCAATGCCTCTACATGGCTGGAAAACGTAATGCCCCTGAAAAATGGCATTGGGATTTTAGCCCTGCGCCGTGCGGGGGCTGAAACGCGTACTGATACGCTCATCCTTCGGATTGACTCGAGTTATTTTCCGCACAGTGTGTCCGGAAGGAAAGAAGCACTGGTTGTTCTTGGCTGGGATCGTCTGGAATAACCCGGTGATTTTAATTAGGAGGGTATTCTTGGATTTGATGAACTCCGCTCCTCCGTTTCGGACTCTTTGCCACATTAATTAGTATGGTGTCCCCGGATTTCCCCCCGCACCGCAAAAGAAAACCACATTTCCTTCCTCGTGGGCTTGCAAAAGCCGTTCGGGGATATCAGGACCTTCGACTACAAATTGCATCTTTTTTGTTAATCTCCATTTAACTTCGGGGTTAGGAAGCGCGGATTCAAGTTCGAAGTGCAACAGCTAATGGTGTTTTGGTGTAGCGTTTTTTCACCCCGAAGAATACTTCATACGGGGATCTAAATCCAAGCACTTTTCTAGGGCG
>Ga0208648_1000544_pt1 | contig 37380 bp, 33 predicted proteins | sample AntAceMetag02UKL_FD_184772 | JGI IMG/M metagenome (GOLD analysis project Ga0208648, IMG submission 184772) | Saline lake microbial communities from Ace Lake, Antarctica - Antarctic Ace Lake Metagenome 02UKL (SPAdes) (version 2) | ecosystem: Environmental > Aquatic > Non-marine Saline and...
CCATACCTGAATTTGAGTGAGAAAAGTGTCAGCAGGTGTATAGAGAGAGGTAAAAAACTGCTTGACAAGGATGAGAATTTATTGGATTATGTTCATTAAGGTCAGGAGGTAACAACGTCCCCCATTACCATTCAACGGTTTTTTCCATGGTACAACCAAGAGCATTATCATTCAGGTATTGCTCTTATGACACCGGAAAATGTCCACTATGGCATGGCACAAAATATCTATGAAGATCGAGCCCAGGTCCTGAAATCGGCTTTTGACCTTAACCCCAAAAGATTCAAGGGAAATGTACCAAAACCCCCGATATTGCCAAAAGCGGCTTGGATAAACAAACCTGCAGCAGATTCGGTGCTGTATGATTAGAGTTTAATTTCTTGGATCGTGTGTCTCATTTTCATTGACATATTCCGATAGAGAACGAGTTAGTTACTTAATGATGGACGTCCCCCAGGGCCCCGCCCACGAGCACAGATTCAATATGTTGAAAAACAACTTAACAGACTTACCAACGTCCCCCAGGGTGCGTATTACCAACGTCCCCCATTACACGCGTCAATTTGGGTTTAGTGACGATGAAATAGACGAGTTGCTGGGATAAGGGGATAAGAAACATCCCCGTGTCCCTGAGCATTTTTTTCCGCCGATAGGCGGATTGGTTTTCATCCTTTCTTCTGGAAAGGGTTAAAGGCAACAACAAAATCCAGTCAATCCTGTAAATCCTGTCTAATAAAAACAGTGTAATCAGTGAAACCTGCCCGCAATGCTTCGCAACGCGAGGCGGGCGGGTCCGCGCCAAAAAAAGATATCCAGTCAATCCTGTCAAAAATAAGAAGATTCGGAATAAAGCAGCAAAAGCTCCATAGAGAATGAGTTAGTTACTTAGTGATGGACGTCCCCCAGAGCCACCATTCACGAGCCTTCGGTCAATTGAGACATGAGTCAAGAGCAGACTTGACCCCTTTCAATAGGTTTCTGGGAATCAGTCGTGTTGGAGTGTTACTCTCATTAGAAAAAGCTAAGAACATCTGCCAGAAATACGAGTTTCAGCTAACGCCTCCCAACCCTACAGATTCAACATGTTGAAAAACAACTTAACAGACTTACCAACGTCCCCCATTAGTCACGTCCCCCATTCAGCACATTTAGGACTTTACAGTTTAGAGAACGAGTTAGTTACTTAATGATGGACGTCCCCCGTCCTTAAATCCCTGTAAGAGCGTATCAATCCAAAGAATATGAAACCTCTTTATCGACGGCGCAACATCTTATTGGTGATCGGGACCCATTTGACGTTGATATCCTTGCCCTCACCTTGGAAACTGGGGCTCCGCTGTGGAGCAATGACTCTGATTTTGAGGAAATAGAGGAAATTACTCTATTGAAAACGAAAGACATCATAGATCTGGTTAGATTCTTCAAGGCTGATAGGCCAAATAAATCAAGAAAATAAAATGCTGAAAAGAAAAAAGCAGGATTTGGCCCATTCCGAAAACTATCTGCATTTTTTGTTGAACGGATAAAATTTGTTGATTTTTATGGCTGGATACATTTTTAGGAAGGACACCCCCTGAATAAGTTCATAATGTAACAGCGTCCCCCATTATTACGCAGTGCCCACCATCGGGATAGGCAGAAATCTTGAGGACAAAGGCATCACTGAAAAAGAAGCATTAATGTTGCTTGAAAATGATATCCAGGAGTGCCTTGAAGACCTGAAAACAATCTTTAATAAGTTTGATATGCTGCCGGAATCTGCACAACGCGTTCTTGTTGACATGCGGTTTAACCTTGGGCATGAAGGATTCAGAAAGTTTAAAAACATGATACAAGCTGTAAAACAGCAGGATTTTCACAGTGCTGCCAGGGAAATGAGAGATTCCCTCTGGTATCATCAGGTTGGTAAAAGAGCGGACCACCTCACAAAAATGATGGAAGATTCCTCAGAGACAAATTTATGAAAGACCCCATGAAATTAAAAAACAAAAAAATTCTTGTCACCGGCGCCGATGGTTTTATCGGCTCCCACCTCACAGAAGCACTGCTTGACATGGGCTGCCATGTCCGTGCCTTAAGTCTGTATAATTCATTTAATGACTGGGGCTGGCTGGAAGCAATCAAGGACACTGATAGTGCAAAGATCAATATGGATGTGGTATGCGGGGATGTCCGGGACCCGCATTTCTGTAAAGAAATCACCAAAGATATTGATGTTATTTTTCATCTGGCAGCTTTGATTGCAATTCCTTATTCCTATGTTGCCCCGGATTCTTATGTGGATACAAATGTCAAAGGAACCCTCAATATCTGCCAGGCCGCCAAAGAAAATGGATGTGAGCGGGTGATCCACACCTCAACCTCCGAAGTTTATGGCACAGCTCAATATGTGCCCATTGATGAAAAACATCCGCTACAGCCTCAATCCCCTTATTCCGCCAGCAAGATCGGTGCGGATCAAATGGCTTTGAGCTTTCATCTCGCCTTTGGCCTGCCAGTGACCATTGCAAGACCTTTTAATACCTATGGTCCCCGGCAAAGCGCCCGGGCTGTGATTCCCACCATCATTACTCAAATTGCAGCCGGAAAAAAACAGATTCAATTGGGCGATGTGTCTCCTACCCGGGATTTTAACTATGTTCTGGATACCTGCCGTGGATTTATTGCCTTGGCAGAATCTGACAAAACCATTGGTGAAGTAATTAACATAGGTTCCGGTACTGAAATTTCCGTTGGTAATACCTTGAACCTGATAAAAGAATTGATGAAAGCAGATGTGGAATTCATCATTGATGAAAATCGTATCCGCCCTGAAAATTCTGAGGTGTTCCGCCTGTGCTGTGACAACACCAGAATAAATGAATTAACCGGTTTTCAACCTGAGTATTCCATAGAGCAGGGATTAAAGGAAACCATTGACTGGTTTACAAGTTCAGACAACCTTTCACGTTATAAAACAGATATCTACAATGTATAAAAAGCTCATAACTTTCATAAGGGACTGGTATCAGACAGATCAGTTCATCCCGCTTCATGAACCCCGCTTCAAAGACATTGACAAAGAATATGTTTTGGATGCTATTGATTCAACATTTGTGTCCAGCGTTGGTGAATATGTCAATAGATTTGAGCATGACCTTGCCGTATATCTAAACGTCAAACGAGCGGTTGTTACAGTCAATGGAACTGCAGCATTACAGGTTGCTCTCCGTCTGGCAGGTGTGAAAGCCGGTGATGAAGTAATAACCCAGCCCCTGTCCTTTGTGGCTACTGCCAATGCCATAGCTTATAATAATGCCAGCCCCGTATTTATTGATGTCAATCGTGATACACTTGGATTATGTCCCGATGCTCTGGAACAATTCCTTGATCAAAATGCTGAAAAAAGAGGAACAAGCGCTTTTAATAAAACAACCGGAAAACGCATTGCCGCCATGGTTCCCATGCACACGTTTGGTCATCCATGCAGGATGGCCAGTTTAATTGATCTGGCAGATCAATGGAACATTCCTGTTGTGGAAGATGCAGCAGAGTCCATCGGCTCCAGGATTTCAGCCCGGCATTGCGGAACCTTTGGGAAAGCAGGTGTTTTGAGTTTTAACGGTAACAAAACAATCACCTGCGGCGGAGGCGGTGCTATTATTACCAACGACGATGCCCTGGCTGATAGAGCCAAACATCTTACCACTACTGCAAAAGTAAATCATCCATGGGAATATATTCATGACGAACTTGGCTATAATTACAGAATGCCGAATTTGAATGCTGCCCTGGCATGTGCCCAGCTTGAACAATTGGATGATATTTTAGCAGATAAACGCGAACTGGCAAATGCCTATGATACGTTTTTCAGTAACGTAGAATGGTGTGATTTTTTAAAAGAACCTGACGGATGTACCAGCAATTACTGGCTGAACGCTGTAATTACCCATGATAAAAAACAGCGGGATGATTTTTTAAAAATTACAAATGATTCCGGTGTAATGACCCGCCCTCTCTGGCAGTTAATGTCAAACTTGGAAATGTATAAACATTGCCAGAAAGGGGATTTGAAAAATGCCCAATGGCTTCAGGACAGAATCGTGAATCTGCCAAGCAGTGTGAGACTCAATGCCTGAGCAAGAGCAGGAAATAATCCTCATCGGAGGAGGCGGTCACTGCAAATCCTGTATTGATGTAATTGAGCAGGAAGGGAATTACAGGATTGCCGGTATTGTAGATTTGCCGGAAAAACTGCATCAAAAAATTCTGGACTATGAAATTATTGCAACAGATGATGACCTACCACGACTTGTTAATGAGTATGAAAAATTTTTGATTACTCTGGGCCAGATTAAGAGTCCGGGAAAAAGGATAAGAATTTTTCAAACACTGAAAGAATCAGGGGCAAAATTACCTGTAATTATTTCACCACTTGCCTATGTTTCAAAATATGCAGAGATAGGGGATGGGACAATAATAATGCACAACGCCCTGGTTAACACCGGAGCAAGGATCGGAAGTAACTGCATAATAAACAGCAAAGCCCTGATTGAGCATGATGCAACCATCGGTGATCACTGCCACGTCGCAACTGGCGCCATCATTAACGGAGGCGTAAAAGTCGGTTCAGGGACTTTTTTCGGCAGCAATGCCGTTTGTAAAGAATATATTGAGATTGGTGAAAATGCAGTAATTGGCTGCGGAGCAAAAATTACCAAGAACATACTCTAAACTTTGATCTTTCAGCTTCTGTGCTACGAGCTACAAATTATGAGCTATCCTAAAACATTTATAATCGCCGAAGCAGGTGTAAATCACAACGGCAGCCTTGACCTTGCCAAAAAGATGATTGATGCGGCTGTTGAAGCTGGAGCGGATGCAGTCAAGTTTCAGACCTTCAAGGCGGAAAAAGTTGTAAGCAGATACGCTCCAAAGGCGGAATACCAGAAGCAGACAACAGACAAAACTGAATCGCAGCTGGATATGGTTCGCAAGCTGGAGCTTGACAAAGTTGCTCATGAAAAGCTTCTCGCTTATTGCCACTCCAGGAATATTCAATTTCTTTCAACCCCGTTTGATCTTGAAAGCATAGACCTGCTGAGCAAACTGGGATTGGAAATATTCAAAATACCGTCCGGTGAGATTACAAACCTGCCGTATCTTCGAAAAATCGGCGCTCTGAAAAAAGAAATTATTTTGTCCACTGGCATGTCGGATCTTGGTGAAATCGAAAAGGCCCTTGATGTGCTTACTGGTGCCGGAACGAAATTTAAAAATATAACTGTCCTTCACTGCAACACTGAATATCCCACATCAATGCAGGATGTTAACCTTAAAGCCATGCAGACAATAAAAACTGCCTTTCCCGGAATACGTGTTGGATATTCAGACCACACGGAAGGTATAGAGGTTCCCGTTGCCGCCGTTGCACTGGGTGCTGCAATTATCGAAAAGCATTTCACCCTTGATAAAAATATGCCGGGCCCGGATCACAAAGCATCTTTGGAGCCGGATGAATTGACTGCCATGGTCAAGGCTATTAGAAATATAGAGAAATCCCTCGGAACCGGTATAAAAAAATCTTCATCTTCAGAACTAAAAAATAAGCCAATTGTCCTCAAAAGCATTGTAGCGGCAAGAACCATCAGCAAAGGTGAATCCTTCACAGAAGAAAATCTGACAGCAAAACGCCCCGGCACAGGGATCAGCCCAATGCGGTGGGATGAGGTAATAGGCCAAAGGGCTAGCAAAGATTATCAACAGGATGAATTAATATGAAAGGCAAAGTTTGTGTTGTCACAGGCACACGAGCAGAATACGGCCTTCTCTACTGGCTGATGAAAGCGATTCAGGAAGATCACGATTTTGAGTTGCAGATAATTGCCACAGGAATGCACCTGTCACCTGAATTTGGCCTGACATACGAGCAGATAGAAAAAGACGGTTTTAAAATTGACAAAAAAATCGAGACGCTCCTTTCCTCAGATACACCAGCAGGTATTTCAAAATCAATGGGCCTTGGAATGATCGGATTTGCCGATGCCTATGCTGAGCTGAAGCCTGATATCATTGTCCTGTTAGGAGACAGATTTGAGATTTTTTCAGCGGCGGCCTCTGCCATGATCGCACGTATTCCAATTGCACATCTGCACGGAGGAGAGGCTACAGAAGGTTTAATTGATGAACCTATCAGACATTCGATTACCAAGATATCCCATCTGCACTTTACGGCAGCGGAGGAATACAAAAGACGGGTTGTTCAATTAGGTGAAGATCCCGCAAGGGTTTTTAATGTAGGCGGCCTGGGGATAGACAATATCAGGAAACTGAAACTTATGAGCAGGGAAGAGTTTGAAGATTCAATCAATTTCAAACTCAGCTCCAAAAATCTTTTAGTCACTTTTCATCCAGTTACCCTTGAGCATGCCACGGCTGGAGATCAATTCCAGAATCTTCTAAATGCACTGGATGAACTCGAAGATACAAAATTTATTTTTACAAAACCGAATGCTGACACGGAAGGCCGTCTTATAATTAAAATGATTGATGATTATGTCTTTGAAAACAGCCACAATGCAGTTGCATTTACAAGTCTTGGTCAATTGCGGTATTTGTCGGCATTGAAATTTGTTGATGCCTGTATTGGAAATTCATCCAGTGGACTTGCCGAAGCTCCGACATTCAAGATTGGCACAATCAACATGGGGGACCGCCAAAGAGGAAGACTTATGGCCGATAGCGTCATAGATTGTGAACCAGAAAAGGAATCAATCTTGTCTGCCATCAGAAAACTTTATTCCAAAGAATTTCAAAATAAACTCAAGGACGTTAAAAATCTTTATGGAGAAGGTGGTGCAGCAAAAAAAATCAAGAAAACTCTCAAAGAGGTTGATCTCTCCGACATTTTGAAAAAAGAGTTTTATGATACGGAGTTCAAAATATGAAGATCTTTTTTATTGGAACTGTCGAGTTTTCAAAATGCGTCCTTACAAAATTGATCGAGATAAAGGCTCAAATTGTAGGTGTGGCTACAAAATCTGATTCGCCTTTTAATGCCGATTTTGCGGACGTTACGCATTTATGCAAAAAGGCAAATATTCCATACAGATTTGTTGACAATATTAATGATAGGGATGTTATTGATTGGGTTAATAGTCTGCACCCGGATGTTATTTTCTGTTTTGGGTGGTCAGAACTGCTTAAAAAAGAATTGTTACATCTATCGCCGATGGGAGTAGTTGGCTTCCACCCTGCGCCATTGCCGCAAAACAGAGAAAGGCATCCTATCATATGGGCATTAGTGTTGGGCTTGAAAAAAACAGCCTCAACATTTTTTTTTATGGATGAGGGGGCTGATAATGGCGATATTCTGTCTCAGGAATTCATAAAGATTGCATATTCTGATGATGCTCGAAGCTTGTATTCGAAGATTATTGATACTGCTTTACAGCAAATTGAGGAGTTTGTGCCTAAGCTTGAGAGTGGAACATATATACAGATTCCTCAAGATCATTTAAAGGCAAATATTTGGAGAAAACGAACCAAAAATGACGGAAAAATTGATTTTCGGATGACCAGTCAGGCAATTTATAACCTTGTGCGCGCTCTTACAAAGCCTTATATCGGAGCTCATGTTGTTTACAAAGGAGAAGAATATAAAGTGTGGAAAAGTAAGGAGAAAGAAAACAAGGCTATAAATTTGGAACCAGGTAAAGTTCTTGCAGTTGAGGATAATATTATTTCTGTGAAAACCGGAGACGGTTCTGTAAATCTTATTGAGCACGAATTCAAAATTATGCCGCGGGTTGGAGAATATATACTGTGAAAAATAACGTCTTGGTCATAGCAGTCCACCCTGACGACGAGACTCTTGGTTGCGGGGGGACGATTTTGAAGCATAAAGCCGCAGGTGATGCAGTGCATTGGCTGATTGTAACCTCTATAAAGGAGGGGAACGCGTTTGCTGAGAGTGTACTTGAAGCAAGGCAGCAGGAGATTAAAACAGTATCTTCAATGTATGGTTTTGATGGCGTGTATGATCTTGATTTTCCAACCATGAAATTGGATGAAATTATCTTTAGCAGGCTTATTAGCAGTATTTCAGATGTGTTCAAGCAGGTAGATCCAAACATAGTTTATCTTCCTTTTAAGGGCGATGTCCATACCGATCACCAGATAGCATTTAAGGCCGCTTATAGCTGTACCAAGAGCTTTCGATATCCCTCGGTTAAAAAAATTGTGATGATGGAAACATTGAGCGAAACTGAATTTGCACCTAGCACGAAAGAAGATAGTTTTATTCCCAATATGTTTGTAGATATAACCGATTTTATTGACCGCAAGGTTGAAATCATGAATCAGTACAAAAATGAAATCGGTCAGTATCCCTTTCCCAGAAGCGAAAGAAACATCCGTGCATTAGCAACCTTTCGTGGAGCAACAGCCGGGTGTGAACATGCGGAGAGTTTTATGATTTTGAAGGAGATAAATTAGATGAAAAAATTTAAAACTTTGCGGCTTCTGCATCTCTGCGATGAATTATTAAAACCATGAAAGACATAACAATACATCCCAAAGCCACAATCAAAGAAGCCATGGGTTCCCTTGACAAAACAGCCGAAAAGGTGCTTCTTGTGGTTGATGAAAATCAGGCATTGATCGGCGCTTTGACAGACGGCGATATCCGACGCTATATCCTTAAAGGTCGAGATTTAACCGGCACAATTGAAAATGCTTACAAGCCAAACCCGATTTTTATATTTCAGGAAGATTTTGATTCGGAAAAGACCAAAGCAATTTTTCTGGAAAATAAAATTGACTTGATTCCCATCCTTGACCAAAACCGAAAGGTGGTAGATTTCATAACCTGGGAAAAGGCGTTTGGTAATAACAGAAAACCAGAAAACCAGAAACTGAATGTTCCTGTAGTTATAATGGCCGGCGGTAAAGGCACACGCCTTGAGCCGTTTACAAGAGTCTTGCCCAAACCTCTTATACCTGTAGGTGACAAACCGGTAATTGATCATATCATTGACAGATTCAGGGTCTATGGAATAAGCGAGTTTTATCTGACAATCCACCACATGTCCAAGATAATACGCGCCTATTTTGAAGAAAAAGAACCGGATTATTCCGTGGGTATTTTTGAGGAAGATGAACCAAGAGGCACCGCCGGAAGCCTTAAACTCCTTGCGGATAAATTAAACAAGCCCTTTTTTGTCTCCAACTGTGACATTATTATAGAGGCTGATTATGCTGATCTTTACCGCTTCCATATGCAAAACAGGCATGACATCACACTTGTGGCTTCAGCCAGACAGTTCAATATACCTTACGGCATATGCGAGCTGAACGGCGGAGGCAGTCTGGAGCGGATAAAGGAAAAACCTGAATACAATTTTCTGGTAAATGCAGGGATGTATGTGTTAAATCCCGTTGTCCTTGAACTGATTCCTGACAATCAACTGTTCCACATTACACAACTTATTGAAAAGATAAAGGAAAATGGAGGGCAAATCGGCGTGTACCCGGTCAGCGAAAAGGCCTGGATCGACGTCGGCCAGTGGGCCGAGTATCGTAAGGCGTTGAAGGTGATTGAGGATATTTGAATGATTAACGGGAAATCAGTTATGGCAATCATCCCCGCGCGGGGTGGGTCAAAAGGGCTTCCGGAAAAAAACATAAAGGAGCTGTATGGCAAGCCTTTGATTGCGTGGAGTATTGAGGTGGCTAAAGCGTGTAGCGTTATTGATAAAATTGTAGTGTCAACGGATGATGAGAATATTGCCGATGTTGCGAAAACCTACGGCGCAGAAATGCCTTTTATGCGCCCAGCAGAATTGGCGAATGACACAGCGTCAACTATAGATGTTATTTTCCATGCAATAAACTGGTTAAGAGAACATGAAAATTATCAGCCTGAATATATTCTGCTACTTCAACCAACATCGCCATTGCGGACAGTAGAAGACATCGAAGGTGCTATCCAAACATTAAAGGATAAAGACGCCCGAGCCATTGTTTCCGTCTGTGAAACCGACCATCATCTATGGTGGTCAAGCACCTTGCCTGAGAACAGCAACATGAAGGCTTTTTTGAGGCCGGAAATACTTAACAAACGCAGACAAGACTTGCCGGTTTTTTTCCGTCTTAACGGTGCCATATATCTGTCCGAAACAGAATATCTGATTGAATGTAAAGGATTTTTCGGCCCGGATACTTTTGCTTATAAAATGCCAAGAAGCCGTTCAGTGGATATTGACTCGGCCATAGATTTCAAACTGGCAGGATTGTTGTTAGAGAAGGAAAACAGGAAATAGCAACTGGAGAACAAAAATGCGTATTTTATTGATTGTATACGATAATGATTCACACATACATTGGTTCCCTCAAGGTTTGGCATATGTTGCTGCGGTTCTTTTGAGAGAAGGCCATGAGGTTGAAACATATAACCAAGATATGCATCACTATCCTGAGAGCCACCTTTTTTGGTATCTTACTAAGGAAAAATTTGATGTTGTTGGTCTGAGCTTTATAGCGGGATATTATCAATACAGAAAAGCTTTAAAAATATCAGAAGCCATAAATAGGTCACCAAATAGACCATTCTACATCATTGGCGGGCATGGGCCCTCGCCAGAGCCTGAATATTTCTTACGCAAAACAGGTGCGGATGCGATTGTAATAGGTGAAGGTGAGGAGACCATTGTTGAACTATTAAAGGCATTAACAACCAAGAAAGACTTTCATAATATCAAAGGAATTGCTTTTAGAGATGGTAATAACGTTACAATAAACGAGCGTAGACCTCTAATCGAGGATATGGACAATATTCCTTTCCCGGCCTATAAGCTGTTTCCCATGGAATACTATCGGCTCTTGCGAATGCCGCACTGCAGCCAATCTGATTTTGTTATGCCCATGCTTTCAGGCAGAGGCTGCACATTCAAGTGTAATTTCTGCTATCGGATGGATAAAGGCTTCCGTCCTCGAAGCAGCGAACATCTTATTGAGGAGATTAAACTTCTGAAAGCCGATTATGGTATTACGTACATTGCCTTTGGTGATGAACTACTCATGTCTTCACGTAATAGAACAATAGAATTGTGTAATGATTTTATAAAACATAAAATCGACGTTAAATGGGATTGTAATGGCCGATTAAACTATGCGAAGAAAGATGTGCTAGATTTAATGAAAAAGGCTGGCTGTGTTTTTATAAATTATGGAATTGAAGCCATGGATGATCAGATTTTGAAGACTATGAATAAATCTTTAACCACCAAGCAAATAATAAAGGGGATTGAGGCTACGTTAGAAGCGGAAATAAGTCCAGGATTCAATATTATATTCGGAAATATAGGAGAGAACAGGAACACATTGCAGAAGGGTTTGGATTTCCTGTTGAAATACGATGATGGCGCTCAAATGCGAACCATCCGACCGGTAACACCATATCCGGGGTGCGACCTTTATTATTACGCCATCCAAAATGGCTTATTAAAAGATTGTGAAGACTTCTACGAGAATAAACATTTAAATTCTGATTTATTGGCGATCAACTTCACCGATATGACAGATAAAGAGTTTCATAAAAGTTTGTTTGAAGCAAATATGTTGTTAGTTGATAACTATTTCAAAAATAAGCATGTTTCATATAATGCACAAATGAAAGATCTTTATATTGGCTTAGATAGTGAGTTTAGAGGGTTCAGGCATTAAAAGGTTTCTTTCATTTTGTTTGCGGGATTTTTGGCCTTTGTCAAAAATATCGGCGGCGCTATTAAGTATTTACTGTTTCCAATTGTTTATCATTTTTGGGTGTATCCTCAATCTCGCGGAAAGCGCAGCAACCGTCTCATCGTTTCGTAATTTTGCCAAAGCCACTTTCGCATTGAATTCCGGTTTGCACTTGGTCCTCTTCTTGCTCATTGTCATCTCCTGTCAGCGGTCGACTCAGAACTTAACACATTGTCCGGATTTTGGGGACCACCTCACTTCGCTAAAAATATGTTAAGGAATGGGGCTCACGAGAATGACTTTTAAAAATCAATGGGACATCCCCAAACTTTTAGAGCATTACAAAAATAAATCCTTGTTATATGTAATTACATGGAAACTTTTACAATTTTTACACGTAATGCCGCCAGATCTTAATGTGGTTGTTAGTAGGCTTGCTGTTACGTCAGGTCAAATAGGATCCAGTAGAGACATGTCCCCAAAAAAACTTCAAAGAATAAAAACTTTATTCAAATACGAATCAAAAGATCAATTATTGCTAATTGCTGGAATTCTGGATGAAATTTATCATAATAACAATTTTTCTTTAGTTTCGGCCGAGTTTGAAGCGCTAAGCAGTTTAAGCACAAAGACGTTGTTGTTGCTGTATCCGGGTGCTATACTTCAGGGTAAGTTTAATCTAGCATACAAATTTCGAAGGGAAGCTGCCCTCATTGCGAGTCAAGATCACAATCATCTTAAAAGAGATTCTATGTCAGCAGCGTTAGAAGAGGCTGATGCTGTAAATCATATTGAAGCAACAAATGAGCTACTGAAGCTCTATACAGATGAAAATAGTATACTTAGGGAAAATAGGAATATTTTCAAGGTTTTTTATAGAAGCGTTGCGTATAAGATGCCAACAAATATGGCTGATAAATTTAGAGAATTTGTGTCTGGGAAATCAATTGCCCTTGTTGGCCCCGCGGCTTCTTTAGAAAATATCGGGAACGAAATAGATCAATTTGATGTTGTCGCAAGGGTTACTTATCGTGGTCAGGAATATCTGCCAAACCCGAACATTTATGGTAAGAGGACTGATATAAGTTATTATGGGTGGGGCGCGGCAAGAACATTGCTTAATCATGATATAAGCTTCTTTTCCGACCTAAGCTTTGCTTGTTTTGAAGAGCCTTTTGGGGCAAAATTACCCGAGATATCAGAAATCACACAGCTAAAAATATTAGACACAGGCGTTCGACCGTATAGTTTGTTTAATGGATCTTTTGGAATGATTGAGGCAGCGACTCACGATATTTTAACGCAAAGACCTAAATTGCTAAAAGTATTTCATACTAATTTTTACCTGTCAAATAAAACATATTTTGAAGGGTATTTGAAAAACACAAAGCAATTAAAAGGAAACGCAGCATTCTACGCATTTATGAATCACGACAATTTGACGAGCTTTAACTACCTGAAAAATCTTAAAAAATTAGGTCTGATAGAGGCGGATAAAAGGCTATCTGAGATACTTGATTATTCAAATGAGGAATTTATGGACAAGCTGCAGGTAATTTATTCTTCATAGAGAAACACTTACGAAAACAATTTAGGAATACCTATGGAAATTGGAATTTGTATGCTTTGCCGGTCGACTTCAAGTCGGCTTCCTAAAAAACACCTCAAATTAATTCGGGGTCGTGCTGTGCTTGGTCACATATACGATCGGGTTATGAGAGGTGCACCAGGATGCTCTATAGTTGTGGCTACCTCAATTGAAGAAACTGATGAGGAGCTGGTGGATTATTGTCGAAGGTCCAATATTGAATGCTTCCGTGGCGCACTCAAAGATGTGGCTGATCGGTTCGTTGCTTGCGCGAAGTGTTATGGTTGGGATTTTATTGTGCGCATTAACGGCGACAATCTCTTTGCGGACCCAGATACAATTCGCGCTATGATCGCAATTGCAAAAACAGATGCTTATGATTTTATTACCAATGTGCCTGGTCGTACTTTCCCGTACGGGATGACAGTGGAAATTCTGCGCGTTTCGTACTACGAGGGGATAATGACAAATATACACGAACCTAAACATCGTGAGCATGTGACTTCTTGGTTTTATCAGCATGAGCATGTCGGTAGCCGATTTACGTATGTAAACACGCATTTGCCAGAAGCGGGGGGGGTACAGCTTGCTTTGGACACTGAAGAGGATCTTGCACGTTCAATTAGTATCATGAACAATATGGACTGTGCGCCGTCTGAATACAGCCTCGTAGAGGTAGTTCAGCTTGCCATGCAGTCAACAAGCAGTAGTCCCTGGAAAGGGCAGTGCGGACCATTACTAATTGCCGAAATCGGCGGCAACCATGAGGGCAAATTTGAGACTGCTAAAAAGTTGGTAGAACAGGCAATAGCAACGGGTATCGATTTTGTGAAATTCCAACTCTATCGGGCTGATACTCTGGTAAGCCCGATCGAAAGTCCTGATCGCCATGCGCATTTTAAGCGGTTTGAGCTAACTCGGGAAGAAAATATCGAGCTTGCAAAAATGTGTCAAAATGCCGGCGTCGGCTATTTGGCTTCGGTCTGGGACCTTGCGATGCTGGAATGGATTGATCCTTACATGGCATTTTACAAGGTTGGGTCTGGTGATCTAACCAACTGGCCCCTTGTGAGAGAATTAGCACGCCGCGGAAAGCCCATAATCCTGTCGACCGGTCTCGCCACGCTCGATGACGTGTTACAAACAGTCGCTCAAATGCAGATGATAGATGACCGCTATAAAAAACCTGAGTGGCTTTGCATTTTACAGTGTACGTCGATGTATCCGATTCAAGATAAAGACGCTAATCTTCGTGTGATGGATACTTTTCGGCAGGCCACCGGACTCGCTGTAGGATACTCTGACCATACTGAGGGCGGGTGTGCGCTGCGAGCCGCAGCTGCAATGGGCGCACAAGTGTTGGAATTTCATTTCACTGATGATCGTGAAGGAAAACATTTTCGCGACCACAAAGTTTCGTTAACTCCGGATGAGGTAAAAGAGTTAAAAGGTGATCTTTGCAAGATCACAACGCTTCGCGGACATGCGACAAAGGCGCCCGAACCAATAGAAATTCAGCAGGGCCATGTGGACTCATTTCGGCGTTCGGTCTATTTGCGGCGAACTGTCGAATCAGGTGAAACAATTACCCGAAATGACTTAGTGATGCTACGGCCCAATCATGGGGTTGATGCCCGCAAAGCATTTGATTTAATTGGCCGCAAAGCGCTTATTCGTCTTGAACCCTACAAGAAATTTTCTTTGAAAGATATAGTTTAAGTTATCTGAAAGCGATTTTAATGAACTACTCAGGAGAAAAGTCCAACAAAAGTATACCGGTTGTCACTGTCTATATTCCCTGCAAGGACTATGGCCACTATCTACATGTGGCTGTAAAAAGCGTGCTTGCTCAACTCTTCACTGATTGGGAGTTGCTCATTATTGATGAAGCCTCGACGGACGACACAACAATTATCGCCAAACAGTTTGTACAGAAACACCCCGATAAAATAAAACTAATTACCAATGATAAGCCTCAAGGACTCCAGCGTATAGCAAACCAAATTCTCAAAATAGCACAAGGGCGTTATATAGTTAGACTGGATGCAGATGATTGGTTTGATGAGTGTGCCTTGCTATTAATGGCAGCGAAACTTGAATCTGATTCAGAGCTTGGTCTTGTCTACGGAAACTACTTCTATACTGATCCGAGTGGAAAAGTAATAGGAGTTGAGCGCCGCCATAAGCTATGGATAGAAGATGTGTCTGGTCACCTACCCCCCCATGGTGCTTGCACTATGATCCGCACCCGGACTCTTAAATCGGTTGGCGGTTACTCTGAGGATGTGGATGCACAGGACGGTTGGGATTTGTGGTTCAAGCTCGTGAATCGTGTAAAAGTCGCGAATTTGGAGGCTCCCCTCTTTTACTATCGTCAGCATGAAAAGTCACTAAGTCGTGATACAGAAAGGCTTTTCAAAGCGCGGTCAATAATTATGTCAAAACTTCGAAGCAAGTTGGAGGGAAATTACACACCTTCTTGCCTCGCTGTTCTTCCGGTTAAAGAGTCTTATCCCGGCTTCGAAGGTGTGCCGTATCGAAAATTTGGCGAAAAGAGCATGCTCGAGTGGGCAATAAATTCTGCACAGAGAGCTAAAGGTGTCACGGAAGTGGCTGTATCTACAGAAAGTCCTACAGTTCTGGAATTCGCGGACCGACTGGTTGAGGGAGGGAAAGTGCAACCGCATTTTCACGTATTGCGGCCTTCTAACCTGACTGGAACTTATATTCCTCTCAGGGAAATTATGTTGCACATCGGTCAAGCCTACTTCGAAAATAGCGGGCGCTATCCCGATATAATGGTTTATCTGAGTTTACATTCTCCACTACGTGAACCATTTCATGTAGACAATGCGATCAACACATTGCTCATAATGGAAGCTGATTCCGTAGTCTCTGTGTGTGAAGAGCGTGAGCCCATTTTCTCCCATGGCCACGACGGATTGAAACTTTTAAACCCAGGTCGTTTTAATAATCTTACCTATGAGAGAGAAAGGTTTTATCAGTTTAATGGGGCAGTCCTTGCTGTTTGGTGGGAAATTTTGAGGCAAAGTGATCTTTTTGGCCAGAGAATCGGATATGTTGAAATGACTGCAAAAGAAAGTTTTCAAGTCAAAAGGTCAGAGGATTTAAGATAGCGTCGGATTTATTTTTAACTTTCGACCCAAAAAGTGGTGAAAACTTTCCCAAAATAATAACCTCTAAAATTGAGGTTGCTGGCGCAATGCACTTATGAGGTTGCTAGAACCAATGAAAAAACTATTGGTATTTGATAGCTGGACAAAGGGATCTTCCCACATTCTCCCTTTGATAAGCCCCTTCAGAAAAAAAGGTTGGCAGCTTGTATTGGTGCATCTGGGTTCGTGGGGTGATGATCTGGGTAGACCGGTAGAAGAGAATTTTTCCGGTTTGGATGTCAGAGACATCAGTAGGTATTCGGGCTTTTCTTCGATTCTCGTGGAAGAACGGCCGACGGCAGTATTACTTTTATCGACCGAACCATTGGCTCACCGTGCTTTTCAACGCTATTGTTTAAAGAAAAATATACCGACGGTTCATCTTTATCATGGTTTAATGTCCGTTCAATCGTATGCGGACCTGACTGTCTCTGGCGCAGGCATCATAAATCATTTACGATGGGTTACTGGACGGGTAATTCGATCGTTACATTTTGTATTGCCAGCTTATATTGAATCCTTATTTAGGACACAAGCAAGCCTTAAAGAATGGTGGAGTTTTTTAATTGAAATTCTACAAAGAATTCGAGGGATTCGTCCGGTTAAATCTCCCGCTGATACAATACCAAGTCATGTAATTGTTTTTAACGACTTTGATAAAGTTCATGCATTAGAAAAGTATGGAGTGTCTTCCAATAGGATATCTGCAGCCGGGGTCCCTGATTTAATAAAGTTTCAAAAGATCCAGCGATTTATTGGGCAGTTCATTAAAGAAGATACTTTGAAAAAGAAGTATATCGTATATATTGGAACTGGGCCTCGCGGAGTGAAATCAGCATTTTCTGATATTAGTGAGTATGTACATCACTTACTAAGAACTAAAACTCTTGTGGAGAAAATTGGGAAAATATTCATATTAAAGCCACATTACTCTATGCATCAAAAGATTGTTGAATATCTTTCTGAAAGTGGTTATGCGTTAATCCTTTGCGAAGATCAGGATTTCGTTGACTATTTAGTGAATTCCGCAGGCGCTATCGTTGAGCCCAGCAGTGCAGCAATACTGCCCGCACTTATTGGTAAACCTTTATTTTTTGCGCAGTATCAATCGTTACAGGGGCTTAAATTTGGCGATGTCTTGATTTCCTACCCTAAAGCAGCAACGTTAAGGTCTGACAATGATTTTCATTTGCTGGGTGAAGCATATTGTGAGGCTGACGTGGGAAAAACGCTGGCTTGGATTGAGAATACTGCAGGCCCAATGCCTGCTGAACAAATGCCAGATCGCGTAGCCGCTATTGTTGAAGAAATAGTTTCTAAGAAAATGGAAACCATTGCATATACTAACCGCCGATATAAAAACGCCACCACTAATTGTGAAAAAGTGTAGGGTAACTACAAAAATGATTTTAGAAACCATTACTTCTCCCCAGCATTGGGAAGCTCAACTAACAGTTGGGGAGGAGAGCCGAGCTAACCCTAAAGGGCTCGCTCTCCTCCCCAACATCTATCCCTCGGAAAGGTACCAGGTACTAAAATTTCAAAAACGCTCTTGTAAGATATGCCTTGAACTGGGAGCATCCGGAGTTTCTGACAGGAGAATTTTTCATTGTGAAAGTTCATCAAATTTACTTTCATTTTGGCCACAAATACTTTGAGGGAAAGGGCCTTTTTGATTTTGCAGGCCGTTTTTGACCCCAGACATTAGTATTGTCAGAAACAGCGGATGCACCCCTTGAACTACTATTGGAGGAGAGTCGCACAATGTTAGATAATACTCTGAAAACAATAAAATATCCGTTCCGTCCTGTTTATTATGAACTTCAATCTCGCTTTGCAAGACCCTTTGGGGGCAGAGCCTTGGATTTTTATTTTTTGTCGACTGGAAGGTGTGGTACGCGATACATAGCTCGAGTCTTGGACTTGGCCTCAAATGCTATAGTCTATCACGAACCCAACCCAAGTGCCTATGAGGATTGCCGGAGAAAAACGGATGAGTATTTTAGAAATCCAGAATCTATAAAGAACACTGACTATTCAAGATATCCGATGCTTAGACGGAAAATGCGAATAAATGCATCAATTCAAACAAAAATTTACGGTGAAACTGCAAATCTGAACTATCCCTTTGCAGTTATTTTTCATTCTGCCATACCCAACAGGGTAAAGTTACTTCACCTTATACGGAATCCAGTCGATTGTTGCCGCTCTATTATTCGGGTGGAAAGTGACGAATATGGCTATGGCTTTGCACGTCACCGGGCAAAATCACTATTGGAACGCAAAGGTGATCTTGACCGAGCGATTTCTGTATATACGAAGATTAACGAAATGATTAGGGTACAGTTCGAATGCATTGATGACCCTTCTGTGTGTAAAGTTGTCAGGGTTGAGGATACATCAGTCGAATTGTTCAAAGAATTGTACGACTTTCTCGAATTGGAAGGTTTTGATGCTGATAAGGTTAATAGGCTTATAAATGACAAATCTGATCCAGTTAGGCATTCCCATATGGCGCGTATGGACAAAAGGGGAATTCCTGATATAGATGAACACGACATTGAATACATAAAGAAACGAACGGAAGGTATCCAGGAGTTAGGGGGCTAGAAATCAGCCCTTTCAAGGTAGTACTCTCACCTGCTTCTCTTGGCTAGGATTTTGGCCGTGGAAACATGTGGAGTGTTCTTGCAGCTTTTCCGCTTCGGTTGCGGCTTTTTGGGTCCTCGGGGATGTTTTTGAAAAGCTGAAAGCCTTATGTTGCCAGCAAGTTCTTTAAGTATTTTTGATAACTTAGTTGCTGGCATATGACGAAACACAACCCAATGGGCATCATCGATTGCGATCATCATTCCCCGATATGTTGCTGATATCTCGTCGGCAATATAATAACCGGATACTTGCTTCTCAATCACGAGGCGTTTGCATAACCTGCCAAAAATTGTCAGCAAAAGAGCGATTCTTAATAAAATACGCTTTATCGATATTGGACATGATGTGGATATAAAAAGATATATGTAGAGCATTTATTATTGCTATTTTTGTTGAATTTTTCAGCCATCTATGATATTGCCCATCGGATTCTAAAAGAAATCGATAATAAAGATTGAGGGGTGGGCAATGTGATACAAGGAAATAGGAAAGAATTTGAGCTTCGCGGATTTGGCCATTGAGAAATCCCTGGAACATAATCGCAGCCTCAAAATGATGGAAAAGATAAACGCTGTTGTGGATTGGGAGAACATCGAGGCGGTATTAAATGAGCACTATGAGGTTGGAAAAAGGGAAGAAGGTGCGGATGCCTTCCCTCCCTTGTTGCTAATGAAGTGCATGCTGCTCCAGAAATGGTTTCGTATCCCATCAGATCCTGAGCTCGAAAGTCAAATTAACGATAGGATATCATTCAAGAAATTTCTAAAACTAAGTCTTGATAAGTCCTCCCCTGATCATTCAACATTTTCCAGATTCCGAAAAGAATATCCAAAAAAGCTATGATTGATTTGAACAATGTGGTTTTGCAGGAGTTTGCCAGAAAAGGATTGATCATAAACGAGGGAATAGCCGTAGATGCAAGACTGGTAAAATCAGCCAGCAAGCCTTTGAGTATTGAGTAAAGCTGACTTGGCGAAGCTGTTTCTCTGATATGTTGGTCAAAGTTTGACATATCCCGCATGACCTAAGATATCTACATGAAGCCGTTCATACGAAACAATCGGTTATTAAAAGTTATTTTCAGGATGCTATAACCATTACCGATTGCAGAAATATTGAGCGGATAGTTGAGGAAATACTCGCTTAGGCAACAAAAACAAGAACCTGATATTGACTTTAGCACTTAGGACAGATGAAACAAATACTTATACAAGCAGGTAAGGGTGTCGCATCAGGTTATACGCTAACCATAGTTAAGGTTTTTCAGAAATTGATTATTGTGCCCATGCTTATAAGTTTTGTCGGAAATTCACTATATGGTATTTGGCTGATAATTGGTGAAGTCACGGGGTATCTCAAACAAACGGAAGGGGGCATGAGTTTTGCTGTCGAACAGCGAGTTGCCTCCATAAAATGGAAAAACAACCTCACAGATTTGAACACTATTTTCTCCTGCGGCATTCTGATTTTTTTAATATCCGGTTTTCTTGGCATTGTGGCCGGTTTCTGTCTGTCCCCATTTTTTGTGGAGATCTTTAAAGTGGAAGCGGAATATCATTCTTTGGTAACCATTGTATTTGTACTGACGGTGGTCTCTATGGGAATTGGAATGCCGCTTGGTGTAATATCTTCTTTTCTGAGAGGGGTGCAGAAACAAAGCTGGGCGATAAATATCTCAATCATTAATTTGATTGTTGGTTTTATTCTTGTTCTTCTGTTATTGTACAGTGGTCTTGGGCTATTAGCATTACCTATTTCTGGCTTGATTCTTCTTTTGTTTCGCTATAGTCTCTCTTTGTATTTACTAAAGCAAGCGGAAAAAAACATATCATTTTCTATCAAATATGTTAAAAAGAAAGTTTTGGTAAATCTTATTTCTTTTAGTTTCTTTGCATTTATAAACCGACTATCAAATCGCGTGATTTTTGCCACAGATAGTATTCTAATAGGAATTTATCTCGGGAGTAGCCAGGTTACGATCTATATGGTGACGTTTCAACTTACATTAACCTTAATTGGTTTCGCCCAAAATATATCAGATCAATTAAGGCCCGGCTATGCTGAGATTTCCTATATGAAGGATAGCGTTCAGTTAAAAAATCTGTTTATGGGTGTTTTCCGAGTAGTGATGGTCTTTTCTGGTTTAGCAGGCGCTGCTGTCTATTTAATGAACTGCTCATTTGTCGAACTGTGGGTGGGCAAAGAAAATTTCGGCGGTCAGACCTTGACATCAATATTTGCCTTAGTAGGGATTTATTTTATATTTAGGCATGCAATGAATTCTTTTTTTATTTCTTGTGGTGAAATACGTTTTGTAAGTCGCTGGGTTAGTTTCGAAGCATTGTTAAATCTTAGTTTGTCATTAATATTAATCCAAATGCTGGGCATAATAGGACCTGCACTTGGCACATTATTCGCGGGGATCATTGCATCTTGTCTCATCTTACTGCCCAGGTTTGTCAAAAAGTTTGAACTATCCTTAATAAATGTCATTAGTCTTCTTATTTTTCGTCCCGTAATATTTAGTGTCCCTGCTGCATTAACGTTTTGGGCTTTCAACAGATATATTTTTCATTCGCTTTCCTGGTATAGCTTTATAATTACAGCAACGGCCGGTAGCTGTATTAGCGCTTTTTCGATTTGGTATAATACTGATATCAGGCTCAGAACTGCAATATTTACTCGATAAGCAAGTTCCACCAGAAGCTATTTTTACGCGTTTTTCGAAATATTCAAAGGTCTCAAAACGGCAGCGCGGCGTTAGGAAAAAAGATTTCCATGGTTAACAGTGCTCTTACCCAAAATGAACTTTATTGTAAGCAGTGGCGCGCTCGGCCTATACGGCTGACGTTTCTTGTCTTCATGTTTTCTCTTTTCCTGTACCCTATTGGCAGTTCCGAAGGGCTTAGTTTGAATTACAGTTTTGCATTGTTTCCTGTTATTGCTTTGCTTTTTCTCGGGAAGAGGTTAACAAATCTGCCTAACGTCATGGCGGCTGGTTTAGTTCTCTTTACATTCATATTATTTGTCGCCTGTATATATCAGTATGATCTTTACGACCTCGCGATTCGAAGATTCGTTAGTTTCGTGCTGTTTATAACATTATTTACTTTTGCGTTTATTAGAATTGACTCACAAATGGTCGTTGCCTTTAAGATCGCAGTTGTTCTGATGAGTGCGTATTTTGCAATCAGCACAATCACGGAATTTGCTGTTCTCAGTAGTATTGGGCCGGTGGGTTACGAAGCCAAGAGGTTGGTCGGCTCTCAGCGCTACGGATTTGTTTATCTTTTTGGGTTTTGGATTGTCCTCCTGTATCAACCGTCATCCCGAATCTATCTACCGATTAAATTTGTGACGTTGTTTGTTTTAACTGCTGCCCTATTTCTTTCATTCTCGAGGAGCCCTATCGTAGCACTCGCTGGTAGCTTAGCAATCTATTTGCTTTTTTCTGTTTGGCAAGTCCTTATGCGGCCCAAGTTAAAACATGTACTTAAATTCAGCTCGGTTATGATTGCAATCTGCGTGTCTATACTCCTAACCTATTTCTATCTTCCGCTTACTTTCAGATTTTATAATGATAGGTTGATTAAACCTATTTCAACTGGTGTACTTATTGCAAATGCTGTGTCAAGAGGGGGTTCTGAAGGAAAAAGGGTTCACATAATTGAAACGTCTCTGGATTTTCTGCTCTCAAATCCGGCAACGGGTACAGGTTACCTTGGTGTGTGGACACTTCCGAGTGCAGAGTCAGGCTCGGCGCACAATCAATACCTTGATGTTTTGCTCAGAGTTGGCTGGTTCGGGTTTGTCTTTTATTGCTATCTCATTTGGAGATTGTTGAGATATTTGGCAAAGCTCGATAGGCAGTTGTTCTGGGGGCTAGTTGGGATATTGATTTATGGACTGTTCAATGAGACGTTCAAGGAGTCGCAGGGTGCCTTTGTATTGGCGTTTTTGCTTGGAATGTTGGCGCAGTCGATACGCGATAATACATCAAGGACTAATCGTACGCATTACGTCATTACGGCAGAAGTGGGGGAACCATAGAAGTTATTTTATCCATAGATCTTTCATGATCACTCAGGCATTGGGGAAAGCAAAGCATGATTTTGTTCCGAAAGATGTTGTCTATGCTGGCTCATTTCGTAAATGATGAATAAGTTGGCCTTGCAACTTAAAATGTGGAGGTATTTATGAGTGCCGATAAACTCAAAGAATATTATGAGGACTCGGTGCCTAGATTTTGGGACCCAAGGCTTGGGATAAGAGGGCGAGATGTTGAAGTATATGCTCTAATGAAAGGCTTCTCAGGAACACTCCTGGAATATGGTTGTGGTTCTGAATCATTACTCTTGGCGTTAGCTATGGAGGATCGCTTTACCGAATGTACTAGGGTGGACATCAGCGAAAGGGCGTTGTCGTCTGTTAGACAGGCCTGGAGAAACTTTAAGCACGCCAATAAGGATAAAAAGTTTAATGTCTCCATCGAATGACAATCTATAAAAAATGCAGGCTAAGGTTTTTTGGAGGGAACTTGCGACAGGAGTTTCGATGACATGAATTCATGCGCTTTTAAACAGTTCTACGAAGATGATGCGGCGCGTTTCTGGGATCCCCGGGTTGGGATGCGGGGGCGTGACCTGACGATCTATCCTCTACTGAAGGGACTCTTAGGTTCGGTGCTCGAGTACGGTGCGGGATCGGGTTCTTTGTTGCTGTCTTTGGCACTGGAGCAACGATTTACCTCTTTAACTGGGATTGACATTAGCGAAAACGCGCTAGGAAAAATCAGAGAGGCGTGGCATGAGATGAGCGCCATGCGGGGAATTTGTACGCAAAAACTGACCCTCATCACGCCATGTAACGACACCTTGCCGTCGGTCCCAGATAACTCAGTAGATGTCATCCTGTCCTTAGACACCATCGAACACGTCCTCAACCCGTATACCGTTCTGGATGAGCTTTATCGGATCGGTTCGCGGGACTCGACCTTTGTCATCAGCGTACCGAATTACGGATATATTAAGTATGTTGTTCAGCTTTTACTCGGGCGTCAGCCGGTCACAGGGTCCAAAAAGTCCGTAGAGCGTTGGCGGGACGCAGGTTGGGATGGTTGGCACCTGCACACCTTCACCCGGCAGTCCCTCGAAATCCTCCTGCGGGACTGCGGCTGGTATCCAGTCCTGTGGACTGGCTACGGCGATAAGGGAAAGGGTCTGGGGATGGGTATCCTGCGCAAAAAGTTTCCCGCGCTCTGGTCAGGAGCACTTACGGTCGTGTGCAAAAGGAAGGCGTGAGTCAATGAACCAAAGGTTTTTTCATTTTCCCCGCTTTTCAGGATCCAACCCGCGTGACGCTTATAAAATATCATTATATTTGATTGCTATCTTACGAGATGTGTAAGAAATTATCGTTATAGTGATCAATAATTCAGACAAGCTAAAAAATATGAAAGCCGTTATCCTCGCTGGTGGTTTCGGAACACGCATCTCCGAAGAAACTCACCTTAAGCCAAAGCCTATGATCGAGATCGGTGGCATGCCGATCCTGTGGCACATCATGAAGATATACTCTGCCCATGGCGTGAACGACTTTGTCATCTGCTGCGGCTACAAGGGCTATGTAATTAAGGAGTATTTTGCCCACTACTTCCTGCACATGTCCAATGTCACTTTTGATATGGTCAACAATAAGATGCGGGTGCATGAGCAGAAGGCCGAGCCGTGGAAGGTAACGCTGGTGGATACTGGCGATAATACGCTTACCGGTGGTCGGCTTAAGCGCGTGGAACAGTATATAAAGGATGAAGACGCTTTTTGCTTAACTTATGGCGACGGTGTGAGTGACGTGAATATCTCTGCTGTAGTGGAGTTTCATCGTGCCCAAGGCGTCAAGGCAACGGTCGTTGCAGTCAGTCCGCCAGGTCGGTTCGGCGGGCTGAATATTACAGAAAAAAAGGTTAGATCCTTTACAGAAAAGCCCAAAGGCGATGGCGGTGGAGTGATCAATGGCGGCTTTTTCGTGCTTTCGCCCGATGTGATTAATTTGATAGAAGACGACAACACAACCTGGGAACGCGAGCCACTTGAACGTCTGGCGCATGATGGGCAACTTGCCGCCTTTCCACATAATGGTTTCTGGCAACCCATGGATACCTTGCGCGACAAAAATCACCTGGAAGAGCTTTGGAACTCCGGCAAAGCGCCTTGGAAGGTTTGGAAGTGACTCAGCCAGATCTAAAGTTTGGCGTGGCAATCGCGGTTTTATTACCGGCTACATCGGCTTCAAAGGCAGTTGGCTATCATTGTGGTTGCAATCGCTGGGATCAGAGTTGTGCGGCTTGGCACTGGCACCTTCCTTACTGGCAACCCGTTACGCTGAAACAGATATAGATGATCATGCAAGGTGTCTAGCATCGAATTAACCATAGAACCCTAGCATAGAGTGTATGAAAGGAGCCATAAAATGGAGTGGATGAAAGAACACTCTGCCCAACATGTAGTAAGCAATGATCTTACCCGACTGCTGGCAACCACCAGAGTCGAGTTCAATGCTATGAAAGGAAAACGTTTATTGCTAACCGGTGGTGCCGGATTCCTCGGGTACTATATCGTTCAGTCCATACTCCACTGGAATGAACAGCAAAAGCGTGAACAGGATAAGATAAAGCTGGTGGTGTATGATAACTTCATTCGTGGTGTTCCGCCCTGGTTCTCAAGTTTTGCAGCAGATGAATGGTTTCGGCTGGAGAAGCGTGACGTGACCCAACCACTTGCAAAAGACGTGGGTGATTTTAACTACGTGATCCATGCGGCTTCTATCGCATCGCCAAGCTATTACCGCCTCCATCCCATCGGGACGATGGATGCCAACGTAAACGGCTTACGGATATTGCTGGATTACTGCGTTGAACAACAGGAGCGGGGACGTCCTGTAGATGGGATGCTGTTTTTTTCTTCCAGTGAGATATATGGCGACCCCTCTCCAGAAAATATTCCAACTTCGGAAGGTTATCTGGGCTATGTTTCATGTACTGGTCCGCGTGCTTGCTATGATGAGTCGAAGCGGTATGGCGAGACGCTTTGTGTCAATTTTGCCCGGCAATATAACCTGCCGATAAAAGTGGCGCGTCCTTTCAATAATTATGGCCCGGGCCTTAAAATCACTGATCGGCGGGTGATCCCGGATTTTGCGAGAGACATTTTGTCTGGAAATGATATTGTGATGCTATCCGACGGCAGGGCATCGAGGACATTTTGCTATATCACTGATGCGATCGCCGGATATTTTAAAATCCTTGTGCAAGGCAAACGGGGCGAAGCATACAATATTGGTGTTGAATCGCCAGAGATATCAATTGGCCACTTGGCCGACTTGATGGTTGAAACCGCGCAAGAGTATTTTCGGTACAAAGGAAAAGTGGTTCGCAAAAAAAGCGACGACAGTGAGTATTTAGTCGATAACCCGCAACGCCGTTGTCCGATCATCCAAAAGGCCAGGGCAGATCTCGGATATGACCCAAAAGTGTCGGTGTCCGAAGGGATTAGACGGTCCCTTCTATGGTATGCGGAAAATAACCACAGTGGAGAAGAGTGATGCGGGTTTCGATAGCTGGTGCAGGATACGTAGGGCTGGTGACGGGAGTATGCCTTGCGGAAAAGGGACATGACGTTATTTGTGTGGATATTGATGCCGAAAAGGTAGCAATGATGCGGGAGGGTAATCCTCCCATTTTCGAAAAGGGACTTGACGAACTCCTAAAAAAACATATCAGCAACAAGATCATGGCGACTACCGACCTGGAGGAAGCGGTTTCTAGTACTGATATAACTATTATTGCGGTGGGGACTCCATTTAACGGCAAGGAAATCAGTTTAGATTTCATACGTGATGCTGCCAGGCAGATAGGAAATATCTTGCGTAATAAAGACTCTTACCATCTTGTTGTCGTTAAAAGCACCGTTATTCCTGGCACGACCGATACCGTGGTGCTTCCTATCCTTGAGGAATCTTCTGGCAAGCAAGCGGGGGCAGATTTTGGAGTGGGCATGAACCCGGAATTTTTGCGGGAAGGTGTGGCGATTGAAGATTTTATGACGCCGGACAGAATTGTAATTGGCGGAATTGATGACAAGAGCAGGCAAACCCTGGCCGCCCTCTATGACGGTTTTCCTGATACAAAGAAATTCATGACCAATAACAAAACAGCGGAACTTATTAAATATGCGTCAAACTCGTTTTTTGCAATGCTGATTTCTTTTAGTAATGAAATCGCGAATTTATGTTCTCTTATCGGCGGGATTGATGCGGTTGATGTTATGAAAGGGGTGCATGTGGATCGTAGGATCAGCCCACTTCAGCCGGACGGTAAGCGGGTATCCCCCTCGTTAGTAACCTACCTGGAGGCGGGATGTGGCTTTGGCGGGAGCTGTTTCCCGAAAGACCTGAAAGCGATCTGTGCTTTTGGCGACAAGGTGGGTAACCCATTTCGGATACTAAACGCCGTGGTTGAGGTAAACGAGCGTCAGCCCGGGCAAATTAGCAACTTTCTGCGTAAACACTTTAAAAGGTTCGACGGACTTAAAATAACCGCGTTGGGGCTGGCCTTTAAGCCGGGAACCGACGATATGCGGGAATCCCCATCCATTCCCATCATCAACGAACTGAGGGCGCAGGGGGCGCAAGTGACGGCATACGACCCTGGTGCCTCCGACCAGGCCAGGAAAATATTAGGAGATGATGCTATCGTTTATGCGGAGACGCTCGATGATGCCATTGTGGGAGCCGATGCGATCGTTGTGCTTACCCGATGGGAGGAGTTTCGGCGGCTCCCTGAGTTGTTGGATAAGGTGGGGGAACCGTATCCGCTTGTTGTGGATGGAAGAAGATTGTTGAACAAGGAATCGGTTAAAAGGTACGAAGGAATTGGATTGTAGGATGGAAATGAAAGAGAGAATATTTAACGGGTATACGATTTGAGTGGAGTAGGCAACCGTTGCAACAGGGCGTATACATATTCCGGTTAAGGCTTTGCGATCCAAGTTGAATCAAATTAAGGAGAAAATAGAATGGAAACCAATACAAAAGAAATTAGGACTTGCGAAGTCTGTGGTAACACACATTTGATTTCGGTATTAAACCTTGGTTTACAGCCAATGTGCGACGACTTGGTTGCAATAGGCGATAACCGAGTATGTGCCCAGTACCCAATTGAGGTATTGTATTGTGAGAAATGTTGTACCGCGCACCAGCGTTTTCAAATCCCCAAGGAAAAGTTGTTTCCTAGAACTTATCATTATCGTGCTCGTTTTACGGTTGATGTTCTTGATGGCATGGCCGATTTGGTAAACTCGTGTGAACAAAGGCTTGGAAGCCTTGAGGGAAAAACCGTGCTTGATATCGGGTGCAACGATGGAAGTTTGTTAGACTTTTTCCGTGAACATAACGCAAAAACAGTTGGTATAGAGCCTACAGACGCTTGCCATGAGGCAAACAAAAAAGACCACGTTGCGTTCAATAAGTTTCTCGACACGGAGGTGGCGTCAGAGATTGTCAAATCATGTGGGAAACCTGATCTGATTTCATTTACCAATGTGTTTGCGCACATAGAAAACTTGAATAATGTCATTGATTCTCTGAAGATTTTGATGCATTCTGATACTGTTGTCGTGATCGAGAACCACTATTTAGGAGCAGTTCTTGATCGAAATCAATTTGATACCTTCTACCATGAACACCCCAGATCCTATAGCTATACCTCATTTAACTATATCGCTCAATCTCTAGGCGTCAAACTTCTTGAAGTTGAGTTCCCTTCGCGATACGGAGGCAACATTCGGGTTTATCTGGGGAGTAATGAAAATTTTGCCCAGAAAAGCTCACTCAACCTTGATGAGCTACAATCTAAGGAGAAAGAATTTCATTCTGCATTTATAAAAATGCAAAGAAATATGCAATTGTGGTGTAACGCAAAGAAAGCTGTTCTTGCCGATATTGTGCGAAAGCATGGCAAACTAAAAGCCAAAGCTTTTCCAGGGCGTTCTGCTATCTTGGTTAAACTGCTCGGACTAAATGAAGAGTCGATTTCCGCAGTCTATGAAAAACCGGGATCCATGAAAATTGGAAACTATGTGCCAGGCACACGGATACCTATTTATTCGGACGAAGATTTCTTTCAACTATCTGACAAAGGGCAGCCAGTTTTAAATATGGCCTGGCATATTTCGAGTGAGATCAATGGTTATTTAAGAGATCAAGGGCATACAGGACCAATCATTGACATTCTTAATGCCGAGGACTTTGATGACTGAAGAAAAAAAAATCTCACCGTATCCGGATAACATTGCAATTATCGGGGGAGGGCGTTGGGCAAGAGTGCTAACTGAGGTACTTTGCGACATTGTACCTCCAGCAGTCAGTGTATCGGTGCACACATTACATAATGCAGAGTCAATGTCGGTTTGGGCAACGTCGAGGGGCTTGGATGGGCGGGTTTTCGTCTCATCGGAATGGCCCCAATTTCTCTATGGAAGATCAAATGCCGTGATTGTGGCTAACGCAGCAAGAGATCACGAACAGGCTGTCCAGTGGGCGCTTTCTGCCGGTGTGCCGGTACTGGTGGAAAAACCGGTTGCACTTAGCGCGTCCGCCACGCAACGCCTATCGGATTTAGCTAACCGTCACAATATACGCTTCGCCGCGGCTCACGTTTTTCTCTTTGCAAGATATCTCGATAATTTCTCGAAACTTGTTGCTGACGCAGGAGATATTCAATCCCTGCAAATGCACTGGACAGACCCTCAATTGGAAAATCGATATGGTGAGCAAAAACAGTATGATTCCAGCCTTCCGATTTTTTCAGATTGTCTGCCGCATATCTTGTCCATGATCGGCGCCCTGACACCCAACTTGCCCGGCAAGTGCGAGATAGCAAAATTCCTAAGAGGTGGCGCATGCCTGGAGATTGAAATCATGTTGGGTGATATCCCATGCATAATTTCTCTGGAACGTAATAGTGAAAAACGCCGACGACTCATAACGGCTACAACGGGACAAAAGATGCTTCGATTAGATTTTTCCAAAGAACCTGGGATTATTACTGATGGTTCAACAACTATCGTCGGTGATCCGGATTGGGAGGTCAAGCAACGTCCTATTGCTCGAATGTTAACAGCCTTTCTCACATGGGTGAGGAGTGGCGAGTACGATAGTCGACTCGATGTGGAGGTTGGATTGCGGGCCTGCCTGGTTATTGACAAAATATGGGATAAATATCGTTCAGCGATGAAATCATGGTTGGTTGACAGCCTCTCTTCCGCAGGGCCGATTGATGATGACCTTCGTTACGCTCTTTACGAGTTACTTCAGTCCAAAGACCGCCTTTCGGGAACCGAAGTTGATAAGCAAATTGAGCAGGTTCGACAGCAATTTCCAAAGGCTGATGGGGCGCAATTATTAACAGAGTTGAATAGAACTCTATATCCAGCAGGCTTGCACTAGACATTTGCATAAAAGAATAATGCCTTTGAAAGGATTATTATGAATTATATTTTGAACAGCTTGGCTGTAATTATGCCAAGTTATAACAGGCCTGAGAAACTTCTTGCTACACTAAAGAAATTACACCCACAGATAGTGAGCGGTGTAACAGTTACGATTATAGATAATTGTTCAGAAATAAATCTTGAAACTTATTGTGCTGGGTTAGACCCGAAAATAGAAGACTATATTAGCGAAGGTACAATAACATTTATCAGGAACAGGTATAATATTGGCGTGTCGGCCAACCTTGTGCGGACTTTTGAGATTTGCGAATCTGAATGGATGTGGCTACTGGCTGACGACGATGATATTGCTGAAAATGCAATATCGATTATACTGAATGAAATCAATTTGCTGAAAAACGAAAAGAATGTTGCTTTAATTAAATTCAGTTCTCGAGGGTGTGAAGCAAAAAAAGGCGGGGACTTTATCAGATCATTAAACAGCATGATTGATACTTTGGCGACTTCAAAAGTATATTTCAACAGTTATATTTTCACATCTAATAATGTATATCGTATCCCAAACTACAAAAACCTTATAGAAACTGGATATCAATCCCTACATACTTATGTTCCTCACCTGATGTTGGTATTATATTGTTTAGGTGCACAAGAAAAGGAGAGTATTGTTTTTTTATCGGATAAACAAATTGTGTCCTATGTTGTGCCTGGGATGGGATATTCATACGCATTTGTTGCTGGATTGGGGATAGGAGTGTTCAAGAACTTCACATTTGATCTCACCAAAGAACAATATTTAAAACTGGAAGGTGTGTTTACCCCGCATAATGATTTTAAAGTTGCTATTGATCTATTTTATTATGCTCGATTCCATTCGAATATGTATGTTGCTAGAAAACTATTCACTAACTATTATATACAAATTAAATCAGCCAGAAGTATAATAAAGCGATTCGCCATAAAAGCAGTTATGTTACTGTTTTATATACCAAATGTATTTGACAAAATGATCGGTGTGCTATCATCTGTCTTTCCAGTATTAGATCGACATATAGCAGAAATCAAAGAAAGAAACCGGGGATAGGGTGTACGCCTGACATTACGTAGAATTTGAGGGTTCCAAGTTTAAAATGAGAAAATACCAAATCTGCACGAATTGTGTCATGGACACCTCCGACTCTAAGATTAAGTTTGATGCCAATGGTGTTTGTGATCACTGCAATACGTTTTATAGTAAGATTGTCCCAAACTGGCATACAGATGAGAGAGGGTGGAAAGCCCTTGAGAAGATAACTGAAAAAATACGAAAAGCGGGCGCTGGAAAAGATTTTGATTGCATCATCGGCATAAGTGGGGGAATCGATAGCTCATATTTGACCTATATTGCCAAAGAGAAGCTTGAACTGCGCCCCTTGGTGTTTCATGTGGACGCTGGATGGAATTCACAAGAGGCTACCAACAATATTGGGCAGTTAGTCGATAAATTAGACTTGGATTTATATACTGAGGTTATTGATTGGGAAGAAATGCGGGATCTTCAATTGGCTTTTTTCAAGTCGGGGGTCCCGCACATTGATACACCGCAGGATCACGCATTCTTTGCAATGATGTATAAGTTTGCGGAACAGCATAAGGTTAAATACATATTAACTGGGGCCAATTTATCCACGGAGTGTATTAGAAACCCGATTGAATGGATGTATTATCAATCAGATTCAATTCAACTTAAAGATATCCATAAACATTTTGGAACCAGGCCGTTAAACAACTTCCCAATCACAACCATTCTGCGACACAAGGTTTATCTAAGATACATCAAAAGAATACAAGTCGTCACGCCGCTGAATTTTATACAGTATCGCAAGGCTGAAGCCATGCAATTGCTGTCTGACAAGTTCGGATGGCAATCGTATCCGCAAAAACATTTTGAATCGAGATTTACAAAATTCTATGAAGGCTATTGGCTGTTTAAGAGGTTTGGGTATGACACGCGGCGCGTGCAGTACTCGAGTCTGATCCTTACCGATCAAATGACGAGAGAAGAGGCGCTGGAGAAGTTATCTCACCCCCCTTATGATGAGGAGACGATTGCACAGGATTTTGAGTATGTGGCTACAAAGCTGGGCATTTCAGTTGAGGAGTTGCAGGGATATATGGAGCTCCCCAAAAAGTCCTATAAGGATTACAAGTGTCAGGAAAATATTTACCTGGTGGGGGCAAAACTGATGAGGTTCTTCGGCCTGTCGTTAGGTGGCAAGAGGTAAGGGGTGGCAGAAGTTGAGAAGGTAAGAGGGTGAGAACTGTCCGCAGATTACGCAGATTTTCGCAGATTAAAGTGATGGCAGAATGTGAGAGGATGAGAAGGTAAGAAAAGATGATTGCCATTGTCAACTATGGGTTGGGGAATGTTCAGGCCTTTGCGAATATCTACAAGCGGCTGAATATCCCTGCCCTTGTTGCCTCGACGCCTGATGAAGTTTCTGAAGCAGAGAAGATTATCTTGCCCGGTGTCGGCGCTTTTGATTGGTCGATGACGAGATTGAATGAATCCGGCATGAGAGAGGCGCTTGAGGAGGCGGTCGTCGGGAAAGGGAAGTCCGTATTGGGGGTTTGCGTGGGCATGCAGATGATGGCCAAAAGAAGTGATGAGGGGGTGTTGGATGGGCTGGGATGGATTGATGCAGAGGTCAGGAGATTTGATGAAACGTCCTTCACTCAAACGACGCACCTCCCCCATATGGGCTGGAACACTATTTGTCCCGATAATGGGAATCCAATGCTTGCGAATTTCAGCAATGGGGCCCGTTTTTATTTCCTGCATTCTTATTATTTTCAATGCAAAACTGAGACGGATACGATTGCCGTTACAGAATATGGCATCCGTTTCAGCAGCGCGGTAAATTGCGGGAATATCTACGGTGTCCAATTTCACCCCGAAAAAAGCCATCAATGGGGCGTTCAACTTCTGAAAAACTTCGCGGATCTTTAAAAATGCTACGTCCCAGAATCATCCCCTGTTTGCTTGTCCACAATGGTGGACTGGTCAAAACCGTCAATTTTACGAATCCAAAGTATGTGGGCGATCCAATCAATGCGGTAAAGATCTTTAATGAAAAGGAAGTGGATGAGCTCATTGTTTTGGACATCGACGCCACCGCGCAAAACAGGGAGCCGGATTACGGGAGGATTAGGAATCTGGCCGCGGAATGTCGGATGCCGCTCTGTTATGGCGGTGGCGTCAAGACCGTGGAGCAGGTGGAGAGAATCATCAGCCTGGGCGTCGAGAAAGTCGCCGTGAGTTCGGCCGCCATCAGCGATCCCGACCTTGTGGCCCAGTCAGCAGAGGTTGTAGGACAGCAGAGTGTCATCGTTGTCATGGATGTAAAGAAGAATGGCCGCGGTGACATGTACGAACTGACGACCCATAATGGGGCCAGGGCTACAGGTATGTTCCCCGTTGATTTCGCCAAAAAGATAGAGCATCTTGGTGCCGGGGAGGTCGTGATCAATTCTATAGATAATGACGGCGTTATGAAGGGATATGATCTTGATTTGGTGCATAAGATTCGGGATGCTGTCAATTTACCGATTACAGTACTTGGAGGTGCAGGTTCACTTAACGATATTGCACAATTGATCAGCACATTTGGGATTGTTGGGGCTTCCGCTGGAAGTTTGTTCGTTTTCAAAGGCAAATATAGAGCTGTCTTGATCAACTATCCGAGCCGGGTTGATAAGGATGCGCTTATTGAACAAAGCATTGAAAAGCGTCATGAGTGATGCGTAATGAGTAATGGGAAGACACATAAGGACCTGAAAGTATGGCAGGAAGCCATGAAGTTGGCGAAAGTAGTTTACAAACTGACCAGCGCTTTTCCAAAAGAGGAGGTTTATGGCCTCGTCTCCCAAATGCGTCGAGCGGCTGTATCGGTCCCAAGTAATATAGCTGAGGGAGCGGCGCGGGCGTCAAGTCGCGAGTTCACTCAGTTTCTTTACATAGCACTTGGGTCGCTGAGTGAGTTAGAAACACAATGGTTATTAGCCAAGGAAATGGGAATGGCTTTGAGCAGTCCTGAAACTCATATCGAACCCGTCCGAAAAATGCTACTGGGACTGATTAGACACACGAAAAATCGGGTCTCATGACTCCTTTCTCATCACTCATAACTCCTCACTCATAACGGATCACTTTTTCCAAAAAATGAAACAAATCCTTCAAAACCTGAAAACTGGTCAAACTAACCTATCTGAAGTTCCATGTCCGGGTTCAAAGTCTGGCAATGTTTTGATTCAAACCCAAATGTCCCTGATTTCCCCCGGCACGGAGCGGATGCTTGTTGAATTTTCGAAAGGTGGACTCCTGACGAAAGCCAAGGCGCAGCCTGATAAAGTTAAACAGGTGTTGGACAAAATTAGGACTGATGGATTGATGCCGACACTGGATACAGTGTTTAAGCGGTTGGATGAGCCGTTGCCACTCGGTTACTCAAACGTAGGTTTGGTAACCGAGAGTTTTAAGTGTGAGGTTTTAGGTTTTAAGTTGGGAGATCGGGTAGTTTCTAATGGTCCGCATGCGGAGATGGTGTGTGTGCCTGTGAATCTTTGTGCTAGGATTCCGGATAATGTGACCGATGAAGCGGCTACGTTTACAGTGCTGGGGGCTATTGGCCTTCAGGGGATTCGACTAGCTAATCCCACGCTGGGTGAGAAGTTTGTTGTGTTTGGGGTTGGGTTGATCGGATTGTTGACGGTCCAGTTGCTTCGGGCTTCCGGGTGTGATGTGCTGGCCGTGGATCTGAATCAGGAAAGGTTGGCTCTGGCTCAGTCCTGGGGCGCGGAAATTTGTGATGTCGGAAGCGGTGATCCGGTAGCGGCTGCCAATGCCTGGACTGAAGGTGTGGGTGTGGATGGGGTGCTGATTACAGCCAGCGCAAAGACAGATGCGATTGTTCATCAGGCGGCGGAGATGTGCCGTAAACGAGGGCGCATTGTGCTGGTGGGTGTGGTGGGACTGAATTTACGGCGGGCCGATTTTTATGAAAAAGAATTGAACTTTCAGGTCTCTTGCAGTTATGGCCCGGGCCGTTATGACGATAGGTACGAGCAAAAGGGGCAGGATTATCCCATTGGGTACGTACGGTGGACTGAGCAGCGGAATTTTGAGGCTGTGCTGCAGATGATGGCATCCGGCCGGCTGGATGTGGAACCGCTGATTACGGATAGGGTGGCTTTTGTCGATGCGGAGAAGGCGTATGGGAAGATACTGAATGATCCTTCTGTACTTGGGGTTATTCTGGAGTACGATCCGCAGATTACGCAGATTACACAGAAAGAAAAAGAAGCTGCCTCACGCAAAGACGCAAAGACGCAAAGAAGACAACAAAATAACTATATTGGGGAAAAAACTATCCGTGTGCATCGGCGTGTATCTGCGGCTGATGCAAAGGCTGTAGTGGCGATGATCGGGGCGGGGAATTTTGCGAAGATGACCATGGGACCGGCTTTGGCGAAGACCGGGGCGCGGTTGAAGTATGTTTCAGCGAGAACCAATGGTGCGGCTGCGGCTCATATTGCTCAGAAGTATGGTTTTGAAAATGCGACCACGGATTTGGATATTATCTGGAATGATCTGGATGTGAATACGGTATTTATAACTACGGGGCATAATTCCCATGCGGCTTTGGTTTGTAGGGCGCTGGAAGCTGGGAAACATGTTTTTGTGGAAAAGCCGCTTTGTCTTACCGCTGATGAACTTTCAAAAATTAAATTGGCCGCAGATGAACGCAGATTAACGCAGAATGAAAAAGATTTCTCACGCAAAGGCGCAAAGGCGCAAAGAAGAGAAGAATATCTACAGATTAATAAAAAAAACATCAGCGTGCATCCGCGTTTATCTGCGGCTCCAATGCTTATGGTGGGGTTTAATCGGCGGTTTTCTCCTCATATTCTTAAGATTAAAGAACTGCTCAAGAGCAGAGGTGAGCCTTTGGCCATGAATTTTACCGTGAATGCAGGGATTATTCCTCCTGATGTGTGGGTTCATGATCCGGAAGTGGGTGGCGGTCGAATTATCGGGGAAGCTTGTCATTTTATGGATCTGCTTGCTTACATTTGTGGGAGCAGGATTGTGTCTGTCGCTTCGGCTCAAATGGGAAAAGGCGTAGCCGTTAAGGAAGATAAGATGTCTATTGTGATGTCCTTTGAGGATGGGTCCATGGGAACCGTGAACTATTTCGGGAATGGGTCAAAATCCTATCCCAAGGAGATGTTGGAGGTTTTTTCCGATGGGCGGGTCTTGCGGTTGAATAATTTCAGGAAGCTGGAAGGGTTTGGGTTCAAGGGATTCAGGAAATTTAGGACCCGGAAAATGGATAAAGGGCACCAGGCACAGTTCAATGCTTTTGTGGAGAGGGTTGAGAACGGGGGGGAACCGCTGATTCCGTTTGAGGAGGTGGTGAATGTAACTTTGGCGAGCTTTGCGGCGGTGACGAGTGCAGTGGAGGAAAGGATGGTTCATTTGTCACAAGAATATATTTGGCCGCAGATGAACGCAGATTAACGCGGATGGTTTTTCTTTTTCTGACAAATAGTTCCTATTTCTCAGAAACTACCATTTTTAAAAGCGCTTTTTTGTTTTATCTGCGTGTATCCGTGTTTATCTGCGGCTAATAAGTAAGTGGTGAACTTTATGACTAAAGATGAGTTGGATGCTGTATCGGAGAAGATTATATTTAGC